>Ga0208695_1001363_pt1 | contig 20541 bp, 16 predicted proteins | sample AD_UKC111_MetaG_FD_184449 | JGI IMG/M metagenome (GOLD analysis project Ga0208695, IMG submission 184449) | Active sludge microbial communities of municipal wastewater-treating anaerobic digesters from Hong Kong - AD_UKC111_MetaG (SPAdes)... | ecosystem: Engineered > Bioreactor > Anaerobic >...
GTGTAAATCAAATCGCCTTGTTGCAGGGTGAAGAATTGCGAGATATACACGATAATGGTATCGAACGAATAAAGCATTTGTGTGGAGTTACCACGCTGCACTTCTTTCCCGTTTTTTTTCATCGAAAAAGTAATTCCATTTTCTTTATTGAAGGCTTCAATACTTTTTAATGGACTGATCACTGCCGAATTATCGAAGGCTTTAGCAATTTCCCAAGGTAAGCCTTTCGATTTCTGATAGGCTTGTAAATCACGAGCAGTGAAGTCGATACCCAATCCAATTTGATCGTAATAAGTGGAAGCAAATTTTTCTTTGATGTATTTTCCTTGCTTGCAGACACGCAGCACCAACTCGGTTTCGTAATGCAAATCTTTCGTCCACTCCGGATAGAAAAATGGCTGATTATCTTTCAACAAAGCCGTTGCAGGTTTCATGAACACCACCGGACTTTCCGGAGTTTCGTTGTTCAACTCTTTCGTGTGTTCGCTGTAGTTTCGTCCGATGCAGAAAATTTTCATGGGTAGTTATTTATTGAATTTCGTCATAGCATTTCCAAGCCCTTCAAATAGAAAGCTCTCAGTTGCTTGTGTTGCCAGAATAATTTTATCGATGAGTTCTTTGTTTTCTTCAGCCGACCATTTGCCTAAAACATAATTCACTTGCTGGCCTTTGTGATAATTATTCCCGATGCCAAATCGCAAACGAGGATAGAGGTTGTTGCCCAACGTAGCGTCTATATCTTTTAATCCGTTATGTCCGCCATCGCTGCCTTTGGGACGCAAGCGAATAGTGCCGAATGGAATCGCCAAATCATCCAAAATGGCTAACATATTTTCGGGTTTCACATTGGCTTCCTGCATCCAGTAACGCACTGCCTTACCGCTCAAATTCATGTAGGTAGTGGGTTTGATGAGGGTGATGTTTTTTCCTTTAAAGCGAAACTGTGCTACATAGGCCAATTTATCGAGACGAAATTCTGCTTTGTGTTGAGCCGCTAATGCTTCCACAATTTTGAAACCGATATTGTGGCGTGTGTCCACGTACTCTTCTCCAATGTTTCCCAGTCCGGCAATTAAAAAGTTCGACATGCTTTTTGTTGTTGTCCAAAAGTAAAAAAGCTACCCGATTTGGATAGCTTTTTACAAAAAGTAAATAACCGGGTAAATTATTTTTTGCCCGTTGTTGCTGCTGCTGCCGCTGCTGCTTCTTTAGAAGCACGAGAAGAGGTTAATCTTGCTACAGGGATAGATGCAGAGTGCAATAAAGTAATTCCTTCGATTTGGATGTCTTTAATTCGTTTGTTTTGACCAACAGTTAAGTCGCCCACTTCAACAACGATTACTTCAGGTAAGTGTTTAGGCAAAGCGAAAATTTTCAATTTACGCATAGTTTGCTCTAATTTCGCACCCATAGCTACTTCTGCAGGTACTCCGCTTAATTTCAAAGGCACTTCTACTTTCACTTTGATATCGTCCACCAACTCTTGGAAATCCACGTGTTTAACGGTGTCTTTCACCGGGTCGAATTGCAATTCTTTAGTGATTGCTTTGATTTTTTTACCGTTCAATTCAATTTCTGCAATTTTAAATGCAGGTGTGAACACGATTGGTTGAAGGCTAGTGTAAGGAGCTGAGAAGTTAATCGTTTCCTTACCGCCATAAAGATTACAAGGAACTAAGCCTTGTTTTCTCAACGCTTTAGCCGCTTTTTTTCCTAATTCGGTACGCGGTTGCGCTGCGATTGATACTGTTTCCATCTTTTACTTCGGATTTAAGGTTAAAAAAAATTTGGACGGCAAAGATAGGCTTTTAATCGAGACTTCAAAGCTGCTTTCAAGGCAAATCCCATCGATAACCCCGTGCTTCCACTTACCCAACAAAATTATGTACGTTTGTGGCAATGGAAGAAACAATAATTTTCGGTAGAAAACCGATTTTAGATGCATTGCAGAGCGATAGGCGCTTTGACAAGATTATGGTGCTGAAAAGCTCGCAAAGTCCTGAGCTGGAAGAGATAAGCAAGCTGGCGCGCCAGAAAAAGGTGGTGCTTCAGGCCGTTCCCAAAGAGAAAATTGAGGATGTTTTATATAAAAATCGAATCCGAGAGGCAAACCACCAGGGGATAATCGGTTTTATGCCTTTGATTGATTATTGCACGATTGACGATATTATTCAATACGCCCACGATCGAAAGGAAGATCCCTTAATTATAGTGCTGGATGGCATCACAGATGTACATAATTTGGGTGCTATTGCCCGTTCGGCTGAAAGTATGGGGGCGCATGGTATTGTGATGCAGCAAACCGGTTCTGCTCAAATTAATGCAGTAGCATTAAAAGTATCTGCCGGAGCATTGATGAATATTCCGGTGTGCCGCGAGCAGAGTATTTTGACAGTGATTAAATATATCAAAGCCAATGGTATTCGTGTGGTGGGAGCCGATTTAACGAATGCGGTTCCTGTTGCGCAAGAAGATTTGAACCAGCCGATTGCCATTGTAATGGGTGCTGAAGGCGAAGGTATCGCTCCGCAAATCAAAAAATATCTCGATGGTTTTGTGGCTATACCTATGAAAGGAAAAACCGAATCGCTGAATGTATCGGTGAGTGCGGGGATTATTTTGTATGAAGCAGCAAAGCAGAGAAGTTGAGGGTTGAGGGTGTGAGAGTTGTCGGAGATTAGAGGATAGAACAATTTAACAATGAAGCAATTTAACAATACTGTCCGAGTAATGTTCCATTAATAGATTGTAGAATTATTCCATTGCTCCATCGTTAAATTCTTTCATTAATTCATCGTTAAATTGATTTAAGCATTAAAAGAAAAGGTATGCAAAAAAAGATTTTAGCCTTAGCCATCAGCGTTTTAGTATTGGCGCTTTTTCTTTCCCTGATTGATTTTGAGGGCATTTGGTCGATGCCGGAAAATATGCTGACTTTAATCCGTTTATCGGGTTTGTTATTGTTAGGTATTTATGCGTATCATAAAAAATCGCTTACTGTTTGGACCTTCACCGCTATGATTGGCGGAGTGATTATAGGGTACGATTTTCCGCAGTATGCAAAGGAATTGAATGTGCTTGGAAAGATTTTCCTTCGACTCATAAAAACCATTATTGCACCATTGCTTTTTGCTACATTATTGGTGGGCATTGCGGGGCATTCGAATTTAAAGCAATTGGGTAGAATGGGCGTAAAGGCTATTATTTATTTTGAATTAGTGACAACGGTTGCTTTGTTTATTGGATTAGTGGCGATTAACGTATCGAAAGCCGGAGTGGGCATTGTGGCACCTTCTACTTTAGAAAAACCGGAGGGTTTACCTGATCCCGGAAAGCATTTTCAACTTTATGAGATTGTGCCTGAAAACATTGCCAAAGCCATTGCAGAAAACAATGTGTTGCAGGTGGTAGTGTTTTCGATTTTGTTCGCTATTGCCGTTTCGTTGTGTGCCGAAGAAATTAAAAAACCGGTGTTGCGTTTTGGCGAAATTTTGAGTGAGGTGATGTTTAAGTTCACGAACTTGATTATGTATTTCTCGCCTATAGCCGTTTTCGGAGCTATTGCGTTTACCACTGCCACTATGGGAATAAGCATTTTTGCCAATTTCGGCTGGTTATTGTTGACCCTATTCTGTGCATTAACGGCCTTCTTGTTTTTTGTATTGTTACCAATCGCTTTGTACTTTAAAATTCCTGTTCGGAAATTTTTATCGGCCATCAAAGAGCCTGTTTCTGTAGCTTTTGCAACCGCTTCTTCGGATGCAGCATTGCCGAAAGCTATGCATGCATTAGAAGAATTTGGTGTGCATAAAAAGGTGTCCTCGTTTGTGATTCCGTTGGGTTACAGTTTTAATTTGGATGGGACTACGCTTTACCTTTCGTTGGCTTCCATATTTGTGGCACAAGCTGCCGGCTTAGATTTATCGATTAATGCGCAACTCTATATTATGCTTACGCTCATGCTCACGAGCAAAGGCGTTGCAGGTGTGGCGAAGGCTTCATTCGTGATTTTATTGGGTACAGTGGCTTCGTTTCACATTCCGGAATGGCCGGTGTATATGATTTTCGGTATTGATGCGATTATGGATATGGCGAGAACTTCAGTGAATGTAATTGGCAATTGTTTGGCGGCTGTGGTGATTGCGAAGAGTGAAGGGGAGTTTGAGGAATCAATTTGATGATTTGGTAATGAGTTGATTTGATAATGTGCTAATTTGATAATGTAGGATTTGGAAATTGAGATTCAGAATTTGATAATTTGGACGAGAGAGGATTTTTTAATAGAAGATTTGGAAATGAGCTTTGAACTTTAATGATTTAAGATTTATGCTTATAATGTTTACTGTTTTTGGGATTGCAGATAATGATTTACGAATAAATGCGAACAGTATAAAATTTGAAGGAATAATCTCACAACCCCCTTTATACACTTCCAACCCTCAACTCATAACCCTCAACCCATAAACAATGAACGATATAACCACCGAAGCAGATGTTGAACAACTTGTTCAAGCGTTTTATGCCAGAGCTACAAAAGATGAGCAAATTGGTCATTTTTTTGAGCATACAGATTTTGTGAAACACTTACCACGAATGTATGCCTTCTGGAATTTTATTTTACTTGGCAAGGAAGGGTATAAAGGGAGTGTGCTGGAGAAGCACTTGCACATGGCACTAACGAAGCGTGATTTTGAGCGTTGGGTATTCCTGTTTACTGAAACCATTCTAGCCAATTATGCAGGCGAAACGGCTGATATGGCGATTCAACGGGCGCAAACTATGGCTTGGACTTTCGCCACAAAATTCCCTGAACAATAAGGTCTCTTTTTTTTCGTTTCAATCTTTCTATTTTTACCCAAAACACAATCGCATGTCTAAAACAAAAGCAACTACCGGAACTACGAAAAGCGTTAAAGCAGAATCCACTTCAGCGCCTTCTCCATTTTCGCGTTTGCTTCCTTACGGAGTAGCAATCTTATCGTTTATTGTTATCACCTTCATTTTCTTTTCGCCTATGATAACCGATTCGAAGGTGATTCAGCAAGGTGATATTGTGCAGTTTGAAGGTATGGCACACGAAGTAAAAGACTTCCGTGAAAAGAACCATGCTGAGCCGCTTTGGACGAACTCTATGTTTGGCGGGATGCCGGCTTTTCAAATATCAACGGCCTACAAAGGAAATATGATGCAATATGTAAATCAGTTGATATCATTGAATTTTCCTGAGTATTCAGCTTACACATTCATCGCTTGTTTCAGCTTCTTTATTTTGTTGTTGGTGTGTAGAGTCAATCCATGGTTGGCCATTGTAGGCGGAATTGCGTATGCGCTTTCATCTTACAACCTCATTATTGTTGAAGCGGGGCACAACTCAAAAATGCACGCTATTTCTTTAGCTCCGTTTGTATTTGCCGGTGCGCTTTTAATTTGGCAACGTAAATATTTATTAGGAGCGGCTTTAAGTGCAGCTGCCTTCTCTTTGTTGATTTATGCCAACCACGTACAGATTGCTTATTACGCCATCATCTCATTGATAGTGTTTGGAGTAGCTCAATTGGTGTACACTGCTGTAGTGGAAAAAGACTGGAAGCATTTTATTATCTCCTCATTATTATTGGCTTCTACAGGATTAATAGGTGTGGCCTCTAACTTATCGATGCTATGGAGTACTTATGAATACGGCAATGCAACGATTAGAGGTAAATCGGAGTTGACCAGCAACAAAGAATCTAACGGTGGATTGGATAGAGATTATGCTTACAAATGGAGTTTAGGAAAATTAGAAGCTTTTACATTAATGATTCCGAATTTTAGTGGAGGTTCATCGCATTACGAATTAAGTGAAAGCAGTGCCTTAGCGGAAAAGATGCAAGCAGGCGGTGTTCCTCAATCACAAATTGAGCAGTATCGCAGACAAATGCCTACCTATTGGGGCGATCAGCCGTTTACATCGGGTCCGGTGTATTTAGGGGCAATTATGTGTTTCTTGTTTGTGTTGGGTTTGTTTATTGTAGAAGGTCCTATGCGTTGGTGGCTGGGCGTGGCAACATTGTTATCGGTGTTGTTATCGTTCGGACATAATTTGCAATGGTTTTCCGATTTGTTTTTCAACTTCTTCCCGGGGTACAACAAATTCAGAACAGTAACCATGGTGTTGGTGATTGCGCAACTAACAGTGCCTTTGCTTGGTGTTTATGCGCTTTCTAAAGTTTTGTCGGAAAAAATGGATAAAGAAAAATTAATTAATGGACTCTACATTTCTCTGGGTATTACTGCAGGTTTGAGTTTGTTGATTGCCATTTTAGGCCCATCCTTATTCAGTTTTACCAGTGCAGGTGATGCTGAATTGAAAGGGCAGTTCTGGGATATGGCTTTGCCTGCGCTTCGCGAAGACAGAGCTTCGTTGATGCGTGGCGATGCATTCCGTTCGTTTGTATTGATTGCGTTAACGGGTGGTTTGATTTGGGCATACGTTCAAGATAAATTAAGTAAAAATTTGGTGATTGGAGGTGTTGCAGTTTTGGTGTTGTTTGACATGGCCGGAGTGGGTAAGCGTTTCGTTAATGAAAATGTTTTTGTAGAGAATAATCAAATGAATGCTCGTTTCCAAAAATCACCGGCTGATGAGCAAATTTTAGCAGATCAATCGTTGGATTATAGAGTATATAATACCACTGTCAATTCATTCAACGATGCATCTACTTCCTATCATCATAAATCGATTGGAGGCTATCATGCTGCAAAATTGAGAAGATATCAAGAGTTGATTGATGCACAAATTACGAAAGGCAATATGGGGGTGTTTGATATGTTGAACACGAAATATTTTATCGTACAGGGACAAGGTGGAGCTCCGATGGCACAACAAAATCCGGGTGCATGCGGCAATGCCTGGTTTGTGCCTGCGCACAAGGTTGTGGCGAATGCAGATGAAGAGTTGAAGTCGTTAGACAAAATTGATCCTCGTCAAATTGCATACGTTGATAAACGTTTTGAAGATAATCTTAAAGGCGTTCAAGAGGGATTGGATTCTTCGGCTTCTATCCAGTTGGTGGCTTATCAGCCGAACGATTTGAAATACAAAACCAGTAATACAAAACAGTCGTTAGCGATTTTCTCAGAGATATATTACACTCCGGGTTGGGTCGCAACTATTGATGGTAAAGAAGTCCCAATCTCAAGAGCCAATTATGTTTTACGTGCATTAAATGTGCCTGCAGGTGCGCACGAAATTGAATTTAAATTCCAACCTAAATCGTATTACACAGGCGAAACCATTGCAATGGCGAGCTCTTCATTGATTCTGTTGTTGTTTGCTTTCGCTTTGTTCATGGAGTTCAAAAACAAAAAGGGTAAAACAGAAGATGCAGCGTAAACGAGTGCTCATCATATCCTATTACTGGACGCCTGCCGGAGGTGGTGGTGTGCAGCGATGGGTAAAGTTTGTGAAGTATTTTCGCGAGTTTGGCTGGGAGCCTGTGGTATACACGGTTTCCAATGGCGATTATCCTATTTTAGATCCTACTTTAGAGAAAGAAGTTCCGGAAGGAGTGGAGGTAATTCGTACCCCAATATGGGAGCCTTATGATTTATATAAGACGATTACCGGTAAAAAGAAAGGAGAGAAAATAGATGCAAATTTTTTGTCGGAGGGTAAGAAATGGAGTTGGAAAGAGAAGATTGGTGTGTTTGTTCGCGGTAATTTTTTTATTCCTGATGCACGCTGCTTTTGGGTGAAACCTTCGGTGCGTTATTTATCCGATTATTTGAAGAAAAATCCGGTTGATGCTGTTGTTTCAACAGGTCCGCCACATTCTTGTCATTTAATTGCTTTAGGCGTAAAAGAAAAGTTTGGCTTGCCATGGATAGTAGATTATCGCGATCAATGGACACAAATTGATTTTTACAAAGAGCTGAATTTAACTTGGCTTGCCGATTGGCGACATAAATCGCTCGAGAAAAAAGTGCTCGATACTTGCGATGTGATAACACCGATTGGGAAGACCATGGCTGAAGACTTAAAGGAGATATCTCCTACTCGAACCGAAGTGATTACGAATGGTTTTGATGAAAGTGATAAAGCCGATTTGAATTTAGCCTTAGATGTGAAATTCACTATCACTTATATAGGTACCATGAACAATGCCCGCGACCCAAAAGTGTTGTGGAAAGCATTGAAAGCGTTGAAAGAAGAGCAGCATCCACTAATTGCAGATGTAGAAGTGAAACTAGTGGGAAAGCCTGAATCTTCGGTGCAGCAATCGGTTCAGGAGCATGGCATAGAAGCGTTGGTAAATTATGTGGGTTATGTGAAACATGCTGAAGCGTTGCGGATGCAAAATCAATCCCAAGTTTTGTTATTGGTGATTAATAATACCTGGAACAACAAGTCTATTCTTACCGGAAAAATATTTGAGTATTTGGCGTCCAATCGTCCGATTTTATGCATTGGGCCCAAAGATGGCGATGCTGCAGAAATTATTGATAATGCGGGCTCAGGGATTGTTGTAGGCTACGATGATGTAGAACGAGTGAAGCAACAATTGAAAGAATGGTACTTTCTCTATTTAGAGAAAAAACTAGTAGCTACATCGGCTAATATTTCCCGTTATTCAAGGCGTGAATTAACCGGAAAAATGGCGAGATTGTTAGATGAGCTAACGAAGAAATAGCGCTTCCGTTTCCTTTTTTTATTATTGCAGTCAAATCTAAGCGATGAAGATTTTAACGATAGTAGGGGCAAGACCTCAGTTTATTAAAGCTTCGGCATTCAGCAGAGCAGTTAAGAATTATGCCGATGTTGAAGAAGTGATTGTACATACCGGACAACACTTCGACAAAAACATGAGCGATATTTTCTTTGAAGAAATGGAAATTCCTACGCCAAAATATAACTTGGAAATCCACTCTTTATCGCATGGGGCGATGACAGGCCGTATGCTGGAAGAAATTGAAAAGGTGTTGTTATTAGAAAAGCCGGATGTACTGTTGGTGTATGGGGATACGAATTCAACATTGGCAGGCGCTTTGGCTGCAAAGAAGATGCATATTAAAGTGGCGCATGTGGAAGCAGGACTTCGATCGTTCAACATGCGAATGCCAGAGGAAGTAAACAGAATTCTAACTGATAGAATTTCCGATTATTTATTTTGTCCGACCGATACAGCTGTTAAAAATCTAAAGAATGAAGGTTATGCTAATATTCCTTGTGATGTAGTACGAACAGGGGATGTAATGTATGATGCGGCTTTATTTTATGCGAAGAAGGCGGAAGTTTCGTCAACTATTTTGAACGATTTAGGTGTTGCAAAAAACGAGTATGTTTTAGCTACAATTCACCGTCAGGAGAACACCGATGATGAGAAAAACTTGAAGAATATTGTTGGTGCGTTAAATGAAATAAATGCACGTGTTCGTGTGGTAATTCCATTGCATCCTCGAACCAGAAAAATTTTGGAGCAACATAGTATAATGCCTGAGTTTACTATGATTGATCCGGTTGGATATATAGATATGGTGCAGTTAACTGCCAATGCTAAATTGGTAATGACCGATAGTGGAGGACTGCAGAAAGAAGCTTTTTTCTTTCAGAAGAATTGTGTGACCATGCGTGAACAAACGGAGTGGATTGAGCTAGTTGAAAACGGATTCAATGTTACTACTGGAGCCGTGAAAGAAAAGATAGTAGCCGGTTTCAATACTATGTTGACGAAGGAAAACGATTTCTCGGTGAACCTATATGGTACAGGAAAGGCTTCAGCAGAAATTGTGGAGCATTTGTTGAGTAGAAAGTAAACTGTTTTTTATTTGTCGAAGAAGTTCTTAAGCTCTTTTGTTTCGTGAGCTTTCATTCGCCCTGCTAAAACTAAACGCAGTTCTCTGCGTTGCATTGCTCCGTCAAAATGCTTCTTATCTTCTTCTGTTTCCGGAACTAGGGCCGTTGCTTTTTTAGGCTTTCCGTTACTGTCAAGCGCTACAAAAGTATAGTAGGCTTCGTTGCATTTATAGCGCGTTTGTGTTGGCAGGTTTTCAGCCCATACTTCAATATGTGTTTCCATTGAAGTGTTGAATACGCGAGTTACTTTAGCCGTAATGGTTACTACATCTCCCAATTTTATTGGGTTTTCAAACGAAACATTGTCAACGGAAGCAGTTACCACCACTGCATTGGAATGCTTTCCTGCAGAGATAGCCGATGCGATATCCATCCAATGCAAGATTTTTCCTCCTCTTAAATTGTTCAAGGTATTGGTATCGTTCGGTAAAACGATTTCGGTCATGGTAACAATCGAGTCTTTTGGTGTCTTCGTTTGCATAAGGCTATTTTTTGTTTCAATATGCGATATTACAATTTTTGAGAAGTTCTGATGCTAAAATCAGTTAACGAGCTTAAGATTGTCGGTTTAATGCTCGATGTCCTCGTCTTTTCTTCACGGTTTTAGTTTTGAATTCATCGGATACAACGCTGATGTTGCCGTCTACTTCGAGCACTGCAATGGTCACCTGTTCACATGATTCAACACCATGTTCGCGAACAGCGGCTTCTAACTCCGATTGGCTAATCATAGCTGTTTCAAGATTTTTTTGAATGATTTTTCCTTCGTAAATGAGTAATAAGGATTCGCCCTGAATAACTTTGCTGAATTGTGGGAATTTATAACTCACTACTTTGAAAATACTATTCACTAAAAAAAGAGCGGTTGCAGCAGCTATTCCTCCCAATAATGAATTATCTGCACCCACCATTGCATTTTGAACAGAGTTGCTAATCAGCAAAATAAAAACTAAATCAATTACTGAAAGTTGTGCCAATTCCTTTTTACCGAAAAGACGTATGGCTAATAGAATGAAAATATATACCGCAACAGATTTTGCAGCAATGATGAGCAAAGATGATATTACTAAGGGCATACGGTAATGTGTTATTCAGTTACGAATATGAAATGATGCAACCAAAATACCTCTTTTTTCTATCTTTACCCACAAATCCCCTTACGCATGAAAAAGCATTTATTGTCTATAATTTTCATTTCTATTTTCAGTATAGTTTTTGGGCAGTATAAAGATGGACAAGCCTATTTTAAGCTAAAGCCAAATTCCTCAATTGGTAATTTAGAAAGAACTGATGCTGTAAAATTTTCAGCATTAAAATCTACGTTTATGGTGCGTAGTATCCATCGAGCTTTCCCACACATACAAGATGGGATACTTGATCTCATTTATACAATTGACGTTCCTTTGTCCGTAGACGAAGATGCCTTGGTTAAAGCATTACAGGGCATTTCGATTGTTGATTATGCTGAAAAGGTTCCAACGTTTGATTTGTCGTTTACGCCCAACGATCCTTTGATAAATCAGCAATGGTATTTGGGGTCAACGTATATTAATGCCTTCAATGCATGGAATATCAGTACCGGTTCAACCGCTGTAAAATTAGCTATTGTGGATGATGAGGTGCGTATCACCCATGAAGACTTACAACCTAAAATTTACACCAACACTGCTGAAATTGCCGGCAATGGAATAGATGATGATAATAATGGCTACATTGATGACCGTAATGGTTGGGATGCAGGAGATAATGACAACAATCCTAATCGTCCGCTTTCTGCTCCGGCAGGCTCAATGATTCATGGAACACACTGTGCGGGTATTGCAGCCGCTGCTACGAATAATGCAAAAGGAATAGCTTCAATTGGATATGGAGTGAGTTTAATTCCCGTTAAGGTGAATCGAGACGCGAATACCGGTAATTCACTTGATAACCCCTATGGAGGAGTAGAATATGCCATTGCCGCAAAGGCGAATGTTGTAAGTATGAGCTGGGGTGGTGGAGCTTATTCGCAAACGGGGCAACTTTTGTTTGATTACGGGCATTCGCAAGGTATTGTTTTTGTGGCGGCAGCAGGCAACAGTTCTAGTAGTTCACCACATTATCCATCTGCCTATAATCATGTAATTGCAGTTGCGGCATCAACTACAGGTGATTTGAAATCGGGATTTTCCAACTATGGTGCATGGGTTGATATTACAGCACCGGGTTCTAATATTTACAGTTGTATTGGGAATGCAGATAATTCCTATGGCATGTTGAGTGGAACTTCCATGGCCTGTCCAATGGTAGCAGGGCTTTGCGCATTGATGCTGTCTAATTCGCCATCGCTAACACCGGATGCGTTGGAAAGCTGTTTAAAGTTATCAGCCGACAATATTGATGCAAAAAATCCTTCTTATATCGGTCAGTTAGGAGCAGGAAGAATCAACGCGTTGAATGCTTTGAAATGTTTGCCTTGTTTGGCGAAAGCCTCGTTTAACATAGGTTCAAACAACCAACAGAATTATGCAGTTAACAGTAATATTTCTTTTACCTCCACCGGATTCGGCAATAGTTATCAATGGATTTTAAATGGTGTGGTTACATCTACATTGCCTTCATTCTCGAAATTATTCAACACCAAAGGGAATTATACGATTCAATTGGTAGCGCTTGATAATGCTGCTAATTGTAGGGATACGGTGACAAAGTATTTTACTGTGTTTGATTCCATACCCACAGTTTGTCGTCCTTTACAAGATGCGAACTGGTATTTTGGTGTGAATGCTGGTGTATCTTTTTTGACAGATCCCCCCACTGTAATGAGCGGGAACGTAAATATGGTAAACGGCAGTAGTACACTATCTAACGATTGTGGTGGAATGCAATTTTACTCCGATGGACTTACTATTTGGGATAAAAATGGAACAGCTATGCCTAATGGAACTGGATTGTTCGGAAGTACAACGGCTTGCAGATCTGCAATGATTATTCCAAAAACAGATAGTGCGGGAGTATATTATGTTTTTACAATTGATTATAATGGAGGCAGTAGAGGATTGAGGTATTCAATTGTCGATTTACGACTTCCCGGAAATGGAACTGTATTGAATCCATTTGGTGATGTTAGAGTAAAAAATATTCTTGTAGAGTCGAGAGCTTGTGAAAAGCAAAATGCAATTCTGCATGCCAATGGAAAAGACTATTGGTTGATAACACATGATTGTAACAATAATAATTTTTACTCTGTTTTAGTGACATCTACTTCAGTAATGCCATCCATCGCTTCTAATATAGCGAATGAAAATTTTGCAAATAACAGTACAGATGGAGAAATTGAATTTTCGCCAGACGGTACAAAGATGGCAACAACTTTTTTTCAAAACACTACACACAACTTGTCCGTTTACAGTTTTGACCGTAGCACAGGATTGATTTCTCCAACTACACAAGTTATAATGGGGGATCCCTATAATGACTGCGCATATGGCTTAGAGTTTTCTCCCGATTGTTCAAAGTTATATGCCACAACAATGTGCAGTCCTGCTTTGTATCAATATGATTTTAATACAGCTACACTTTCATTGATTGCAACAGATGTGAAAAATAATCCCTACTACGGATTTGGAGAAATGAAATTAGCTCCCAATAATAAGATATATGTGAATCGTTGGGGATATTCCACAATGGGAGTAATACATAATCCCAATGCAGCCGGATTAGCTTGTAATTATTGTAGTAATACTTCCGGAAACTGCGGTTCATTGGCTCTCACGGGATTGCAGCTTTCGAGTGGTGCAAGCATGAAAGCGGGTATATCCGGTTCTCCCAAAACAACTTTTGGAGGGTGTAACCTATCATTTCAGCACAAAGATTCGTGTGTTAATTATCCAGTTTCGTTTACTACTGTAGATCCTATTCGTTACTGTAAAGGTGCTACAAGATATGAGTGGAATTTTGGTGACACATCTTCGACTTCAAACTCGTCTACACAACAAAATCCATCACACGTATTTTCTAAAACTGGCAATTTCTTAGTTACATTGAGAATAATAAACCCTTGTGATACTGTTTCAATTTCTAAAACGGTTACAATAATTTGTTGCTCTACAGACGATAATGTAGTTACAACAAATATATTATGCTTGGGTGACACTGCACAATTAGTGGCACCTCACCTCGGTTCTTCCTATTTATGGGCACCCACTACTTATCTGTCTAACCCTACTATTGCTAATCCGAAAGCTTCACCATCAGTTACAACTGTTTATGTAGTGAGAATTACTGGGGCATCAGGTTGTATTTATTTTGATACTGTAAAAGTCGCAATTGCACCTAAGTCGAATTTTACAATTACAGAATCGAAACAATGTGGCAGTGATACACTTTCCATTATTCCAACACCCCAGTTTTATGCTTGGAATTCCGGTCAGATCAATAAGCCATTAACAGTAACCCAATCGGGCGACTATTGGGTAATAGCAAGAAATACTTATGGTTGTTATGATACTTTGCATGTATTGGTAGATGTAAATTCAAGTTCATCTGGAAAAATAAAGGGTGATACTCTAGCTTGCATTGGAGACTCAGTTTTATTGACTTTTAACGTTGGCGCGATCAATATCGTTTGGACTACCGGAGCTACTAATGATTCCATTTTTGTAAAATCAACTGGATGGTACGGTTTAACTTATACACAAGCAACATGTAATGCTAGAGATTCAATATATGTTCGTTTTGTTACAAAAATAATGTCATTTGATATAGGGAAAGACACCTCGTTTTGTGGACCTTTTATAAAAACACTTTCAACAGCTCCAGCAAATAGTTTATGGTCTACCGGAGTTAGTGCAATGCAGCTAGCTGTTAATACTCCAGGTTTGTATTGGGCAGAACAGACTAACGTGTGTGGTTCATTTAGAGATTCAATTTTAATTACACAGAAAGCATTACCGATTTTTAGTTTAGGTAGCGATTCAAATATTTGTGTTGGAGACAGTTTAAATATTGGAACAACATTTGCCTACGATAGTCTTCTTTGGAGCTTTGGGAATCAGAATCTAAGCCAACTTTATGTGCATGGTGGAAACTATTGGCTTGAGCTATATAAGGATGGATGTAAGTTTCGTGATTCAATACAAGTTATAGAGGTCACATTACCTGTTTTTGCTTTGCCTTTAGATACTCAGATTTGCGAAAACGAAAAATTGTTTTTGATTGTTCCAAGTGCACTGAATTTTGTTTGGGAAGATGGAAGCAAATTGCAAAATCGAACAGTGACAGAAGCTGGTCAATATTGGATAACTATTTTTTCGCCTTGCGGAAATTATAACGACACTATTAATGTAACAACCGAAAGTTGTGAGTGTAAATTTGTTGTACCAACAGCCTTTTCTCCAAACAAAGATGGTGTGAATGATATGTTTAGAGTGCTTTCTACATGTGCATTGAGTAAGTTTCGACTTTCAGTATATAATCGTTGGGGGGAAAAGGTATTTGAATCAAACGATTTTCAATTTGGCTGGAATGGTATGTATAAAAACGAGCTACAACCTATGGGAACTTATGTTTGGACCTGTTCTTATTACGACAATTTTGAAAAACGGCAAAAAGAAAAAGTAGGAAATGTGACGATTATCCGCTAGGCGTTTTTAATCATCCAATCATTCAAACACACTAGCTTCCAAACCATTTTAGCGTTTGATTTGTTGCCTTGTTTAAAGGCCTCAATTTCCTTTTTCGCTTGACCAACATTCAGGAATTCGAGATTGCTGTAATCTACGTCTAATAGCTGTTTTAAAGGGCCATCCAGCCATTTTACTTCGCCTGGGGTAACAAAACCTTTTTTGTCTTTTCGTTCATAAACAGCCTTTGGTAAAACCGATCTCATGCTTTCTCTCAGTAAAAATTTTGTTTCTGCTTTAGTGTTTATTTTGTCGTTATTGTTCAGTGTGAATGCAAATTCAACTAATCGGTGATCTAGAAATGGAACGCGCGATTCCAATGAAAAGGTCATCGAATTTCTATCCTCAAAATGCAGAAGCGTTTGTAATGTAGTATTGAATAAAAGTTGATACAAGAAGTCGTCTAAGCCATTGTTTGATTTCTTTTCGAAAGCAACGGATTGAAACGATTTAAAGTATGCTTGCTTTTGCTTGTACTCTAAATTGTAAATTTTGGATTCGTCAAAAAATAGTAAAGCTCCCGTTTTTGCTAGAATTTCAACAGCTTTCCCAAAGCCATATTTTTCTCGTTGTAAATGATGGCTGAATGTTGAAGCGAAAGCGCCAAGTTGAAGCGAAGAAGCTTGGCTTGCCAATAATCGGTAGAACGAATGCAAATAGCCCCCTAAATATTCATCGGCACCTTGTCCATCAATGGCCACAGTCACTCCTTTTTCTTTGGCTAATTTCATGAGGAAATGTTGCGAAATAAAAGTAGAACCCAACAAAGGCACATCAGCATGATAGGCAACCTTGTCGAACGAGTCTTCAATTTGTTGCTCAGTAGGCGAGAAGTAAAAAGGGTCGACTGTTTTATATTTGTCGACTACTTCACGAACAAACGGACGTTCATCTACTTCGTTTTTACCATCATAAAAAATGGAAAATGTTTTGATGGGTTGATTCGGGAAAAGTGTTGCAAATAAACTAACGATGGAGCTACTGTCTAATCCTCCGCTCAAACAAGCACCTGTAGGTACATCTGCGCGTGAATGTTGTTTTATAGATCGTTCAAAAAGATGATAAAATTGTTCGCTTTTTTCTTGGAATGAAAGATGCGCATTCGATTTGTTTTGCGTATCGATGTCCCAATATCTGTAGATTTTTTTCTGGCCGTTTTCTATCACCAAACTATGTGAGGGTTCAAGCGACTGCAACTGTTTGAAATAAGTTTCGTTCTTGTACGTAACCCAATTCAATGCTAATCCTCGTTGAATTTGTTCGACATTCAATGTTTTATCAAATGCCGGAATTTGTTTGAACACTTTATACTCCGACCCAAAATAAAACCCTCCATTTTTTTCGATGTAATAAAAAGGTTTGATGCCGAAACGATCGCGAGAACAAAACAGTTTCTTTTTTGCTCTATCCCATAATGCAAAGGCCCACATCCCCATGAACTGTTCTACACATCTTTCTCCGTATTCTTTGTAAGCCGCACAAATCACTTCTGTGTCGCCTTGTGTAGTAAAGCGATGACCTTTCTTGATCAACTCTTCCTTGATTTCGATATAGTTGTAAATCTCTCCGTTAAAAGAGATCACTAAATCTTCATACAAAAAAGGCTGATTCGATGCTTCCGAAAGATCGATAATACTCAATCGATTTTGTCCGAGGAAAACATGCTCTTCATTCCACTTTCCACGTGCATCAGGTCCGCGATGTGCAATAGATGCAAGCATATTCTCCAACAAGTCTAAACCTGTATCTCGAGAATAATTGGAGTCAATAAAGCCTGCTATACCGCACATATAGAAATATAATTTTCAAAATTTAAAGTACAATTTTCAAAAGGAAAAATGTATGATTTTCAAAACGCAAAATACAATTTTCAAAACAGAGGGATATATTATCTCCAATGCTTAGCAACCTAATTAGAAAAAGTAGTCAAGGTTCTTTGCTCGATTTTAGAATTGAGCTGAAAATTTTCACAAGTTCCATTCCTTCTTTTTTAAACAACTCGATATCACCACTATACTCTGGAGCTATGTTACCTTCAAGCAGTCGAAGCCAATATGTACTTTCCTTAGCTTCCTTTCTAGCTATTTTGATACGATAATAGAAGTCTTTTTGACTAGTTGCTTCGTTTGCTTCTATGTAATTTGCTCCAACTGAGCCAGATGATCGTAACAATTGTTTAATGTCATCGAGATTTACAACTGTTAGCTTTACTTTTTTTACGAATTGTCTCACATCTCTTGCGAAAACAAACGTTCGATTTTCCAAATCGTAAGCCATTGGGGTGGTTTTTGAATGCAAATTTAATTCCCCAATTCAGATTGCCTAATTCATTGTTAATTTAAATCTTCAGTTTTTTTTAGCAATAATCCAAAGTGTTTAATCGTTGGACTTTGGAAATTGGTAATTGAGATTTGGAAATTGCTGTTTATACCCGTTAAAATCCGTCTCCGTCTAATAAATTACCTAATCCGCCTAATAATCCGCCTTCTTCTCTTCGTCCACCGTTTTGCGGTGCATAAGCAATTACGCGGCTTGCTAATCTTGAAATAGGTAAGGTCTGTAACCATACTTTTCCGGGACCACGTAACACAGCAAAGAAAACGCCTTCGCCTCCAAAAAAAGTATTTTTAATACCGCCAATAAATTGCACATCAAAGTCAACGTCTTTAGTGTAAGCTACAATACATCCGGTATCAATACGCAACACTTCTCCTGGTCTTAATTCGCGTTCCAAAATATGTCCGCCCGCATGCACAAACGCCATACCATCACCCTCTAGTTTTTCCATAATAAACCCTTCGCCACCAAATAAACCGGTGCCTAATTTTTTCTGGAAATTGATACCAATCGACACGCCTTTTGCAGCACACAAAAACGCATCTTTCTGGCAGATGACTTTGCCTCCCAATTGTTGTAAATCCATTGGAATAATTTTTCCCGGATAAGGCGAAGCGAAACTCACTCTCGATTTGCCTTGACCCAAATTGGTGAATGCCGTCATAAACAAACTTTCACCTGTTAAAACTCGCTTACCGGCTGATAGTAATTTTCCCATTAAGCCACCGCCACCGCCATTCGAACCATCGCCAAATACCGTTTGCATTTGAATGCCTTCTTCCATAAACATAAAAGCTCCGGATTCCGCCATAACTGTTTCTTGCGGGTCGAGTTCAATTTCTACACATTGCATTTCTTCTCCGAAAATGCGATAATCGATTTCTTGATTTTGTCTCATCGTATTTAATTTGAGGCTTAAAACTAAGTAATTTTTGAAGGAAAGGGAGTTTGCGGAATTCTTTTGGAATAATTAATAGTTAGAAAATAAGCAGCCTAATTTCAATAGCCAATTGATGATTTATTGCTATTATTGTAATCATGCGTAGTTGGATATTCATATTGCTTTATCTGCCTTTGTGCTTGTTGGCGCAAACCGAAACCAAACCTGCCCCAAAAAAGGTGATCGACTACATGTATAAACACGAGTTTTCAGGCGGATTAAAAATCCAAACCAACGGTGTTTCACTTTACCTTACCAAAGGCTGGATTAAAAATATTTACGTTACCAATTTGGTGCAATTGGAGTATCAGTATTTCTTCAATTATAAGGATAAGTTGAATGCTACTAATCCGGCATTCGGACAAAAAGGTAAGAAGTATTATTATGGTTTACAGAATCGGTTCCATGCTATTCGCGCTAGTTATGGTTTGGAACGAATGATTGCCGATAAATCAGATCGCAATGGTGTACGATTAAGTTTCATTGGATTTTTAGGCTTTTCGTTAGGTTTACAAAAGCCGTATTATTTGGAATTACTCACCGGTCGCGATACGATTACCGGTGAATTTTTACACGAGTCGGTGAAGTATTCGAATTCAACCGATTCGAAGTTTATGAACAAAGATTCGATTTATGAGGCGTCTCCTTTTTATAAAGGCATCGGACAAATGATTCCTGTGTTTGGCGGACATATCAAGGCGGGATTGAATTTCGATTGGGGCAGTAAAGATCGTTTTGTGAAAGCTTTGGAAGTGGGCGTGATGTTGGATATTTATTACAAGAAAGTGCCTATATATGTAAATAAAGATGCCAATTCTTTCTTACATCCCGCGCTTTATCTTGGTTTCCATTTCGGGAAACGCTGGTGACGGTTTAATTTCCGCAATCTAATTTCGCATCTATTTTATCGCAATGACCGGCTTTTGTGTTTAATGTATAGGCTTCCAACAAAGAATCTCCAAATACTTTATCGCAGGTTTCAATAGTATCGTGAAATTCTGTTATACACTGCAGACATTGAACGCTCGCAATAATCTCAGCATCTGTTTTGCAATTGGATTTGCATTTATAGTTCGCAATTTCGTTGGAGGTAAACGGGTCGCGAATAGTACAGTCTTTCTTCATGCAACTTTGGAAGACGAGACCGATGGCAAATAGCGAGAATAGTATTTTCTTCATGCTTAAAAATACAAAAGCCATTCAGAATTTGAATGGCTTTTGTAAATATAAAATCGAGGGCTTACTGTATTCGTGTGTTGAATGTTACTTCTACATCCGTGTCACCGGGATTATATGTTCCATTTTTCACTCCCGGCTGATGACGTAAAGTGATTTTTGTTGTTCCTGAACCTGCAGGTCCTGTTGTCCATTTCGACAATAATCCTACCGGAAGATTTTTTGAGTCTTTATCCTGAATGGATACATTAACAAGTGATGCAGGCGTTGATTCAAAGAAAAACAAATGATCATCTGCTTCTTCCGCAATTTGAACGGAGGTGCTATCGATTGGATTTTTCGATTCATCTAAAACAATCAACGAAACAGTGTACGTTTTATTTGGAGATAGTTTAATGGTATCAAATACAGATGGTGGAGTAGGTTTATCGCCATCCAAATCTTTAAATGTGAAAACGCCTGCTGGTAAGCCGGAGGCAGAATCTGAGGCAACGACTTGTAGTGTGGTAATGACTTCATTTTCGCTGTTGGCAACAGGTTCCTTTTTGCAAGATTGTATGCTTAATGTTGCAATAGCCAATAAGGCAATA
>Ga0208695_1001364_pt1 | contig 20537 bp, 16 predicted proteins | sample AD_UKC111_MetaG_FD_184449 | JGI IMG/M metagenome (GOLD analysis project Ga0208695, IMG submission 184449) | Active sludge microbial communities of municipal wastewater-treating anaerobic digesters from Hong Kong - AD_UKC111_MetaG (SPAdes)... | ecosystem: Engineered > Bioreactor > Anaerobic >...
CAAGAAAAGACTGGGGACATAGTCCAGTTCAGGAAATAGAAAGCAAGGAGCCCTGTGCTTTTTGAGTTCGAGATGTATATTTTCTTATATATGTTTCCTTAATCAGTGTTTCTAACAAAAAATTACCGAAAAACGGATTGATATATTCCCACGAATAGACGAAATATAAAATGGACTACAGAATAGTAGCACTTTTGTCCTAACAGTGACGAAGGACAGAATCTAAGTGGTGTTGGATATGACAGAGATGGATATAATGTTTGGGGGGAATTTATATTCCTTTCTTAAATTCCGAACGTCCAGCCAAAGTCGTTATGATAGATCATTTGTTTTGACATGCCTCCGTCAATGCAGAAGTCTTGTCCGGTAATAAAGCCTGCTTTATCGCTACAAAGGTAAAGCACCATATTGGCGATATCCAGAGGATTCCCAACTCTTTTAACGGGATGTTGATCGGCATCCGGTCCGTCATAAACTTTGAAATCAGTATCAATCCAACCGGGAGAGATGGAGTTGACCCGAACCTTACCGGCAAGCGAAATTGACAGGGAATGAGTAAGAGCGGATATAGCTCCTTTGGCTGCGGTATAGCTTTCGGTATTGGGCTGACTCATCCTGGCTCTGGTTGATGAAATATTGACGATGCATGCACCTTCATTAAAATGATTGAGAAAAAGCTTTGATAGAATAAAGGGAGCGGTAACACCTACTTTTAAGACATAATTAAAGTCATCATATGAGCAGTCCGTGATCCCACCTTTTGAAAGCATGGCGTTATTGATAAGATAGTCGATGCCGTTGTAATCGCCTATTACTTTTTCCACAAACAAATGAAGCGTATTCTCATCTGCAATGTCCCCGACAAAATAATCATTTTCTAAAAGATCGATTATACAAACATTAGCCCTGTTTTTTCTGAATTCATCACAGATAGTTTTTCCAATTCCTGAAGCACCGCCTGTTACAACAACGGTTTTATTTTTAAAATCCATAAGTCCTCCCGTGTTTTATTAAAGAAATATTTAAGCTATTATATCATTGAGTATACAATTTTTTCAACTTTAACCTATATTAAATACGTTATTACTCTTAATCTTACATTTAGCAGATTATGTGGTTCCTTAATGCGATGACCTTCATATAATACATTAATAAATTTATATGGGGGCAGTCAACATGAAAAACTACAATATCAATTCGTATATTAATTTTTATGGGAATTATGTCGATAATAGGTTTAATTATAGCAGCAGGCAAAACACTTACACCCTTGACAGACAAATAGGGGATGTAAATGGTGACGGGGTAGCGGATATAGTTTATCTGGTGGGTGAAAAAAGTCAGAGCAACTTTTATGAAAACATTAGAGTAATGGTACAGGACGGAAGCACTCAGAACTGGTATGTTATTCCTCTTTATTCCGATTACAGTATGGCTTTCGATCCATGGCTGTTTCTGGGTAGTTTTACTAGCTATAGTTCAAAGGAGATTATGATAAGTCTTCCTGTTGGAGGAAGTGGAGCATTAACGTATTATTATGTGATATCTTTTTACAATAACAATGCCGAATATATGCTTGGTCCTGAACAATTTACGGATCTTGTGCAATCTCTCGGATTTGAAGCCAAATATATGGACAATTACAAAGTGCTTGTCAGAAGCATTAAACTCAACCAATCTTATATCGTCGATGTAAGTGACAGAAAAGAATTTTACGAAGGAACGGTTTATAACAACCAAGGCAAACTTATCAAACCCCTGAACGGATTTATTCTCTATCAACCCCATCTTTATCCTGTTAAAACCGATGGTATTGCTCCATATAAGTTGCAAGCACAAAACACTATAGCCGGAACTTCCCACGCTGATCGGCTTGGGTATACAGTAACATACTGGAAATATGACAGGCAGAGTAAAACATGGGAATTAGAACCTGACTATTTTTTTGTCATGCTGGGATAAACATGTAACTGTAATAGTTTGACAACAAAAGAAAGGAGTGGAAATCAACATAAGAAAATCAAAAGTATTCGCAGTAATTCTATGCTTGCCATGCTTTTAACGCTTATTCCGGCGACGGCACTGGCGGATCTCCGAAGCCGCACTTTCAGCCAAGCTGAAAAATAGCCAGAATACGCTGTTGGACAAGTTGATTGATGACGGTGCGGTAATAAAGTCAGAATAATTAAAAAGGGAGTCGCTTAATTGCATTAGAATAAAAATTCAAAGGAGACTTAAAATGAAAAAACGTGTTTTAGTCGTATTGCTTATTTTGTCTATGTGTATTACAGAAACTGCGTTTGCCTTGTCTTGGGATAATTGCGTTTTTGAGCTTTTGCGTGGTACGAAAAAGGTTGTCGGATTAAATGCCTTTGATGACTACACGGTAGGCGATGTAATCGAAGTTGCAAAATTAACTCTTGGCTACTGGCTGCCACAAGGAGGCCAAAAACATTACGGCATTGCAGAAGGTGTTAAATACTTTGTGGACGGTCAGCAGGTTACGGACAAATATTTGTGTGCGACAGTGGGCGAGCATAAAATCACTTTAAGAAAAGATGATCTGGTAGCGGAAAGAGGCTTTCATGTTAAACCAAAGCTCAACGGTAATAAGATTTCCAAGATTACTCTGGTTAAACCCCCGGCCCAAACAAGGCTTCGTTCGAATATCGATTCATTTAAGCCGGAGGATATAGTGGTAAAATGCAGTTTTTCTGATGGCAAGCAGGACCAGCTTTTGGGTTATAATGAGCTTGCTTTTTATAGTGTGCCACGTGATAAGGCGGTGAGAAAATTTGATGAAGCTGCACCGATATACCCCGGATATGTTTTTACAGTACCGGAAGAAAAGGATTTAATAATAAGGGTTGCAAGCGAATCAATACGTGTTCCTATAACAGTTGTATCGCCGACTGAAGGAGCTTCCAATACACAAATGCTCAAAGAGCCTTCTCAGCTTGAGTATGTTGTGGATGAAGGCTTTAAAATGAGTGACTATGTTGTAAGATGCTACTACCCAGATGGCAGTTTTAAGGATTATTCGGGGAAGGACATTGTGATAACAGCAAACGGCGTTAGAATGTATGATGGATACAAATTTACCAGTGCAGGAGAAAAAAAGCTTGTGATTAGCTTCGGTGATTTCAGGAGGCAATATACACTTTATGTCAAACCTAAAACGGAAGTGGTAAAAACACCTAAAAATTGGTGGTATAGAGTGGGCGAAGGCTTTAGAATGAGCGAATTTACCATAAGATGCAACTATGAAGGCGGAATCTTTAAGGATTTTTCAGGTGGGGAATTATCCATAACGGCAAACGGTGTTAAGATGTATGAGGGGTATAAATTTCAACAGCCTGGAAATAAAAAGCTTACTGTAAAATACGGGAGCTTTGCAAAAGAATATATTTTAAAGGTTGTGGATGCAAGTAGTCCTATTATAGAAATGGCAAAAGAGCCTCTCACATTTAATTACAGAGTGGGTGAGGGCTTCAGAATGAGCGATTATGCAGTAATTTGCAGATATAGCGACGGATCCTCAAAGGAAATTAAAGGTGAAGAATTAAGCATCACGGCAAACGGAGTTAAAATGTATGATGGGTATTCATTTAAACAAGCCGGTACAAAGAAGCTTGTAGTAAAATACGGCGATTTCAGCAAGCAGTACACATTGAATGTTAAAAATGCCGGTGAAGCCGATGAGATAAGCGTTACTATTGATGGAAATCTTGTTAAGTTCGACCAGCCTCCTATAATAAAGGATAGCAGAACACTGGTCCCCCTTCGTGCAATATTTACCCAGATGGGGGCAAGCATTGTCTGGAATCAGGATACACAAACCGTTACGGCCAAAAAAGATAATAATGTTGTAACCATGCAGATAGGAAACAATATTTATAAGGTTAACAGCAGCGAAAAAAAACTGGATGTTCCTGCACAGATTATAAATTCAAGAACGCTGATTCCCGTACGAGCCATTGCGGAAAGCTTTGATTGCGATGTTTTATGGCACGGAGATATAAAACTGGTAGAAATAACAAGAGGCGATGCTTCTTCCGTTAATAATCCGTATGCCGAAGTTGCACGGGATGTTCTTTATTACACCAATCAAGAGAGAGCAAAGCATGGTCTTACAGCCCTTACATGGGATGATGATGTTGCAAAGGTTGCACAGAAATACAGCGAATACATGGCAAAGAATAATTTCCTGGCTCATGAAGGTATAGACGGTTCAACACCTAAAACCCGTATTGATGATGCTGAAATCAAATATACAAGACTTGGCGAAAACATCGCCATGGGCACTGAAAGTGCAAAAGATATTGTCAGAGCATGGATGGAATCCGAAGGGCATAGAGCCAATATTCTGCAGCCTGAATTTACACATTTGGGCGTAGGCGTTGCAAGAGGTGATAATGGATATCTGTTCTGGACACAGAATTTTATTACATACTGATTAAAATAAAAAATTGGAGCAGGAGGAGGGTGTACATATGGAAGCTTTAGATATTATTTTTAAAAGAAAAAGTACAAGGAAATTTACAAATCAGGAAATTAGTGAAGAAGTTCTAACTGTTATTCTAAAGGCTGCAATGGCAAGTCCTAGTTGTGCAAACACACGAGATTGGCAGTGTATGGCTGGGTATCTGGCTGCAAATGGAGTGTGTTAATAATCAAAAAGCACTATTTGATCTACCAGATCATATTATTCCACATTCTATTCTCGCATTGGGCTATCCACAGGATGAAGATGCTTTTAATGCAGATAATTCCAGATGGAAATTTGAAGAAAGTAAGATTCATTATGAGAAATGGTAATTAACATGCATTCCATAAATAAAGAATAATGAAATTTTAGGCCACTGGGTGATTAATTTGACTTAGTGGCCACTTTTGTGTAAGTTACTTTGTATATTAAAATACTATTAATCTTTTACATTTATCTATTGCAAAATTCCGGTAAAACATTTGTTATTTTCTCTGCTAAATGTTAAATTAATAACGTATTTAATGTATTTAAAAGATTATAAGGAGCAATTAAAAGTTTTTGTAAGGAGGTTTTATGAGTAATAGTTTAAAAGTCGCTATCGATTTTATAGTTTTGGCAATATTGTATGCAGTTGTATTTTTTAACAGATGGAAAACAAAAGGAAAATCAAAGTTGCTTGTCAATACAGTTATGTATGTCTATATATCATTGGTTTTGTATGTTACATTAATGCCGATTGTTGTTTCGCTGCCATTTATTTTTAATCATCCATATACACCGATGAATATGATACCTTTTGATGATTATTTTTCGGGCAGAGGCGATACGGTTCGCCAGATTATACTTAATGTTATTATGATGATGCCGTTTGGATTTTTACTACCGGTGGTGAAAAAGCAGAAAATATTATTCTGCCTGTTCTGGACGTTTTTATTTAGCTTGGGGATTGAGTTGACTCAACCATTGATTAACGGTTTTCGCACTGCAGATATAACAGACTTAATCACAAATACCATAGGAGGCCTTCTTGGATATTTGTTGTATATAGTATACCGATTTTGTAATAATGTAGAAGTAATTTAAAAGGAAAACGCTGTATTTAAGCCTAATATCAATAATAATTGAAAGATTATACTTAAAATAAGGAGCAATAATATGAATATAAGATATTTGCATGAAATTCTATCCCGTATTGAAGAGATAAAGGTAATAGGGAGAAATGTTATGGTGGACGGTGTTATTTGTAATGTTATGGGAATAGTACACCGTGACATGGAGATGCGACTATTAATTTTACAATATGACGAGAATTTTCGAGATAGTATTGAAGAAATTGAAGCAACAAAACTTTTCGATGCTCAGAGTATACATGAAAGTAACAGAATGCTGATGCGTAATGATAGAAAAGTCGATGCAAAAAATCCCTTTCAATCTGTTTTAAAAGTATTAATTGGCGAAAGAGAATTTAAAATAGAAGAGTCAGTACATCACAGACTGAGTATGCAGGATTGGGATAATATTTTGACGATCGCCAAATTCATGAATAATGGGTGGCAACCGAATCAATTTGATTATCAAAACATAGATATGCTATTCTTAACCAGCTTGAAATTAGTCGGTGATTTTATTTCAATTCCGGAGTTCAATCAGAATGATAAGCTGCGTTTTGTAATGGGACCGGATAGTGTAATACATCAAGTGGAGAAACCTATTACTTTGGTTGTTGGAGGAAGCTATCCCGACAAATTAATGTTTCAAGATGCAGCTACCGGTGTGGAACATTGGGCGCAGATTAATAGAGTATATTTGCTGGATATATGGGATGAAATGGAAAAGATCCTTGCTCATCCAAAACTTCAAGAACAAATGACTTCTGAGGAAATTGCTCAAAGAAGATTAGACTTAGAGAAAAAGCTTTTGGAAATTTGCCCTAAAGGTTTATACCTTCCCGTAATTGAGTACGAATGTGAGGAAGATATATTTCTACAGTTTTATTCCAAATCTTTTTTGGATGCAAAACCTTTAGACAGAGGTAATAGTGTGGGATTATTATTCCAGCCGGACCAGCCTACAGGCACTTTGGGATTAAAGCTCAAAGCTGCTGTTCTACAGGAGCCGGTTCCAGCAGATACTAGTACAATCGAGGTAGAATTATTTCAATATATTAGCACTATCACTAATGATGACATTGTACTGTAAAAACGGTATATATAAAAACTCGTTTATGAAAGGGAATGTAGGACTAATTTAATGAAAATATACGGAGAGAAGAAAAATGAAAACAGTATTAACTATTGCAGGAAGTGATTCTAGCGGAGGTGCAGGAATCCAGGCAGATATCAAAACAATGACAGCAAACGGTGTATATGCCATGAGTGCGGTTACGGCACTTACTGCACAGAATACAACCGGTGTAACAGGGATTGTGGAAGTTACTCCGGAATTTTTAAGCAAGCAGTTGGACAGTGTTTTTACCGACATCTATCCGGATGCAGTTAAAATTGGTATGGTTACATCTGCTCAATTAATTGAAACAATATCTAAAATGCTGAAATTTTATAATGCAAGAAACATTGTTGTAGATCCTGTGATGATTTCCACAAGCGGTTCAAAGTTCCTCGAAGATGATGCATTAGAAACCATGAAAAACAGTTTATTCCCTCAGGCAGTTTTATTGACGCCTAATATTCCGGAGGCATCTGTCTTATCGGGAATAACCATTGTAAATGAAGCTGACATGATTAAAGCGACAGAAATTATCGGTAACCAATTTGGTTGTGCTGTTCTTTGCAAAGGCGGACATAGAGTAAATGATGCAAATGATTTATTGTATTATAATAATAAGTACAAGTGGTTCGTGGGAGAGAAAATTAACAATGAAAATACACATGGAACCGGATGCACATTATCGAGTGCCATAGCTTGCGGCCTTGCTAAAGGCATGGATTTGGAGACATCAATTCAAATGGCGAAGGATTATATATCAGGTGCCTTAAAGGCGATGCTTGACTTAGGAAAAGGAAACGGACCTCTTAATCACATGTGGAATATACATAGGTCGGAAAATTGATAAATATATACAGAAGCAATCATAGTTTATTGTAAAAGGAGATAAATAAGTGACTAAGTCATTTAATGGAAGAAAATTTGTCGCATCTTACAGCGGTGGCAAAGATAGTATTCTTGCGATTTATAGAGCTATAAAGCTTGGAATGAAACCGATTTCGCTTATTATTACGTATAATACCGATATGGAACGCTCCTGGTTTCATGGTATTCCTGATGATTTATTGAACGAGGTTTCAGCTTCACTGAATATACCGATTAAATTGATTAAGACCTCCGGAAAAGATTATGCAGCAAATTTCGAAAAGGAGCTTAAGAAACAGAAGGAAAACGGTGCTGAGATTTGTGTATTTGGCGATATCGATCTTGAAGAACATTTACAGTGGTGTGCTGCACGTTGTGATGCAGCGGGTATCGAAGCCTTTTTTCCGCTTTGGCAAGAAGAAAGAAAGGCATTGGTGGATGAATTCATTGAAAACGGGTTTACTGCAAATATTATTGTTGTAGATACGGATAGGCTGAGTGAAAAGCACCTTGGAATGACATTGTCGCCTGAAGCGATTTCCTCGATTATTTCAGAAGGAGCGGATGCCTGCGGAGAAAATGGCGAATACCATACATTTGTATCAAATGGCCCACTGTTCAAAAAGCCGATTTCTTTCTGCTATGGAGAGCTTGTCAGGAAAGAACAATATGCGATTCTACCGATTAGGAAGATTTAAATTGTTTAGTATGAATGGAGCTAGTAAGAATACAGCTCAAAGAAAAGAACTTTTTATTGGAAAAGATTGATTGCACAAGAAAAAGGATGGTATTAGTGGCAAAAAATAACAATAAATCAATAAACTGCAAGGCTCGTATAAATAAGGTATTTGTATATGGAACACTAATGAAAGATTTTTGTTATTATAAATGGTATCTTGAAGGCCGAATAAATCGCATAACACCAGGCAGAACTTATGGATTGCTTTATCATCTGCCTGAAGGATATCCTGCTTTGTTGCCGGGAAATGGGATAATTGAAGGAGAAGTTATGGAGCCTGTTGATGGGGAGCTTTTAAAATCTTTGGACAGGTTGGAGGACTATGATGAATTTGGCAGCAACAATCTATACGCTAGAGAGATAAGGAGCATATCTACCGAAAGAGGGGAAGATATGATCTGTTGGATATATATTTTCACGAATGAGAAATATGCAAAAGAAAATGGGATTTTAGTACCGAACGGAAACTGGAGAAAGTTTATGGGAAAAAGAGGGGAATTGATATAAGTGGAGAGCAATATTGGAACTACTCAGGTAATTATGAAGCTGATAGTTTGTCCTATAAACTTTAAAGAAACTGTAATTACTGATATTAAATGTAGAAGGCTGGATTTCTCCAGCCTTCTTAATAATTAATACATTTGCATTTGAGAATCTTTAGGATCAAGACCATAAGCGTTTGAACCCCTAGTGCCTTCAGTGCAAGTGAGAATTAATAACCATATTCCACCAATAATAGGTACTAAGCATATAAAATACCACCAGCCGGATTTTCCAATATCATGAAGTCTTCGTACTGTTACTGCAAGTGAAGGTATTAATATAGCCAGTGCATATAAAACGTACAAACCTATGAATATACCACTAACCACTAAACCGAGAAAGTATAATGCTATAATTATAATGGAGTTGAATAATTGGAACATCCAATATTCTTTACGTCTTGCTCTGCCATTAAAATTGGCATAATTTTGTAGAACTTTTAAATACCATTCCAAATTGGATTCCCCACTAATAAAATAAAATGATTTCAAAAAACTAAGTAATCAATAATATTATAGCATTTTTCGACATTGTTTTCAAGTATTTTACAACAATTCTTCTAAAAAATTACTATAAACGACAAAACGATTTTAAAAATAAATTCCACAGCTAGACCACAGCTTATGCACTGAAAACAGAATATTGTATAATATTGTAATTGACAGTGCATGTCACAAATAGATGGATGATGTACTAAACAACCAAGAGGAATTTTATATAATTATGAAAATAACTAATAATTTAGGTATTGCACATAGAAATAAATACGGATTAAAGATTTTTAAAATATTGTTTTTTGTTATATTAATTATTTATATAATGCTTGCGGTTTTCGTCCATTTTTTCTTGAAAGGGTTATTTTGTGGCCTAGGGATCAATTCGTTGAGGTGTCTGAATTGGATATTCAGGAAGGTAGAATAGAAAATATAGAACTCACAATGAAGGATGATATCATTCTAAGAGGCTGGCTTGTAAAAAATTCAACTTCTGAAAAGGCAAACTTATTGATTTACTTTGGCGGAAATGCCGAGGAATTATCTAGTGTTATCAGTAAGATGTATAAATTGGGTAATTGGAATGTAGCATTAATAAACTATTGAGGTTATGGAAATAGTGAAGGGTTGTCTAATGAAACAACATTATATAGCGATTCATTGGAGATATACGATTATTTGACTGCAAGAGATGATATTAATGATAAGAATGTTGTTGTAATGGGAAGAAGTATCGGTACCGGGGTGGCTACATACTTGGCTCAAAATAGAAGAGTATCAGCCGTAATTTTATCAACACCCTATGATACTTTGGAAAGTGTAATTCAAGAGAAATGCCCCATTTTACCTGTTAGCTTGATTTTTTCACATAAATATGACTCGATAGGCCGTGCTCCTTTAATAAAGCAACCTCTTTTAGTACTGGTTGGGGGTAAAGATAATATTATACCGAATTGGCATTCTGAAAGGCTCAAAGAAGCTTGGGGTGGTGAAGTAACATATCATAAGCTTCCTGATGAAGACCATAATACAATTGATGATGTTAAAGATATGAACCGAATTCATGTTTTAAGCTGGAAGTCAGCCTATAAAGGAATTGTTCCGCAAAATTACCTAGATGAACTTAAAGAAGATTTTTGGGCACCTGCGTTTGAAAAAAGGTTAAGCGATGAAAAGAATAAATGGCGATGCAATGAAGATGATGAATGCATTTGTGAAATTGGAGGGAAACAACTTACCGAAGTACATTATGTTTATTCTTTATAAAATGTTGTATTACCTATCCCACTATAATTATAACATACTAAAAATATATATTATAGGCTATTTGTTTTTGGATTATGCTCATATAATATACATACAGGTTTAACTTAGTTTAATTAATAATAGTACTAGGAGGATAGGATATTGGATAAAAATAAAGCTCAAATTCATGGTGAGGAAAGTGTTGACAATGTTGGGCCATCGAAAATAAAGATGGTGTATCAGCGGTTTGGTGATCCTTCTTTATTACCTGTTTTCCTGATTATGGGTGCAGGTGCACAGATGATTAACTGGCCTGAAGGATTTTGTTTAGAACTGGTCAGTCGAGGTTTGCATCCAATTCGATTCGATAATAGAGATGCCGGGCTTTCAACTCACTTTTCTCATGCACCTGTTCCGGACTTTCTCGGGATACAATCCGGTGATTTCTCTACAGTTGCATATACTCTTTCTGACATGGCGGCAGACACGGTAGGTCTTATGGATGCACTTGGATATGACAGCGTGCACTTGGTTGGTGCATCAATGGGTGGAATGATAGCCCAAACAATTGCTATAGAGTTTCCGTATAGGGTTCGGTCGCTGACATCTATGATGTCTACAACCGGGCATCAATCGGTAGGACAGGCTGACTATTCGGTGCTGGCTAGTCTGGGTTCGCCCTCTTATGACGATCGGCAGGCTTACATCGATTGGCAGATAAAATCACGAAAAGCAATCGGTTCTCCGAAGTATCCCTTAGATGAAAGGGAAACTGCTGAAAACGCAGGCATTGCTTGGGATAGGGATCATGATGCTTTGGGTATGATGCGACAGGCTGCTGCAGTTATAAAATCAGGTGATAGAACAGAAAAACTTCATTCTATACAGATACCTACTCTTGTTATACATGGTGAAAATGACAAAATGATTGATGTCAGTGGAGGACGTGCTACTGCAGCTGCTATTCCAGATGCTGAATTAGTTACATTTGAGGGTATGGGACATGGTTTGCCAAAAGCATTATGGTCAGAGCTTGCTATAAGGATTGCAGATCATATACATCGAGCGGAGTCCATGAAATAGAAAGAGATCTATTATTAGACAATTCTTTATTCGTTCTTTATTCGGCATATTAATTAGTTGCTTATGTAACAGTTTAGATGCAGTTAACATAAAATATCATGAGGTGATTAATATGCCAAATGAGTTACACACACATAGTTTTGGCGGTACAACCACGTTTGATAGTGGACATATTCATAGATATTTTGGAGAAACAAGTGCAGATCCCGACCGTGATGGGCATATTCACTATATGACCGGAGTCACTACTTATGATGATGGGCATACTCATAATTATAGAATTCCAACCGGTCCGGCGATTTATGTTAATGGTGGACATTATCATTATTATAGAGGGAATACAAGTGCAGCCATTATTCCAAACAGGCATATCCATTTACTTGGCGGCTATACATCAATATACAGAGGATAAAGCACTTTACGGTAAAATAAACCATTCCATCCAAAAAGAATATAATAAAGAATTTGTTAAAGTGCTGATTACGTAGAAATATAGGTTATAAGCGATGTGGAGCATGCAAATTTAACAAGAAGGCAGCTTATGCTTTTTAAGTAAAACAATAAGCTGCCTTGTTTTTAAAGACAGCCTGTTATAATACTTAAAAAATCTGTTGGAATTTGTATTTGGTTAGAATTTGTCTTTGACTACCTTCTCGATTGTGTTTACATCCTTGCGTGAGTTTAAAGGCTTAACTGTAGGACCTTCGATTATATCGCCTTCATACGTGAATCTTGAACCATGACAGGGGCAATCCCATGATTTTTCAGCAGAGTTCCAGGTCAATTCACAGCCCATATGAGTACAAGTGCTGTTAACTATATGAAGGGTACCTTGTTCATCCCTGTACGCTCCGACTTTTTGTCCGTCTGCCTCAATCAATTTTCCCTCCCCGGATTTAATATCGACATTATCCGGAAGCGGCGATATTTTACCGCCTATGAGTTCCTTAGCAACATTTAGATTTTCAACAACAATACTTTTAACGGAAGTTGCCGTGATTTGCCGTGAAGGGCTGTAAACATCCTGCCATGGGCTTTTTCCATCAATTATTAAATCCTTTAATATCATGGCTGAGGCTATACTGTTAGTCATTCCCCATTTGCCGAAGCCTGTGGCAACGAACATATTAGGCGTTTTTGAAGTAAAATGGCCTACAAACGGGATATCATCCGGCGTCATGCAGTCCTGCGTAGACCAGCGATAAGGGATATCCTCTACCGTAAAGGTGTCGTTTGCAAAATCTATTAATGCTTTATAATGCTTGTTCGTATCCTCACTCTGCCCGGTTTTATGGTGTTCTCCGCCAACAAATATCAATTCGCCGTTGTCGGATATTTGGCTGCGAAGTGACCTGCCGGGTTCCTCTGCGGTTATATACATCCCACCCGGATATTTCTCTTTTGCCTTAATGGCCACAATGTATGACCGATCAGCCCATATTCTGGCAAAGTACATGCCGGGTTTATTATAGCATGGGTAATGAGATGCAATAATAACTTTTTCTGCTGTTATCTTTTTACCCTGGTTTGTTGTTAGAATGTAATTGCCATTTTCTTCAATGTCAACAATTCTACTTTGTTCAAATATTTGACTGCCATTCATCGTTATTTTTTCAGCAAGAGGCAGTAAAAATTTACGCGGGTGAAATTGGGCTTGATCATCAAAACGAACAGCGGCTTTAACTTTGAACGGTAATGGTATTTCTTCGAGATATGTGGCTTTTATACCCAGGGGTGATGCTGTTTTTACTTCATCACTTATCCTATCAACATACCCATCCCGCAATGTGTAAATATAAGCTGATTGAGGCATATAATCGCATTGAATGTTATTTTCTATTACTATTTTTTCAATCATCCTGATGGCGGATTCATTTGCTTCTGCATATTGTTTTGCGAACTCTTCACTCAACTGAGTTTTTATTTTGTTGTATATCAGCCCATGTTGAGAAGTGATTTTTGCAGTGGTATGTCCGGTAGTACCCTGAACAATTCGGTCTGCTTCAACGATTGCCACATTTAAGCCTTCTTTGCTCAACATATAGGCAGAGGATATTCCGACAATTCCACCTCCTATTATTGCAATATCAACTTTAATATCTTTATCTAAAACTGGGTATTCAGTTCTAGATGTAGAAGCCATCCAGTACGATTGGGGTGGCTTATTAAAATTCTTTTGCTCATCTATATTCATATGATTCCTCCAAAGTGTAATTACTGTTATCTATTTTTTGCAGATATGGATTGAAATATCCTATGTCATAAGAGTTTTTCAAAAGTAATATTTAAGTTTTTTTGAGAATGACATTAGGAGACAATTCAATTGTATTTGTAATATGGGATAGTGCAGAAATTAAGTAGCAAGATACTTGTAAATAACTGTTTTTAAATATTTATGAATTTTGTTATTGACTACATATAAATGTTTATATACAATGTGGTATTATTGCTAAAATAATGTTTGTTTTAGTTTATTTTTTAATGATAGGGGAAAATTTTGTGGGAAAGAAAAGGTTTATTTCAGTTATACTTATTTTTGTACTTATGACTGAAATAGTGTTAGATGCTTCATCGGCATATGGGATGGAAATGTCAATGAAGGAGGAAGTAATAAAAGAAATAGATGCTGCATCACAAGAAGCTGCAGTAGAGGAGCTTTCAAGGATGTTGAACGAATATTTAGAGGATGAGAGTTCAAGCCTTGAGTTAGTCGAAGAGAATATCGATATTGCTGAAAATCAAGATAACGACAATTACAAGGAATATACCGATATTCCGGGAGAAGATTATGATGATATGCAGGTATCAAGTCTTTGGAACTACTTTAATGCACCATCTGAGTTTAGTGAGATTTCCAGTACTGAAGAGGATAATAAAGAAAATCAAAGCACATTTACATTATCAGGATATGTTGCACCGGATTTTACCGCAACTTCAGCAGTCAATTCTGGGTTTAAAGTTGAAATTTTAGGAACAGAATACAGTACTGAAACAAATGAAGAGGGATTCTTCATAATATCCGGAAGGGTTGAATCACAAGAAAGGTACATATTACAGATAACAAAATCAAGTTTTCTTAAAAGACAAATAGATGATCTGACATTAGGGGGTATAGTTAATGTTGGAACCAAAGGTCAGCCGATTAAAATGTGGGCTGGAGATATCCCTAAAAATAGTGTCCAGGATGATACCATTAATATGTCGGATGTTATTCAGATTGCGATTAATTTCAATAAATTGGCTCAAAATGATGATTTTAATGAGGATTGTGACTTAAATGATGATGGCAGCATTAATATGGCTGATGTCATTATAATGGCAAGGCACTTTAATGCTACAACATCTTCTTATGGAATTGTTGAAGTCGATTATTTTCAAGATTTTATTAAGCCAAGTAAACCTAGAAATCTTAAATCTCTTTGGTATACAGGTTCTAGTATATCCTTAAAATGGTCTCCATCATATGATGATATGTTAGATAGATATGAAGTATATTGTAATGACAAGTTGATAGGTACTACAAAAAAAACTGAAATTATATGTACTGGTCTAACCCCGAATGCAGAAAATAAAATATATGTCATAGCAATTGATACATCGGGAAATATGTCTGATGCCAGCGATATACTCTCGATATTTAGCCTTGAAGATGATCATGGAGATACAATGGATAAATCTACACCTATTGAGCTTGAAAAAGAAATCAGTGGAAGGATGGACACATGGGAGGATGAAGAATATTTCTGCTTTACACCTCAAAAGTCCGGTTATTATTTATTTATGAGATATGATGATACGGCAACATATAATTCACGGTTTCTTGATAATACGGGTGCTGGAATCAGTTTAACTGATAGTGGTTATTTCTTTGAGGCAGGAAAAAAATATTATTTAAATCTAAAGAATGGGTATCTTAATTATGATTATAGATTTGTAATCAGGTCTGCAAACCCAAAGGTCGACTTGGTGGTAAACAATGTTTATCCACAAAAGGCATACGTAGGTGATCCTGTAGAACTGGAAGTTAGTATCGCTAATATCGGTGATATTTATTGTAACAGCAATTTTAGAATAATGGTTGATATTAATGAGAAAGAATATTGTTATTGGGTTGATTATAATTCCGGTTTAACTAAAGACTCAAGCAAAAGAATAAAAGTAACAGGAGGTATAAGCGGTAAAGAGCTGTGGACACCGTATGTTGCAGGGAAACATTCAATAAAAATACACATAGATTATGACAACTCTGTAGATGAAATATATGAAAACAATAATACTTTTGAATTTCAGTTATATGTAGACGAAACAAATGACACCTTTGATACGGCAAAACAAATCAAGCTGGGAGAGGAAATTGAAGGCAGGATTATCAATAACTGCACTAAAGACTATTATTATTTTATACCGGAACAAACAGGAGAGTACCAATTTATAATGCCGTCTCCTAAGGATATATGCTTCTATATCTACAATAAGAACCGCAAACAGGTAGTTGCAACTGGGGTGGGCAATGATTACATTGTAACATACAATTTTAATGCAGGTGAAATGTATTATATTAGCGTGATAAAGAACGAGAAAGTTTTGAATGTTGATGAGAGGTATAAAATTAAGTCATATCCGGTTTTACCTGATTTGGTTATAGAGGGGATGAGTAAGCTTTCGTACAAGATTAATGATTATAAACCTAATATTGTGGTACAAAATATAGGGTTAAAAGCAAGTGATGCCGACAATACATTTAGAATAAAGATTGAAGTAAAGGAAACAAACAAAATATACTATACGGAATACAGTAGTAGAACTATCGATTCAAAAGATAAAATATTAATTCCAATAGATGATAGTTTGTATGAGGATATTATAGGTAAAAAGAATATCTATTCTGTTAAACTAAGCATTGACAAGAAGGGGCCTTTTATAGAGTCAGATGAATCAAATAATTCTCTCGAAACCATTATAAACATTGAAAGTCCCGAACTTAAGGTTTCTGAAATTGTAATGCCATATGACAGTCTTGTAAATCATCCTTTAGATTTAAAGGTTAAGATAACAAATTGTGGTTATGGTGATACTGCCGGGTCAATGCCAATAAAAGTAGGGTTAACATTAAATGGTAGCACATATTATTCAGATGACTATTTAGGAAAAATTAAAACTAATGAAACAATAACTCTTGCGGTATATGACTCGACAAAAAATCAACCGGTTGTTTCATCCATAGGTGTATATGATATGAGAGCATATATTATAGCAACCGACAAGTATGATGATGGATTAGAAGAAAACAATAGCCTCTATGGAAAATTGGATGTTGATAAAGTACCTGATCTTGCAGTAACTAATATACATATAGAACCAACTAATATTAATGTTGGGGATTCTGTGAGAATTAGTGCAGATGTTAAAAACATTGGGGAAGGTAAAATTGCCAATAATAAAGCTATCAGGGTGGGTTTCAAGATTGATGAAACTACTGTGCTATGGTCGGACACATTTACATCAGGACTTAAGCCTGGTGAAAAAGTTACATTAAAATGTAATAGTGGAATAATCGGTGATTACTGGTATGCAGAAGAAGGTGAATATACAGTAGCAGCTATTGTGGATGATCTTGACCAGTTCACGGAGCTAGATGAATCAAATAACATAATGTTTAAAAATCTAAAAGTACAAGGGAAGTGTGATTTAAGCATTGAAGACATTATTCTTGAACCGGCCAATCCTGCAGTAGGTGAGCAAGTAGTTTTAAAAGCTCGTATAAGGAACACATCTGATTATGCAAGTCCTTTTGGCAGAATTAACAAAGTTGGTTTTAGAATAAATTATGGTGAGATCATATGGGCCGACCCTTATAAAGGAAGTATTGACAGTGGTGGATATGTTGTGGTTTCTACAGATGAGGGAAATAGCCCTTACTTCTGGACTCCAACAAATGAGGGAGAATATATAATATCAGCATATGTTGATTATGACAACTATATTAATGAAATTGATGAAACAAACAATGAAAAGGATAAGACAATACGTGTGACATCGATAAGCATTTTTGACGAAGAGGATGATTATGATAACGATGGGCTTAAAAATGGAGAGGAAATAAAAATTGGAACCGATTGGAACAATTTTGACACTGATGGCGATTCTATCAGCGACGGGGATGAAGTAACCGGTAAAAATGGCTTCATTACTGATCCTTTAAATTCGGATACTGATGAAGACGGAGTATTTGACAATGCTGAAATTGCCCTTGGAAAATCACCGATTTCAAAGGATGAATATTCATATTATTCAATTAAAGCACAAACACAATCAGAAAGTGTTACTGTTGAGGTGTATGGCAGTGGAGGCCTTGAAGCATGCCCAATAAAAGTAAATGAATTAGATAACTTTATGTTCAGTTCCATAGATGGAGTGATTGGAAATCCGGTTGAAATATCTCTTGAAGGCTACACGATGCAAGAAGCTAGTATCTCATTTAACTATAACGAAATAAATCTTGATGGAATATCTGAAGATGAATTAACTGTTTATCAGGTTGATTATGAAAATAAAGTACTTGTGCCACTACCCGATTATAGGGTTTCTGTAGACAAGTACAATAACATTATAACAGCAAGGGTAAATCACTTCAGTACATATGTTCCAGGCAGAAAAAATGACTGTGAGATAAGCTTTAAAAAAGAAACAGTGTTTTCTATTGATGAATCAGGAAGCATGCTTGGAAGTGACAGTATTAATTTACGCATTGGAATACCTAAAAAGGTGCTTGAAGATATAGATTATGATAACTCGGTTTTCGCTGTAGTAAAATTTTCTGATGAAGTTAAGAGACTTATTGATCTCACCAATGACAAAGAATCTATTATCAATGCTTTGGATATGGCAATTGGTGGAGGATTAACAGATATTAAAGGAGGACTGGAGGAAAGTGAAAGAATTCTTATTAATTCAAAAAATAGGAAATATGTAATATTACTTTCTGATGGAGATAATAACTGCTATTCGAATAATGAGGTTATTAATGTGGCAAAAAGAATGGCAAAAGAGAACATAAAGGTGTTATGTGTATCTTTAGGAAAAAGATCCGATTTGTTATATCAGATAGCCAGTATAACCAATGGAAGTTACTTTATTCTTAACACAAGTTTAAAAGGTGTTGACCTTGAAAACGAGATAAATGATATTGCAGAAAAATTGAAAGATATAATTGAATCAGAAGAAGACTTTCCAAAAGAGAAAAAAGGTCCAGCAAAGAAAATTGTATCAAAAGAAACTTATGGTTGTATTAACTGGGCTGGAGATATTGATGCTTATGAGTTTACTCCAGATGAGACAAAGCTTTATTGCATAAGCAGTATGGGTGAAACTGATACAGAGATAAACATCTATGATAGTAAAGGTAAGTTAATTAGCTCAAGTGACAGTAATGATGATAATGAGTGGGATAAGAACTTCTATATACTTATGAACCTTACAAAAGGCCAAAAATATAGATTTGAAGTTAATCACAGTGACCTTTTGAATGGAATTGGAGAGTATAAAATATTCGTAGATGATCCTGTTAAGGAAAAACTTAGCCCTGGCCAATCATACCTTAAATTATTGGTTTATGAAATGGAAGGAACATATACTGAGAATCTTATAAATAAGTCAGTTGATGTTACTATTGACGGAGAAACTCGTACATTTAATAAGATATCTTTTGTAAACGGTGAGGTAGTTGTTGATGTTCAAGATTTTTTAGATGCATTTGGAATATTTGAAATGTATGCAGCTCCAAATACTAAAGATACAGAACCTAGGATTAGTACTGAAGATATGAAGAAGACTCTTTCCGGTCTGGGATGTGGAAATATAGTAACCTTAAACATGGAAAGCGTAGAAATTATAGGGAAAGCTACAAAAAGAGCAATTGAGACCTTTCAGAAGAAATTTATGGGACGGCAGGAGAATTTTTTTCCTATTGACATCTCAGGTACTTATAAAGAAGTAAAGCTAGATGATGAAACTAATAAGGAATTGTTGGAATATAACAGAATAAGAAAAATAAATCCTGCATTTCTTAAAAGCTCCGGTGTTAGTGTCAGAGCTTATCTTGAAACTGTTTACAATATGACGTCTGCAAATGGATTTACACTGTCTTATGATGGCAAAAATATAATTATATATAAAAACACAGCTAAAAGAGCAGAGACATTTTTTATACCTGAGCTTGATTATAGGGGAGGAGAGAAAAGATGTTATGCTAAAATAAGGAATATTAAGATTGCCTATGAAAACTACTTAAATGATAATTATGGAAGCCAAGATGTATATGATACTAAAGTGAATATGCTTAAGCTTATGGGGAAAGCAATGAAATCCGGCCATAAGTTTGAAGCTACCGATATAAAAAACAGCATGGGTATAATTGATGCATACTGGGATGACAAATTTGAGAAAGCTGTAAACAACTATGTAAAAGCCGCATTTTTTACAGATGTATATAATGCATTATGTAACGGGAAATATGGTAAATATGGCAATCTCAAAAATAACGATGTTAAAGCACTTTTCTTAAAACATTGGACTGATATTGAAATACAAAGAAGTCCGAGCTTTGCCGAATACCCGGCACCTGTAAAATGGTACAGTATGATTCCTGATGCACCGACTAAGGATAATGGTAAATTAATTGATAAATATAACAAAGAATCAAGTGTAAGTGCAAAGGAATATTACGATTCTTACTATTTACCGATGGATAAAATAAGAAATTGGCAAGGATCTAATGTGGGTTTAAGAAGAGTATGGCTTCAGGCAACATATGGAGTTACAGGCGATGAAATGGGTGGGATTCTTGGAGGTGCAT
>Ga0208695_1001366_pt1 | contig 20527 bp, 25 predicted proteins | sample AD_UKC111_MetaG_FD_184449 | JGI IMG/M metagenome (GOLD analysis project Ga0208695, IMG submission 184449) | Active sludge microbial communities of municipal wastewater-treating anaerobic digesters from Hong Kong - AD_UKC111_MetaG (SPAdes)... | ecosystem: Engineered > Bioreactor > Anaerobic >...
GTGAAGCCGGATGATGTGCTTGATGTTTAGAAAAGAATGAAGTTTGAAGTGTTATGTTAACAATGAATTTTAATGGGTCGAACAGTGGCTTCGGTCACTGATTTAATACAATATTAATTGTACAAGGAGGGATGATACTTAGAATTAAGTGAAAAGTGGCTATTTAAAGCTATCAAGCCATTTGTGAAGCATACCTATATTGCAAAAAAACGTTGGATTTATCCCTGACATTTGAAAAATAAACTCAACTGAAGCTTTTAAAAGTTGATTTTCATTTATGAGTACTGCTACTTTATCCAAACCTGATTCCAGTAATAAATTCTGAACCTCAACTTGAAGGCTTACAAACTGATTTTCACAGCCTTTGTATTGTGTAAAATCATAGATGACATCAAAACCCGGATTTGAATGAGAAATCATACTTTTTACATCAGCTATAAAATATTCTAATTGCGACATTTTATCCCACAGCCCAAAGTATGCCAAAGATAAACAGTTAGAGGAATCATCATAAGATAATTCATAGGAATTGTTTCTGCTTACTATAGTAAACCGCAGCATATCCATATTTTTTACCCCTTTAAAATATATAATTTACATAATATAAATAATTATCGGCATGTATTATTCTTTACTAAACTATCCATTTACTTCTCAACACATTTAAATATTTTGCATAATATGTTGGTAGAGATACAATTTTAATTAAATATGCAATAATATCCCGGACATTTAAAAATGGCAAAGGGTGATGCAAATGTATCTAAAACAAATAGCATACATAATTTATAAAAATATTAAATTCATTATCATAATACCCATTGCTGCAGCATTAATTACATACTTTGCAAGTATAAAAAACCTTGAACCGTCATATAGGTCTTATGCCACTTTATATGTAGTAAATAAGGCTGATGGAGAAAATACTATAAATTACAATGATCTTCTTTCAAATCAACAATTAGTAAAAGATTACAGAGAAATCATAAAAAGCAGAAATGTAACAAGATCAGTAATAGATGAACTGGGAATTAAAGATATGAGTCCGGAAGAGCTGGCCAATAAAATAAGTGTTAGGATAAAGCCCGATACAAGAGTTCTTCAGATAAATGTTGACGATAAAGATCCTTATAGAGCAAAGGATTTGGCCAATAAAACAAGTGAAAAGTTTATTGAGAAATCTATAGAAATAAAGAGTGCTGATTATATAAATATTGTCGATAGAGCAGAGCTGCCTATAAAGCCTACTAAAACCAAGCCAATAGCATATTCCTTATCGGCATTGCTGTTTGGTCTGGTGCTAATCACAGGATTGGTATATTTAATTGAATTAAGAAAAATTAATAATCATAAAATGTAACATTCTCCTGAAGTTAACATAATATATAATAAAAACAAATTAATTTAATCTGAAAAGGAGAATTGGCTATGATTGATTACAATTATGACGAACTGAAAAACAAATTGTTAGCTGATTTAAAAGCAGAATTAGACGCTGAGCAGGATGTTGAATTCCAAGAAGATGAAGTTAACAATCAAAGACAGTTCAACAAACAGATCAACTACAACGTTTTGGTACAAAAACAGTACCAAGGCCAGGCATCAGATAATGATGTAGAAGTTGAAAATGAAGCTGAAGCTGAAAACAAAGCAAAACTTGACAACAAAGTAAAAACTGAAAACAAGGCAAAATTCAATGCTGACGTTGATGCAAAAGCAATTGTAGAACAGGAAAAGAAACACTAATACTAACAAATAATGGTGGGGCATAGACCCCACCATTACATATATAATCAATTTTAGAAATAGCCTGCAAACAAGAGTCCTTCAATACTTTCAGGATTACCGTTTAAACTAAAGCTCATACCTCTGTATTCCAAATGTTTTTCATATACAATAACTTTTTCAATACTTCCGTCATTAAATGTAAATTTAAATTCCATTACCTTGATTTCATTTCCAGTTAAACTACCAGGAGTCAATTTTTCTTCTGCAAAAGAGTTCAGAACTCTTTCTGCTTTATAAACCTGTTGAGGCTCATCACTCTGCAGACCGTTGACCTCTACTTTTACAGCATTAAGAAGGTAATTAAAGCTGTTTTTATCGTCATTAGCCTTTACAGGAATCAATTTTTTAAGTTGCTCAATGAATTCCTTGTTTACCTTTATAAATTTAACCGGGGCACCTTCACGTATAAGACCATATGAACCAAGTCTGTAATCGGGAATTTGTATCATAAGTGTATCCTCTCCGGTAACTATGAAGTTAAATTTGCAGAATGACGACCTATAATATTTATAAGGCGGCTCAGCGGTATCTTCATCCATATAGAAATCATCGTTCCCGTCTAAAAACTGCAATGTATAGAAAGGATATACAGCTTCCCTGAAAGTAGTCAATCCGCCTTCAAATGTTTGGTAACCCGTAACTTTGGTAAGCTTTTGAGCAAGCTCTGCTTTTTGAGTATAAGTCAGTTTTATTTGCATGCCCAAGTCCAACGCACAAAGATTCAAATTGTCCCATGATATTATATCTTCTTTAATTTTCTGTGTAAGCAAATTAAGATCAACCTCCGGATTTGCGATTCTTTCCGCTTCTTCCGGAGTCAATGAAAATTTAATATCTTCGTTCTTAACCCAGCCCGTAATACCGTTAACTCCTCCATGTACGTGTGTCCAGCCATCTGTTACTTTTGACTCGTCAATAATATTAACAGGGGCGATATTACTCTTTATTACATTGTCCAAAGGCGGATAATCTGAATTTGTATCGGGGCTTCCATACACTCTAAAAGGCCTGGTTATAAATCCCTGATTTACTTTTATTCCCGGTTTGTACTCAGCATAATCATCGTTTTTGATCCATCCTGTATCACAATAATCAGTCATTGCCCTTCCGGAAATAATCTTTACAAGGCTCCATTTCTCATCTTTACGGATGACGCTTATTAAATTTCCCTGAGCAGCTATTGAGACAGTAGGGCAGTTTTCATCAGGAAGCTGTTTTAAGTGGAATTTTCCGTTGCTGTTGTTCTTTCCGGTAATTACATGATTAAAGCGAGATGCATCACTAACCGTGCATCTATCAAAATTAACATGCTCATATCCCGGTTCTATTAAGTCATGATTAAGCCAGAATTCCGTCTGATTTTCAGAAAGCGGTATTTCCGTGCCATCATCTGAAAGCTCAGGTGTCAGTTTTGCAAGATACCAGCCAGGATCATTGCTAAATCTTCCGATTACACTAATAACCCTTCCATGAGGTATTTTCACAATATTTTCATAGCTTTCACCAGGTCCTTTCTTTCCCCAAACCTCCTTTGTAACACAGGTTTCGAAAGCTACATTTGTAACGTTATCCTTTTCATATACAATATAATCGTTTGTTTCTTCAATTTCAGTGTTGTCATTATCTTTTTCATCATGCTTTATAAACATATCTTCAATAGATGAAAGCACATCGGAAATTTGCTCTCTGTAACTAAGAGCCGCAGCAGCAATAATCATTACCAGAACAATCGCAGCAATTGGTTTTAAAACAGGTGCCAGCTTATAGAATGCTGCTCCGACTTTATATTTCGACTTTTTACCCTTATACCTGTTTTTATCAATTGCTTCCATTACCTTTATATATGTTGTACCGTCATTTTTAACATTTTCTTTTATATACACATCGGTCAATTTCAATGCTTCAATATGATTTCGACAATCTTGGCATGTTTCAAGATGCTTTTGAATATTTTCTTTTTCCTGATCGCACATTTGCCCATCAAGATATCCTATCAATTCTTCCAAACTATATATGCACTTCATTATAAACACCTCTTCCTTTCATTTCATTGTACTTCTTGCAAATAATCTGTTTGGCACGCTGAACTTTCATTTTTGCGGCTTCGGGCGTAACCTCCAAAATATCTGCAATCTCTTTATACGAAAAGCCCTGTACATGTTTTAATACCAGTGAAATTTTCTGATCGTCTTTCAATCCGTTTATCAGTTTGATAATAAGGAGCCTTTCTTCTTTTGCTTCAAAAGCAACATCAGGAAAATCCGATAAACTGCATGAAATATCATCTAACTCTTGATTTTCAACAATTTGATGGCTCTTCTTTTTCTTCTTATAATATGTTCTAAACACATTAACGGCAATATTATAAAGCCATGTAGAAAAACTCCATCTGCTGTTGTATTTGTATAGATTGTTATATACACGGATAAACACTTCCTGCAGAATATCCTCGGTGTCTTCTCTCGATACGGTCAATTTGAATATAAACCTGTATAACTGGTCCTGATAACACTGAACCAATATAGAAAAAGAGTCGGTATCTCCATTTAAAACATTTTCTATCAATGTATTGTCCCTGTTCAAAATCATCCCCACCATCCTAAATATACTCTAAATATAAAAGCTTTTATATTGGCTTTCATCTAATTATACTTAAAATAATTGAATAAGTAACAAAATTTAAAACAGCAATTATTCATCTCTTAAGAATAAATATAACTTAAATATCGAATAAATAGAAATTATCATTGAGTTAGGGTATAATGGAGGTGTATTTGTTTAAACAAATATTTGCTTTAGGCCTTTTCATAAAATAAATTAATTGTGTGGGTAATAAATGAATGGTGCAATAAATATTATAAAACTATCTATATTTTAAGCTGGATCAAAAAAGGATTTAAATCTTGTTTAGGAATAAACGGAGGTATAAAACAATGTATGGTCTTGCTTTAGAAGGTGGAGGAGCAAAAGGTGCATATCACATGGGCGTAATAAAGGCATTGCTTGAGTGCGGATATGAATTCGGAGGAATTACAGGTACTTCCATAGGTGCACTAAATGCTGCCGTAGTCGTTCAAGGTGATTTTGAAAAAGGCTATAAACTATGGGAAAATTTGGACCCTACTCAACTTTTCGATATTAAGAAAGAAGATTATGAAAAGCTCATAAATAGAGAGATAAGCAAAGAAGTTATAAAGGAATTGTTTTTTAAATTTAAAAAAGTTATTAAAAACAAAGGTATCAATAGAAGCAAAATGAGATCGATAATATCCGGTATTATTGATGAACAGAAACTAAGAAGCTCCAAGATGGACTTTGGCCTCGTTACTGTTTCTCTGTCGGACAGAAAACCGGTAGAAGTTTATAAAGAGGATATTCCAAATGGCAAATTGGTGGATTATCTTATGGCAAGTTCAGGCTTGCCCGGCTTTAAATTGGAAGAGGTGGAAGGCAAATATTATATAGACGGCGGTTTTTACGATAATTGTCCTATAAACTTACTGGCAAGAAAGGGTTATAAAGATATAATCGCCGTAAAGACAGGTGCTATTGGACTTAAACAAAAAGTAAAATATGACAATATTAATGTTGTTGAAATAGCACCATCAGAAAATCTTGGAGGCATAGTTAATTTCAATAATAATTTGATTAGGCGTAATCTTAAAATGGGTTATTTTGATGCAATGAAGCATATTAAATCTTTGCATGGTAAAAAGTACTATATAGAACCTGTTAAGGAAGATGAAGTCTTTAAAATGCTTTTACAAATGCCTGATGAGCTTATTGTTCAGATCGGAGATTTATGGGGGATATCTGATGTTCCTCCAAAAAGGATGTTGTTTGAAAAAATTATACCGACTATAGCAACCCGCGTCAAAGCTCAATCTTGTGATACATATCATGACATATTTCTGAGACTTGCGGAAATAACAGCAGAAAAGCTTTCCATAGATCGCTTTAGGATATTTTCATTTAAAGATTTTTTGATGGAGATAAAAAAGTCATCAATTATAAGTGAAAAGAAAAACGGTAAATTCAAAAAAATTGAAATAATTAATGAACTTTCAAAAATAAATCTGCTTACAGAGACTGGTATAAAAATAATTGATTTTATAGTAAATAACACCGATTAGTTTCAAATATAATTCTTACCTCATATATGGAAAAATTGATATTGCAATGTACTTTTGATAAAATTATTTATATATATAAAGATTATTCAAATACCAATATCATTTATATAATAAATTTAATGCTAAATTTTTATACTAAATTTAATTTATATAAAGTATAAAAGCTTTTTGAATAAAGCATAGAAAATACTTTGCGAATTTTTTACGGGGTGATAAAATATGTGCAGGTTTACGTGTAAGTATACAAAATATCTATTTGTAATAGCATTCACTGTCTTGATTTTAACAGCAGTGATATTTCAATCAAATATAATCGGGTTTGCAGCCGGCTCATACAAAATATCCGGTTATATAACACTTGATATATCCAATTCATCGTCAACAGACATTAACTCAGGAATTTGTGTAGCTATTGAGGGTACAGACAAAAAAGCTTTCACTGATGACAAAGGTTTTTTTGAAATCAACGATATTCCCGAAAGCCAATATGTAATTAAAATATCCAAAACAGGTTTCTTAACCAGAGCAATCTCAGGAATAAATCTTACAGGCAATATATCAATAGGTTCATCTGAAGCTCCTGTAGTCCTTTGGGCTGGAGACGTACCTGTAAACGGTTTACAAGATAATTGCATTAACATGGCTGATGTTATAGAAATAGCCAAAAAGTTCAATACAGTATCAAGTGATAGTAAATACGACGCTGACTTTGATCTAAACAAGGACAACAGCATAAATATTGCAGATATTGTTATTATTGCAAAGAATTTCAATAAAGTTTCTGAAAATTATCCTGCAATAGACATACCTATGCCTTCTGTTCCTCCAACATCTACTCCTAAGCCCTCTGGAGCACCTTATAAAATTTTTCTTCTCGCAGGTCAATCCAATATGGCCGGAATAGGCATGAACCACGAATTGACACCGGAATACAAGGAGCCTATTGAAAATGTGAAAATATACGCTTCAGGTACTGTAGACAATGATGTTGCAGGTGAATGGGGAACATTGAAGATTGGATACGGTGGCGGTTCAGGATGTTTTGGACCTGAATTGACTTTTGGAAGGGATATTGCAAATCTCATGCCCGATAGTAAAATTCTTTTAATCAAGGAAGGATGGTCAGGAACATCATTATGCGATGACTGGCGTCCTCCAAGTGCAGGCGGAACTACCGGAAAACTATATAACAGCTTTATTTCAAATACAAAAAAGGCACTAGCTGCATTAGGACCGGAAATAGAGTATGAAATAGCGGGTATGTGCTGGATGCAGGGCGAATCGGATGCATGTGCCCCCAATATAGCCAGTGATTATGAGAGTAATCTGACTGCTTTTATAAATGATGTTCGTAAAGATTTAAACGTTCCGAATATGCCATTTATAATAGCAATGATTGATGATTCCGACTGCTGGCCATATAATGCGACAGTACGTCAAGGTGAAATAAATGTAGCTAAAAAAGTACCTTATGTAGGAATTTTCGATACAAAGGACCTCGATACGGACGGAATGCACTATAAAACCGCAGGAGTGCTTGAAATGGGATCTTTGTTTGCCCAAACAATGTACGAAGAAATTCAAAAACAGAATAAATAGTAAAACGAAAATATAAAATAGAATGTATGAAAAAAACAACAATACAGTGAAAAATAATAGTTTAAAGCTGGAGAATATATGTAAAGCGGATGAAAAAATCTTCATCCGCTCTTATCATAATTTACGGTTAAAATTTAACCGGCATTCTTATCCTTCATATCAAGTGTGCTGAGATAATATGCTCCGGCAATACCTATCAAAAGAAGAATTGCACTTGATATTATTGCAGTAGGAGATGTTTCAAACTTGAATTCCATTTGTGCTAATGACTGGTATATAGATGAAAGCATAAGTCCAATAACAACATAATAAGTTATTGATGTATGTTTTCTTATAAAATATGCAATAATCTTTGTAAATACGAGAATTCCAAGTATAACACCAGTTCCGAAAAACAAAGCTTGTACCAACAGTCTATTTGAAACTACATTCAGTATGTTTCCGTATTCTCCAAGGCTTATCATTAATGCAGACCCTGATATTCCAGGAAGTACCATTGCCCCTGAAGCTAAAAAACCGCAAAGAAGAAGCCATAAACCGTATCCGAGATCAAATCCGTTGTATCCGAAAATGCCAAATAGAATTGGAGTTACATTGGTGCTCTCAACAGTTTCTTTATTTCCGGCTATACTTCCTAATAATACTGCCAAAACTGTAGTTATTATTAATGCTAAAATTCTCGAAAAAGTAGGCTTCATATCATTATGAAGTTTAATTATTATGGGAATGGACCCTATTACAAGTCCAATTATAACAAAATAAGTTAATTGTTTACTAAACGTGTCCGACAGAAGGAATTCCATTACATTTGCAAAAGCTAAAATACCACATCCTGCTCCTAAAGCAATAACTCCTAAAAACACTACTGTTGATTTTTTTAATTCCTTAATTTTTGTTAACTGGCTAATTGAGTCAATCAATTTTTCATATATACCCATAATTAGTGCCATGGTGCCTGCAGATACTCCCGGTATTACATTGGCAATACCAAGTATCATTCCTTTTATGAAGTTTATTACTACACTTACCATAAATTACCTCCTGCTTTTTATATTGTATTCTTATATATTACTATAAAACTAAAAATTTAAAAATAAGAATTAAAAAATTTATCTGATTTATATTTTTTCATAAATATATGTTATAAATGCCCATTATGATAAATTGCGACTGCTCTTGGTTATGAGTTTACTCCGATAATTGTCCTAAAATTTTTATTGACATTTACAGTTAATTATTATAAAAATAATATAGGTGTAGTAAAAATTAGAATAATTCTTACTAACTTGCTGATAATCATAAAGCTGATGAGGATGTAGCGAGGGTAAGACTTATTTTTAAAGCTGGTAGAGTTGTTAGGTTAAGTGTACGTGCATTTTTATACTATTGAGGTTTACTTATATAATTTATAATGGTAACATTCCTGAAGTAGAAAAAATCATTTAATCTGTGGAAGATTACCAACTGCACCTATTTCAGTTCATGATCAAGTTTTGAGATTACTAAATAGTCTAGTTCAGTTTGAGCCACCGATCTGGAATCATGGCTCAATAATCACCGGACAGATGGTTCTGTAAAAGAAGAATATTTATTGCACAGCGAATTTTTATTCCTAAATTAAGAAGTCTAATTCATAATTAATATTTACTATAAGACCAGCTAAACATAGTAGACATAAAACAGCTGGTCTGAAATAGTAAATTGATCTTTGAAAAATAAACATCAAGTAACAGTACTATAAAGCTTCTTCCTGCAATAGGTTTAATTTTGTCACTGATTTAATACAATAATAAATATGTTAAGAATAAAAGAGGCCAACGTGCATATGACATATCAATAAGCAGAGGAGATAAAGATAATGCTGAAATACTAAAGTGATGTTATATATAGGTGACAAAGAAATAAAATATGATATTCTAAGGGTGAAATAATATGGCAAAAATTATTATTATGTGCGGTAAAATTTGCAGCGGTAAAAGTACATACTCTCAAAAATTAAAGAAAGAAATTAATGCCGTTGTTTTATCTTGTGATGAACTAATGTTATCTTTATTTGATGAACAACTTGGAGATAAATAGTCGAAAAATGTACAACCTATCTTGTTAATCTAGCCCAAGAGATAATTCATGCAAATACTAATGTAATATTAGATATTGGTTCTTGGACTAAAGAAAAACGAAAGAATATGCTTGAATTCTTTAAGTCTAGGAATATCGAAGTAGAAATGCATTATATTAAAGTTGATGAAAAGACATGGGATAATCAAATAAAGAAAAGGAATTTATTAAAACAACAAGGAAAAATAAATTGTTATTATGTGGATGAAAACATAAAAGAAATATGTGGCAAAATGTTTGAAGAGCCAGGCAAAGATGAGGAATATATTTTAATAGACAATACCGTTAATGCCTGATATATGTAAAAATTGTTCATGGTTTAACAGGTAAAAGATTGATTCAATACTTCTGTAAAGTGGACACAGCTTAAAAGGAAAATGGAGGATGTAAATGAAAGGAAAGACATTTGATTTGAAAGAATTATTGAAAAGACATTTCGATCCATCATTTGAAATGTTGGAGAAAATGATTCAGCAATGTCCTGATGAATTATGGACACAGGTAAATGGGGGATTTCCTTTTTGGCAACAGATTTTTCATACCTATGAGAGTATAGATTATTGGATGCGTAAAACGGATGAGAATTATGAAGAACCAATATATGATAAAGACGTAACTTTTGATTTAAATAAAACGTGTTCCGACTATTTAAGTAAAGATGAGCTAATGACTTATTCTAAAAAAATCAGAAAAAAAGTTGAACGATTTTTTAACGAGTTGGAAAGTCAAGATTTTCTTAAGCTTAGCAATGGTAATGATATTTTCACATACAGTGATAAAGTTCTTGTTCAGATTAGACATATACAATATCATATTGGTCATTGTAATTCAATATTAAGAAATCATAAATATGATGCAGTTAAATGGATTGGATACGGTGAAAACTAATGAAAAAGAAAATATTTTTGATAGTTTTATCTCTGTCATTGTTTGCAAATATAGTTCTCGGTGTTGTAATTTTTCAACATTACATAAAAAGTTCAGAAATAGAACAAGTTTTTTATCAAAGATGCAAAAATTGTTAAACAAAACCATAAATGATAAATATAAACAGGATCAATTAAGAATTCTAATAGAAATGCTGGTTGTAACACCGAAAACGTTTAACAATAGTATTGATGAGATAATGGACATAATGGAGCTTTTGAAAAAAGATTATTCAGATATCAATGCTTATAAAAAAATTGATGAATTAATAACATCATTAAATTTATGTCTTAAGGGGGAATTATCTGTTGAAAGCTGTTATTTTTGATATGGATGGTGTTATAGTAGATAGTGAACCTATTCATTTTGAGGTTGATAAGAGAGTCCTGAAAAAATGCGGTTTTATTGCTAATGATGATATTTTAAATCCTTATGTCGGGGTTTCAAGCCCAGAAATGTGGAGGGATTTAAAACTGCTGAAATGTTAAAAGTTAATCCAAAAGAATGTATAGTTATTGAGGATTCTACAAACGGTGTAAAAGCTGCTTTGTCTGCAGGAATGAAATGTATTGGATATTTTAATTTAAATTCAGGCTCACAAGATTTATCATGTGCTTCTAAAATAGTAAATAGTATTTGTGAGATTAACTATGATTTTTTGAAAAATATAATGTAGAATGGATTTTAACTTATTTTCAGTGACATTGTATTGCAGATAAAATAAAGAATCAATTGAGGGATTTTAATATGAAAGTACAATTTCTTGGAACATCAGCATCGCCATCAATACCACTCCCATTTTGTCTTTGTCAAGCTTGTAATATTGCACGGAAATGTGAAGTTTAGCTGAATCAAAAAAATATCCCTGTTAGCTATAAAAAGGCTAACAGGGTAAAAAGCAACGTCTATCTTCTTTCTAATATTTTCTCTATCTCATTCATTTGATCTTGTGATAAAGGCCCAAAATCCATAGCTTTTGCATTTTCTTCAACCTGTTTTGTTGTTTTAAATCCTGGTATGGGTATTGTGCAGCTGCTCCTGCCCCAAATCCAAGCTAAAGCTCCCTGGGTGAGCGTACGACCGTTACTTGTTAAAATTTCTCTGACAGCGTCAAGTTTCTTTAAGAACTCAGGAACCGGTTTGCCGTTTTTGAAAATTGTAACCCATGAATGACCGGCAGCTCTAACATCATCCTTTGGCAATAAAGATTCAGCGGTAAATTTTCCGGTCAGAAATCCCATGGCTAAAGGGCTGCGGTTAATGCTGGCAACACCTTGACGTTCACACACTTCAATTAGCTGGGGTGCATCTTCCAATATGTTTAAATTATGCTGTATAGCAGAGCAATTGGGCTTTTCGCTAAATAATTGAGCTCCTAAAGCAATGTCGGTGCTCCATCCGTAAGTACGAATTTTGCCCTTACTAACAAGCTTATCAAGTACTTGACACACCGATTCAATATCAGATATCGGTAGATCTCCTACATGAAGCTGGTAAACATCTATGTAATCAGTTTTCAGTCTTTTTAGTGAAGCATCGCAAGCCCTTTCTATGTAGTCGGATGTAACGTTAACTCCGTGTAGAGTTTTTGTAGCCTCATTTCCGAAAAAACCAAACTTTGTTGCTATTATAACTTCATTTCTTTTTCCTGAAAGAACTTTACCGATTACTTCTTCACTATGCCCAATGCCGTAAGCATCAGAAGTATCCAAAAAGTTTATCCCAAGCTCAATAGCTTTATGTATAGCCTTTATTGACTCATTGTCATCAATATCGCCCCAGCCGTCATATTTCCCGTCCATAAAAAATGGTCCGCCGATAGCCCAACATCCCAATCCTAATGCACTGACTTCAATTCCGGATCTACCGATTTTTCTTTTGAAACTTCCATTCATATAAAATCCTCCTTTCAAGTAACTAGACCTATTTAATAGACCTGTATAATAAAAGCTAATCATAGCTTTATACCATCTAAAAATACCTTTATACACCTTTCAATATCCTTATCGATTTCCTTTTCATCATAAAACTTTATTGTCATAGCAAAGCCTATCATCATATAGTAGAAGGATAAAGCGATGTCTTTTGCACTCTTATTCTTGAATTCTCCTTTTTTGATTCCTTGTTCAACAATTGTTGTAATCTTATCTAAAAAGAGCATTTCTATTTCGAAAGTCTTACTAAAAATATAATCCTTCAAATATTCCGGAGGATAATAGTAGTACCTGTCCCAGAAAACCATTTTATTATTGTTCCTGCAGTTTTTTATATATCTGGAAAAAATACTTGTTAACTTTTCCGTACAATTTGTCTCTTCGTTATAAGCTGTTAATTCACTAATAAAAGAAGTATAATCTTCTAAAATGCTATTGAATACAGCTGTGAATATACTTTCTTTACCAGAATAATGTGAATATAATGACGCTTTCTTAATTCCTACAGACTTTGCAATATCGTCCATGCTGGTACCAAAGTATCCCTGATTTGCAAATATCAAAGTGCTACTCCATTTGCAATAGTAATATTAAAGAAATTATTAATGTTTAATATTTTTCGAAGAAAGGAAAATAGAATATATGTTTCAAAATTTATGCTTAATTAATATGTCGTTTAATTGAGAAACTATATCTTCTTGCTTGATTATTGTCTCCCGAGACAATGAAGAACCTTTAATTTTTATACTTAAATCACTTAAATCAAATACATAAATTGATGATGTTAGGGATTTATAGTTTTTTAAAACGGTTTGTTCATTTTTAATTTTAGTTAAGCTTTGATATTCAGGAGTCTTTTTGATTGCTTCTCTTATTTTTTCAGGTAGTTTTTCTAAGTCATAACTCCTGATAAAATTTTCAATATTGGATACTATTGATTGAACACTTTTTATTTCATGTTGTCGTTTGTTTATTTCATCATAATTAACTACTTTACCAACAGCATAAACTCTTTTTATATCATGAAGGATATTATCTGCAAATTGATTGGCAATATTTTTAGATACACTAATAAATTTCTCCAAGATCTCTTCATGTTCTTTAATATTCTCTTCCAAATAGTTATCAACTGCTTTCTCAAACTCTCTTATAGAAACATAAAATTCAGATAATTGTTTTCTTAAATCAGAAACTTGCTTTGTAATATTGTCCAAATCTTCGATATCTCCCTTAATAAAGAAACTATTTTGTTCGCTATAGCTTATACTTAAATCTAATTCATTTAAGATTTGTATTTTTTTATCTATTATTTTCTTTTCACTCATCAGTTCCATGTAACTTTTATACTCAGGTGTTCTTTTATACACAGGTATACACAAATGATCAATATATCTTTTAGCGAAAAAATTAGAAAATATATCTTGTTCAAGTTTCTTAATTTTATCTTCTTTCTTAATTAAGTCAATACGCATTTCTTCTAGCACTTTTTTTCTGTAAGGAATTAATATTCTGGAAAAAATATTTTTTGAGGCTTGAGCATTTTCAACTTTTGATTTTTCTTCATAGTACTTATTCAAATCTTGCTTCAATGATTGTATTAGTGATCTTATTTCAATATTTTGCGGTGTATCTAGCTTTAAATATATCTTACAGACTTTTTCATAAATCTCATTATAAGCTTTATTAGTATCAATATTATTACATTTAACCTCTATGTCATTTAAACATTCTTTCAACTGCTCTCGATGTCTATTTAATGCCGATAATAATTCCTCTTTACTAATCGGTTTATTAACCGGTCTAATAATCTCCATAAAGTCACCTCTTTATTTAATTTTTGTAGCCATGTGCATAAATCAAGCCTATTGATATAGCTAGCTTTGATGCACATAAAATTTGTTTATCACCTCAATATTTGATAGGATTTCCTCCCATAAATGTAGAATATAGTATTTGCGACAATCCCACACCTACAAAAACAGGAGGAAACACTATGCATCAACAGTTAATTCCAGTACTTCAGGTCTAGAAGGTTTTTCACGTCATGCCCTCTTCAAAGCATTTATGGTCATGAAGTGTGAGAAGTTTTCCGAGATCACCCAACTCCAGGAGTACTTGTTCAACAATCAGATTATTGCTCACACCTGTGGCTTCAACATAATGAAAAAACTGCCTTCTTATTGGACTTTTAGACGTTTCATTAAGAATACCGCTCATAAATGGTTCTCTAAAGTAATTTAGTCTCAAGTTGAAACGTTGGTTTCTCTCGGCTTTATCGATGGAAGCTTTGTATCACTTGATTCTACCTCTATCAATGCCAATACTGCTAAGAACAACTTCAAATCCTTTGATAAAACCCGCTTTAACAAATCAATACCTCCAAAGTCCGACAAAGACTGTAAACTCCGAGTCAGAACCGCTAGCAATGCTTATAATGAAAAGAAATATGAGTTTTACTGGGGCTATAAAAACCATATCCTTGTGGATGCCATCTCTGGTCTCCCAATTGCTGAAATTACGACTACTGCCAATGTTACAGACGGTGAAGTAGCTATTCCTCTTTCATCGCCGATAAAGGTTATGACATCAAAGATATCTATAACTTTGTACGTGATGAACTTCATGGTCAATGTTTTATCCCTATTAACAAAAGAGGTTCTAAGAAGGGCTTCCATTAACAGAGACTCAGATTATTTTAAATCCATTTATTCTTTAAGAACTGAATCTGAGCGTTATAATTCTATATGGAAGAACCTTAACACTGACAAAGCTTCAGTTCGCAACATGTCAGCTATTGAGAATCTTAATACTATAGGTCATATATGCTTGCTTGCAGTTGCGTTTGCAGCTGTTAAATCTGGTAAAACAGATTGCATTAAGTCACTCAAAAACCTCAAAAAGTCTGCCTAATACTTTATTGCAAAACTTCGCTTGCTCGGGCATTCCTATGTCTTCAGCCTTGTTTATAAACTGATTTTTTCTTTTTGGATTGAGTTTTCAATGTTCAGTCTTATCAAACACCATTTATTTCAAGTATTTATCCCTTAAAGCTATTAATTATGCTCATGCCTAAATTTTTGTTGTTATATAAATATAATTTTTTATATTATCCCGTTCCAATACTCATATCCTTTTATAATTATATCAAAAATTTCCATATTTATCTCAAACATATATAAAATCTAGCGTGCAAATATGGTAAAATAATAAAAAATATATATTGGAAGATTTGATTTTATGCCTAATGTTGTAAATAATAATCTGTGTGCATAAAAAATATGTTAGATGTGTTTATTAAAGAGGTTTATGAGTATGTTGATGATCTTTACAAGATTGAACTAATATCGGTAACTGAGGAAAAAAATGATATCTTTCTTATTTTTGATATTATTGATGATATGGAATGGACTTGGTCAAAATCTAGATGGGAAATAAGATGTTATGATTACATACAGAGCAGTAAAAGGTTGGATTTAAACTATTATTATGACATTAATATTTTTGATAATCATCTATTAATGATGGATATTAGTGAAAAGAGATATGAACTATATTTTGGTGCAGCAAGCCCTGATGTTGAGAAATTAATTGGAATGTTATATATTAAACATAAAGATTTTACCAAAGGTTTTATTCCTTTTGGTAAATATATTTATGATGGCAATCCTGATGGAAGTTTTGATTACGATATAGACTTAGATTTAATAAAAAGCCGATACGGATTATTTGCATTCGGTCCAGAATCTGTTATGAGAGCTTATGCCGAGGTATTTGAACTTCATAATATGAAGCCTAGCTTGTTACCTGCAAACCTTTATTATCAAGAGTTAGGCCAGAATAATAGTTATAAAATATTGGTGTTTGGTAAATCGTATGTTATTGCTAAGAACTTTTTTGAAAAAAGATATATTAATTATATGTTTGCAAACATACTTTCATAAATGGCATTTAGGTGCACTAAGTTTTCTAAGGTGGTAAGTCATTTTTAGAAATAATTGAAGAACTACATAAAAAGAGTCTTATTATGCAGTTCTTGATACTTACGGAAGCAAAGGTAATATTCAGAATACTTTATATATTAAAGCTTTTGGTCATTGTTTGAAGTTTGTCGGCAAGTTCCCACAGATTCTCTGCTGATTCAGCAATATGGTAAATAATAGCAGTTTGCTCCTGTGTAGATGCCGATACTTCTTCCGTTCCGGCTGCAGTTTCCTGAGAAATACTGGCTATATAGCTTATAGAATCTCCCGCTTGCATTGCATTTTTGCTTAAATGGTTTGCTGCCTTAGAAACAGCTTGAATATTTTCTGCTATGTTGACAACAATTTTTGAAATTTCACCGAAAGCATTGACTGTATCATATAAAGATTGTGTCTGCTCATCCACAACTACCTTAGCACGGTCCATTTGCGTTACAGTGTGGTCAATTCCGGTTTTTACTTCATTGATTATCTGGTTAATTTCTCTGACAGATAAACTTGACTGTTCGGCCAATTTCCTAATCTCATCTGCAACTACAGAAAAACCTCTACCGGCTTCACCAGCTCTTGCGGCTTCAATAGCAGCATTCAAGGCCAATAAGTTTGTCTGTTCCGCAATACCCTGGATGACCTCTAATATTTGACCGATTTGATTAGACTTTTTGGATAGATCGGATATTGCATTTGAAACAGATAAAGCTACTTGTGTATTTTCATTTACCTTTATCTCCTGATTCTTAACCGACATTTCACCTGTTTTTAAAGTCTCTTTAGCTTGATAGGCAAGTTTCTCCGAAAAAACCATATCTTCGGCTATTTGGCCTAACCCTTCAACAATCTCCACGATTTGTCTGTTGCCCTTTTCTGTCGATACTGCTTGTTCTGTAGCTCCTTTTGCTACTTCGGAAACAGCAACAGCAATTTGCTCGGACGCTTTGCTCACTTCTTCTGCTGAAGACTTCATCTGTTTTGAAGATGATGCAACTGTTGAACTCATCTCCTTAATATCTTTAATCAATGCTCCGACATTATCAATCATGGTATTTACATTATTAGCAATATCTCCAATTTCGTCTTTTCTCTTGATATGTACTTTATTTGTCAAGTCCCCGGATGCCACTGATCTGATTGACCTTAAAATTGCATTTATACTTTTGGAAATTGAGTTAACGAAAAAGGCCAATATTATTATACCTACTGTAAGTAATAGTAAGATTGCAATAATAGTAGTAGTATCCATTCTGGTAATAAGATTATTTAATTTTTCTTTTTCAGTCCCAACAAACCAAATGCCAATAATATTTCCTTCATCATCTTTAAGTGGTATATACTTTGTATAATATTCCTTATTTAAAATAACGGCTTCTCCAAGATATTCCTTACCTTGTTTTAATACTGCTTCTTTTACGGGTTCTGAAACCTTTGTACCTACTGCTCTGCTGCCATCCTCCTTTAAAACGCTTGTTGAAATTCTTGTATCATGCATAAATATTGTAGCAAAGGATTCCGTTTGTTTTGTAATTTCATCTACAATAGAATAATCATCATTTATTAAATTGTTACCTTTATATAGTTTGCCATCCCGTATTGACCAACTACCTTTATACTTTTCATCAATTAAACTGTATCCAAGTTTTGAATCAGCATTAATCTTTGCATTGAGGCTTTGCTTGGCAATTTGGGAAGCTTCGAAATGTGCAGTGGCAAAAAGAGTTGATCCGAGTAAAATAAGTACTATACCGAAAAATAACATCAACTTTCCCCTTAAGCGTATAATGTTCATATATACAATACCTCCATAATTATTATTAGTCTAAAAGGAGAATTATTATATTTATCGAATATTTAACCTCATAACATTAATACACAATTCGCCAATTTACTGAAAAAAAATAAAGGATGGGTATAATCTCATTTCTTTTGCAATTGCTGCGTGGCAGTTTCATACAGAGAGTAATATAAAAGAGGAAAATGTTATTTTTATCTTTGAAGGACAAAAATTAAAGTAAAGGATTGCTTATGATGTCAAATTTTGATAAAATATTTATTAGTGCTATTGAGAATAGAGATATACAAGCTTTAAAATTGATTCCTAAATCAAGGCATTGTCCGGTAAATTTACTTGAGGAGTGGATTGCACCATTTCTCGAAAAGGATTGTTTCTTTTCAATTGATTTGTATGGAGATGAAATGGCTCAACCAATCAAAAATTTTAAATCAATTTACCGAAAAGCTAAAGAAAAAGGACTTATTCTAAAAGCTCATGTAGGTGAATGGGGTTGTGCTAATTCTGTTAAAGAAGCGGTTGAAGAGCTAGAGTTAAACGAAGTACAACATGGCATTTCTGCTTACAAGTCCCCAGCAATAATGAACTGGCTTGCAGATAATAAAATTCAGTTAAATATATGTCCTACAAGTAATGTTATGTTAAATCGGGTGGAAAGTATTAAAGTTCACCCAATTAGAACTTTGTTTGATTATGGCATAAAAGTTACAGTTAATTCTGATGATATTTTAGTTTTTGGTCAAAGTGTTTCACAAGAATTTATTAATTTGTATAATGCAGGATTGTTTAATGCACAAGAATTAAATATTATTCGAAAATATGGCTTAGGAATTCAATAGAATGTTTGTGGACCTATTTGAGTTCATGAATTAATGTAAAATATCGTCCCACATATCCGCCGGATTTTATCAATTATATTGTAAACAAAGTAGGATTATCAAAAAGTGTCGTTGCAGATATAGGAGCAGGTACCGGGATACTAACAAAATTACTTGCACCTGAAGTGAAAAAAATATATGCAGTTGAACCGAATTACAATATGCGTTCAGTGTATAGAATACTGTGATTGTTTTGATAATTTTATTGCTGTCCACGGAAGTGCTGAGGAAACCAACCTGCCAGATAAATCAATCGATTTCATAACAGTAGCACAGGCTTTCCATTGGTTTGACAGAAGTAAAACTAAAATTGAGTTTCAAAGGATACTTAAAGATAGTGGTAAAGTTATTCTCGTTTGGAATAGAAGAGAGGAGGAAAATGAACTAATTAAAGAAAATGAAGAGTTGTGCAGACGTGTTTGTGAAGATTTTGTGGGGTTTTCTGGTGGAAGCTGTGCTAATCCTGAGTCATATAGTGATTTTTTTAAGAATGGTTTGTTCGAATATAGAGTATTTAACAACATTAGGATATTATCGTTAGAAGCTTATATTGGAAGCAGCTTGTCTTCATCTTATGCCCCCACAAAAAGCGATAAAAATTATAAAGAATTCATTGATGGGTTAAATGCTTTATTTGATAAATATAGCAATAACAGTATAATTGAGTTACCTATGAAAACCCATTGCTATGTTGGTGAGATATAAGAAATGGCTGAAAGTTGGTGGTTAATTATGATTAAAGTTAATAGGATATTAAAGAAGTCAATTCTGGTTATTGTTGCTATTTTGGTGGTACTGTTTGCTTATTTATATTTTTTTACAGAAGTAAGATATAGGTTTGCCAGATACCACAATTATATTGATGCAGTTATTATAGTTGATCAAACTCAATATAATATGAAGGGCATAAAAGTTGACTACATATATGAAAATAATAGTGTTTTAGAATCAAATTTTTTTGATGATTACAGTATTGATAAGGAAGTTTCCAGAAAAGGAAATAATGTAAAATTTAAAAAGGGTATTTATGGGGAGAATATTTTTGAATTTGTCATACCCAAAAGTTGCTTGAAGGATTTTGGAAAGGACATTGTAATTAGATTTGGACATTTTAATACTAACTGGTGGCACATCATTAATTATCAAGTTGATGTTGAGATTAATAATTTGACAAAGGATAATGCAAATATAACATTAAAACAAAAAGTGTCCTATATATCAGATGGAGCAGAAGAAAGGATTTTTGAAAATAAAGAATGATATTGTCAATATTACTTGACACATTTTTCTCGTACAATTTGTGGGTTTCGAACTGGGATATAATGGGATGAAGTGTAACAAAATCCCATTATATCCCAGTTCGCCGCCTCGCTCTTCATCACGC
>Ga0208695_1001369_pt1 | contig 20510 bp, 6 predicted proteins | sample AD_UKC111_MetaG_FD_184449 | JGI IMG/M metagenome (GOLD analysis project Ga0208695, IMG submission 184449) | Active sludge microbial communities of municipal wastewater-treating anaerobic digesters from Hong Kong - AD_UKC111_MetaG (SPAdes)... | ecosystem: Engineered > Bioreactor > Anaerobic >...
TTCGAAGTAGTCTTTGAAGCTGCCTCTGAAGATAATTTCCAGTGAGTTTTTGGAAATAAAGGTCGAATCATTAGGGTTTGTAACTGGAAATTTCTTAACTTAAACCCTCCAAAAACTATTATACGAGATGATTGAAGCATGAATGCTATGCTTGAAGGGTATATAGAGGATTTAAAAGATAATCTAACCGGTTTAAGCAATGCACTAATGGTTGTTAAATTAGGAAGCATTGATGCTGATATTATAGATACAATATTTAATGCTGTACATACTATTAAGGACAATTCGACAGCTATGGAGTTTGAACAAATCGAAAAGGTCATGCATATAATTGAGGATATTCTAATTGAATTAAGAAACGGCACAATGGAACTTTCAAGCAACATTTCGAATATTTTATTTGCATGCCATGATTTTCTTAAAGTTTGCCTGGACGAAATAGAAGAAAACAAATCAGACATCAATGTAGATATAAGCTCAATCCTTGATTTATGTTCCGAAATAAACATAAATAAAATTGAATCAAATAAATTTCTCCACCCATCACAAATAATAGCTGATGATATAAATAAAATGCTATATACAAATATTGACCCGGAAACATTGCATATTATATCGGACAATATGGAAAGGGGCTTTAGCCCTTACAGTCTTGAAATAGATTTTGCAGATGACTGCATCATGAAATCAGTTCATGCATGGTTGATTTTTCAAAAGATCGCGGCTTTTTCAATACTCATCTATTCAAATCCGCCCAGACCTGATGACAAGTCATTTAAAGACGGCTCCTTCAGCATGGAAGGATCTACAATACAGTTTTTATTATTAACTGAGAAGGATATTAATGAACTTATTGCGGAATTGGAAAAATTAAGTGACATAGCATCTATCAGGAGTTATTACATACATCCTGAAGAAATCAATACAATATTAGAACGCCATAAAATGAAAGAAAATATTTTAAAATCCATAACAGACATTGGCATTCAACTTGCAGATATGGAAACGACATCAAATCAGAATCTAATAAATGATATAGTAGATTTATTGGACACTATATCCAATTTAAGCCTGGCAGAGTCCAAAAATTATATCATACCTGCTTCAAAGCAAATTGCAGAAATTCTAAGGGAAAAGGCTCAATTAAGACAAAATATTGATATGAGAAGCATGGAAGTCATTACTCAAGTATTCTACGTTATAGAAGCTGTATTAAAAACACCTGACAATAATCAATCCAATGACCAATTTCGTGAAAAGATACTAAACATATTTATTGATGAACTAAAAGCAAATAACAATTATTCCACTCAAAAAATTAGAAATATTCTCCAACCAAAAGGTATATTAAAAGAAAATGAACTCCGGGCAAAGATAAACATGCTTTTGGAAATGTTAAACGAGCTTGTTTCCCTCAATTCTCAACTTAAGCAGCAGATTGAAACTGTTTGTGCAGATAAAACGGAATTGATAAATGACCTTTCGAAAGAATCAAACCTTATAAAAAAAATACAATCCTTATCAACATCTTTCATAATAAAAAGTGATGCAATTTAGGGATCATTTCTTCCTAAACTCAATCAATTGGTCATTTAAGATTTGCACATCACCAAACTCAGCACCACTAGTAGTAGATAGTATGATTTTATTTTTATCCTCATAAGATATCACAAGTGGAAATACATTTCGATCATCATCAATCCCTAATAGTACAGAAGATTTAATTCTATCTTCACTCATAGACGTTTTGATTTTATCAAATACAGGATAAGCATTGTATTTAAGATCGGCAATCCCGTTATAAGCCTGCAATAAGCCTGTTAACGACCAATCGGCGTCTGTGCAGTTAGGTGATCTGTTTGTATATGCTTCAACATATCTTGCTTTAGGATTAAACAGTATCATTTCTTTGCGGTCGCTTAAAAATTCTTCTACCCCGTCAGCCTTTGATATCTTACCGGCGATTTCATAATCTATAATACCAACCTGACGGTAATAGTACAGCTCATATACATTTCCCATCAGGAAAACAAAGATGACCAAACCTGCAGCAATACCCTTTCCGATATTCAATACAACATTCCTTGATACCAGGTTGGCTATTGCCTCGAGAATCAGTCCTAACCCTAAAAATGACAGGAAGATATTCCTTTTGAAAAATATTACATCATTCAGTATGAAAAAGGGTACCAGTGGCAGCACAAACAATGCCAAACCCGTACAAAATTTAACCCCATTTATTTTTAACCTGATATCTTTTTCTTTGCATTCCCTTATTAACAAAATGACTGTTATAATGCTTATTGCTATTGCAGCAGCCATGAATAAATAATTCTTGTCCTCAATTATGACTTTAATCCCTTTTCGGAATCCATAGTTCCAGAACTCAGACAGTGTATTGGACCACATTTTGAAAATGGAAGAGGCCACTTTGGCCGTATGGTTCATATAATCATTATTTATTAACGTACTGCGGCTTGCGTGCATTCCCTGAGTGCTGAAAAACTTATACCATAATCCTATAATTCCCAGGTTCACAACAGGCAAAGCAGCTATAAATTTATTTTTTATCTTTTTCCAATTCTTAATAATTATAATCATAGCTGCAGAAAAGCTCAGCACAATCAACTGCTCATAGAAGCCGAGAGAAATGAGATTTACAATGAAAAATCCTCCCAAAACAATATATGGCTTCTTTAAATTGTCATGATTATTGAGATAAACACACAGCAGATATAGCGACAATGCTGTAAAAAACAGGCCTACTATTATGCGGGTTGAAGCATTAATCCAATATGTCGCTTCACTTCCTAAAGGCAGCAATACAAATACAATCAATGCAATAAATCCTATTTTAAGATCATTTGCTTTAAATATCTTGTAAATAAGTATGCACGTTACAAAATGCATAAGGGTAATAATAAAAAGTGCAACCCCTAAGTTTTCCCACAGATTCATCCAAAAATACGTATCCAGTAAACCTGCTAAAGGCCTTACGGTGTACAGCTTATAATACAAAAAAACATTTGTAAAAACATTGCTGTTAAAACCGAAAGATCCATATGCTATGTTGTCATCACGGACAGGATAATAACTATAGCCATAATAGGCATATTTGAGCATTATTAACAAAAATAATACTATCCAGCCGGCTCTGCGTTTTAAAAAAGTTACTATGTTCACTAGTAAATTCTCCTGTTATATTTCAATAATCATTCTCTTGCATCTTATAGGTATTTTATTATCATTTAATCAAATAATCAAGTATTCTCCTTTTAAATATACTCACTAACCTAACACATCTTTCTTTTACTTATTTAACGTATTTTACACTTATTTTACTTACTTTACTTATTTTTCAATGTATTCCATAGTACTTGAAACCAATTTAAATATTTCAGCCCTTGTAATATTTTGGGTTGGTCTGAATGTTTTATCCTCGTATCCACTGATTATTCCAAGTTTGAATGCTCTAGCTATATAACCTTTTGCCCAATTCTGTAAAGCATAATAATCTGCAAGATCTGCCTCACTAACAGTATCTTCACCTAAGTTCCATGCTCGAGCAATCATTGTTACTGCTTCCTGCCTTGTCAATTGCTTAAATGGTTTTACTGTTCCATCATCAAATCCTTGGATTATTTTTTCTTTTACTGCTGTTTTTAGATATTTTAATCCCCAATCAGGTATACTGCTATTATCCTTGAAGCTTAAGACTGTACTTTCGTCAATCTTTAGCCCCTTTGCCTTAACAATTAAAACAGCCATTTCTATCCTTGTTATTTCAAGATTTGGTCTCATTGTACCGTCTGGATACCCATCAACTATATATCTTTTATATAATTCCAAAGCATATTTTTCTGTCCAGTGGGCCTTTATATCAGCAAACTGCCATGCAACTGGAACTCTGTAAGTTGTCTTAACTTCCTCTGCCTCTGTCGGAGTAGGTTTAGGAGTCACCATAGGAGTATTCGTTTCAGTCGTATGTGTTGACACCACTGCAGGAGTATTTATTGCAGTTGTAGTTGTCGGTGTATTTGTATTTACATGTGTTGGTATGTTTGTTGGTGTTAGTGTGTTTATAGGCGTTAAAGCATTTCCAGGCCCTGCTACTGATACTTCTACATTAATTATCGTATCATCAACTGCATTGAAGCCTGACCGTTCTGTATCATATTCTAATTTTCTAAGTACTTCATTTTCATATTTGGTGCTCAATTCTAAAGTAGCTATGATGCCATCTTTTGATATAATTCTCTGGTTTTTTGATGGTGCCGCAAAGAAAAGCACAAGCCATCCATCTTCATTACTATAATTTGAATCAAAATCATATTTCTGGGGTATAAGTTCACCATTAGTAATATTTTTAACACTCACAGAATCAGTATCGAAGTTAATAGAAGCACTAAAGCTGTAAATGCCAATTGACGGTACATTCTTAACCTTGATCGGTACACTAACAATATCTCCCGAAACCTCGGTAACAGGACCTATCTCTAAAGTCATTACCGAATTGGCTCCTTCCCCATAAGCAATTAAAGTATTTAACATCATAAATACTATAACTAATAATGATAGCAATCGTTTTCTCATTTTTTAACTTCCCTTAACATTAGATTAATTTATTTTAGATATGGCCTAGAGTTAAACAACAAAGGACGGAAAATTTAGCCGTCCTTTGCTGTACTTTACATTATTATTGGATTTTATTTAAACATGAACTATTTTTCGGATTGTTCCATGCACTCTGAAACTAGTTTAAATATTTCAGCCCTTGTAATATTTTTAGTTGGCCTGAAAGTTTTATCTTCATATCCACTGATTATTCCAAGTTTGAATGCTTTGCCTATATAACCTTTTGCCCAACTTGGTATAGTATCAGAATCTGCAAGCTCTGACTGACTAATAGTATCCTCACCTAGGTTCCATGCTCTCGCAATCATTGTTACTGCTTCCTGCCTTGTCAATTGCTTAAATGGTTTTATTGTTCCATCATCAAATCCTTGGATTATTTTTTCATTTACAGCCGCTTTTAGATAACCTAATCCCCAATCAGGTATGCTGCTATTGTCATTAAAGCTTAATACTATATTATTATCAAGCTTCAAACCTTTTGCCTTAGCAATTAATACAACCATTTCTATCCTTGATATTTCAAGATTAGGTCTCATTGTACCATCAGGGTATCCATCCACTATATATCTTTTATATAATTCCAAAGCATAATTTTCTGCCCAGTGAGACTTTATATCAGCAAATTGTCCTGCCGCCGGAATTCTATAAGTTGGCTGAACCACAACCTGAGTCGGCGTAGGTTCTGGTGTCACTGTAGGAATACTTGTTGGAGTTGCAGTAACTGTTGCAGTTGCAGTCGCTGTTGCTGTGCTAGTTGGTGTTGCTGTTGATACATAACTGTAACTACCGCCACTGTAACTTTGTGCAGTTGTAGGTTTTGGCGTACTTGTTGCTGTGTTCGTTGGTGTTGGTTCCTCTGTTGGTATTACTGTATTCGTTGGTGTAGGTGTTGCTTCCTTTGTTGGTGTTGATGTGTTTGTAGGTGTAGGTGTTGCTTCCTTCGTTGGTGTTGATGTGTTTGTAGGTGTAGGTGTTGCTTCCTTCGTTGGTGTTGATGTGTTTGTAGATGTAGGTGTTGCTTCCTTTGTTGGTGTCGCTGTATTTGTAGGTGTAGGCGTTGTTTCCTTTGTTGGTGTCGCTGTGTTTGTAGATGTAGGTGTTGCTTCCTTTGTTGGTGTCGCTGTGTTTGTAGATGTAGGTGTTGCTTCCTTCGTTGGTGTCGCTGTGTTTGTAGATGTAGGTGTTGCTTCCTTCGTTGGTGTCGCTGTGCTTGTAGATGTAGGTGTTGCTTCCTTCGTTGGTGTCGCTGTGTTTGTAGATGTAGGTGTTGCTTCCTTTGTTGGCGTAGCTGTGTTTGTAGGTGTAGGTGTACTTTCAGGCTCTACTATTGATACTTCTATATCAATTACCGTATCATCGGTAGCATAAAATTCTGACCAACTTGGGTCATATTCTATTTTTTTAAGTACTTTATTTGCATCTTTAGTGCTCAATTCTAAAGCAGCAATGATACCGTCCTTAGTAATTATTCTCTGGGTTTTTGATGGTGCCGCAAAGAAAAGTACAAGCCATCCATCTTCATTACTATAATTTGAATCAAAATCATCTTTCTGGGGTATAAGTTCACCATTAGTAATATTTTTAACATTCACAGAATCAGTATCGAAGTTAATAGAAGCACTAAAGCTGTAAATGCCAATTGACGGTACATTCTTAACCTTGATCGGTACACTAACAATATCTCCTGAAACCTCGGTAACAGGACCTATTTCTAAAGTCATTACCGAATTGGCTCCTTCCCCATAAATAATTATAGTATTTAACATTATAAATACTATAACTAATAATGATACCACTCGTTTCTTCATTCTTTTACTCCCTTTCACATTAGATTAATTTATTTTAGATTTAGTCAAGCATGCCATAGATACCAAACTGTATTATTTTACAGTTTGGTATCTATAGGTCATTTTAAAACCAAAAACATACTTGATTAACACATTTATTTACTTACTGGGAATTTATTAATTCTCCTCAACACATAGTCCCTTATTAAGGTATAATCATAAGATGTAATTTTTTTATCGCCGTTCACATCTGCTGCAACAATTCCATTATCATCAGGGAATTTTGATATTTTCCTAAGGACATAGTCCCTTACCAATGTATAATCATAAGATGTGATCTTTCCATCACCATTTACATCTCCATAAACAACCCCACCTAGTGATGTGCTTGCTTCAGCAGTACTCTTTAGATCCTCAAGATTACCTGCATTATCTACTGCCTGAACAAAGAAGCTGTATTTGCTGCCTAAGGTACCTGTATAAACTATTCTCTTATCTGTTATTCCCTTACGCTCTGCAGTAAATGGTCCTCCATCCTTTGATACATAAAGATCCACCGATTTGATTCCAGATCCGTTTCCATCCGTTCCGTCCCAAACCAATTCAATTTCTGATTGTGCAGTAACTTCTGGAAGCGGCTTTAAACTTGTTGTCGGTTTTGATGCATCTATTGTATTAAATATTGGCGGTGTATCTATTGGATCATTTGTATCAAATATAATTCTTGCCTCTGCATCTATTACTTCCCCATCCGCTATATCAGGAGCTGCCTTTATGCTGTATGTAACAAATCCCTGTCCTTCTCCTTTAACAACATCTGGTGGCAAGAATCCTGCATATGCATCCAATGGAGGTTCTCCAGTATTAGGATCGATACACTGCATTGTCCAGAATATATCTCCTGTTGTCCTGTCTATTCCTGCATTTACATCAAGATATAATCCTGTCTTTTCCCTGATGTCAAGTCTCTTGCTATACGTACTTGCACCCTTTGGAACGTCAAATACAAAATCACCAAAACCAAAGGAGCCCAATTGGAATGTACTGAAGTCAAGATCATTGTCAAGTCTCTGTCTTATCTCTATATATTGAGCCGCTGCTGTTGCTTCCTCGTCGTTCTCAAAGTGTATTGTATAATTCAGATATGAGTCATTCTTCGGAATATAATGACCTTCTCCATACCCTTCAGGTCCAACTATATCGTTAGGGTCACGGGACGCAATAAGATCCATGATAAAGTCAAGTATTTTATTCCTATTTCCAACTCCAAGCCCAACTAGAGTTCCCCATCCAAGATTTCTCCACAAATAATCCCACATGGCCTTACCACGAGGTCCGTTCAGGAACCAAGCAGCTGTATACTTTCCGCCTCTACCGATATCGCCCCATGGGAACTTGCGCGTCCAGAAAGCGCCCTCTCCTCTAAACGGTATCAAACCTCCCACAATTCCGGCACCAGTTCCTATAAGTGCATCTATTCCAACTTTTCCCCAATCAATAGAACCATTCAGTCCCTGATCAATGATGCTTCCTATTCCGCTTCCAATACCTCCTGCAGCACCTGAGCCCAAAACACCTAAAACACTGACCCCAGGTCCTAACAATCCGGTCAGACCGCCTGTAATACCACCCGATATTACACTACCGGCTAAACCACCCCAGGTGAAGTTTCCTGTCAGGCTTGATCCTACTGCATAGAATGCACCTCCAGCGACCGCGCCTATTATTGCACCTGCAATGACAAGTGGGTTTTCTCCGCTTGGATCACTTAGGAAAAGAGGATTATTATGACAGTATGTATAGAGGTTGGTCTCAAGACTTCCTATTCCTACCGGATCCACTGACATAAATCTTCCGGTATTGCTGTCATACATCCTTGCTCGCATGTTGTATAGACCATTTCCTTCATCGGTCACACCCCATTGTCCGCAGTACTTGAATGGGTTTGAAACAGTCTCACTTTGTGTCACCACTTCGCCGAAAGGCAAATATGTATATTTATTTACATATGTTCCTGCTTTACCGCTTATACCTACTATTGATCCTACGTTGTCAGAGTCATAATAATTTATTGAGCCATCATTACCGACCCTTCCTACCAGTCCAATACCATATATGTTCCTTGCAATCAATGCCCCATTATCACCGTATTCGGCAATAATATTTCCTTCTCCCATAGGATCAGTAAGGTACTCGATTTTCTTTCCTCCCTCTTCTTTATAAAGAAGATTTCCTAATTGATCATACTCATATTTCGTTACATTTTCTCCAAATGTGGACTGTGTTATTTTGTTATCAATGTTATAAGTATAGTCATACTGCCCTGCTGAAGTAACCTTTGAAACAAGATTTCCGTCCTTGTCATATACAAATGTATCATCTCCAGCATTCTTGTACTGATTCAATCCATTTGCGGAGTAGCTCTTATCTACACCGTTGTCTTTTACTTTTATTCTGTTGCCATAAATATCATATGAATAAACTATACTTCTTCCATTTGAGAGGTTTACACTTGCAAGTCTTCCTACTGCATCATATCCATAAGTGTTTTCCCCTTCAAGTGTAATTACCTTAGAAATGTATCCCCGGCTGTTATAAACATATTCATATTTGGAGTTAATCTTAGCGTCCGGAGCATAGTTGGTAATCTTTGTGTTATTACCTATTGCATCATATTCATAAACCGAGTATGTGCCGTTACCAAGCTCTTTACGGGTCATTCTTCCTGCACTGTCGTACTTATAACCCACAATCTGCTTGTTATCGCCATTCAAAACAGCTTTAAGATGTCCATTTTGATCGTAAGTATAGTTTAATACATATCCATCGCTGTAAGTAACCTTATTTCTCCTGTTAGCTGCATCATATCCGAATGTTACTGATCTTCCTGTAGGATATTCAACCTTTTCCAGTCTTTCCTTAGAATCATACTTCATTGTTGTAACTTCGGTTCCGCTTGTGGCAGTAACAAGATTTCCCTTGCTATTATAAGCATAGTCTACTTTTGTTCCATCACTATACTTCCTGCTTGTCACCTGGCCTCTTTCATTGTATGTACAATCAATGGTCTGTCCTCTCTTGTTTGTAACTTTTAGAACATTTCCAAAACTGTCATATTCATATACCAAAGCCAAGTTATCACTATCAGTTACACTTATTACATTGCCTTTTTCATCATAATCATATGACTCAAACAGCCTTCCTGCGTCACGGATACTCTTTACTCGACCTTTGTCATCATATGACATTTCCATAGTTCTTCCTGTTGGATCAGATTGTTTTACAACATTGCCTTTGCTGTCATAACTGTAAGTATATACAGCATTTTCAGGCCCTCTTAAAACAGTCATGTTTCCATTGCTGTCATATGTATACCTGTTGATCTTTCCAACTGCATCCATAATCTCAGATTCTAATCCAAGATCATTGTAGGAAATAACTGTTGTTCCACCTATGGAATCTGTAAAGTATACCCTTCCTTGCTCATCATATGTATATGACATTAGAGAATGATTTCCATCTTCATATTCTTTTGAAAGTCTTCCTCTTTCATCATAATCAAAATATTTATGGGTTCCGTCAGGATTTGTTACAGATGTAATAGCATGCTCCCTTAGCTGAATTCCGCCAACGCCTGTCGGTACCTTCCAGTATGAATACTGTGTAGTTCCTTCGGTTCCCTTTACAGCTATCAGGTGTTCACCTGCTTCATCATACTCATATGTCCTTGTATGTCCTACATTATCCGATATTTCCTTAATAAGGCCTTTTTCATTATACTTTATTGTGAAGCTGTCACCGTCAGAGTGCTTTATTTTTACCAGTTGGTTTCCGCTATTGTACTCTCCGGTAATTCTATTTTTATTTACATCCTCAATATACTCGAATTTGCCATCTGCCCTAAATGATATGACTGTTCCATCCTGATAATTCAAAGTATATTTTCCATCCTGAAGCTTCAACACAGAGCTATCTCCGTATGGTGCCTTATATGACCCATCTGCAAGCTTCGTATATACTCTTGTGCTTCCGGATATATTAATATTAACATCGCCATTAGATGCTTTAAGTGCACTTATGTCATATGTATGTGTCCAGCCTCTTCCAAATACTCCCGACTTAAATCTTCCTGCCAGATATTGCTCCGAAGCTCTTTCAAACACCATTGGAAGTCCCTTTGATGGCAGACTGAAGTCAGTTGCTGTGAAAAGTATTGGTCTTGGGAATGGATTATTGGCTTTAAGCAGCTCAAATCCAAACAGGATTCCAGTATCATCTATATCGCGTCCAATTGACTTGAGATATGAAGCATCACTTGACATTTTTGTCATATAGCTTCCAACTGTGCTTCCTACTGAATCAGTGAAGTTTTTCCATATAGCATTCCATGCTTCTGAAGTTATATTTTCCGGTTTTGCCTCATTCTTTACATCCGCCCAATTCATTGCAACACTATACTCTGGCAATACATTAGCTGAGAAATTGACTGAATTTACATTGTTTTCAGGTGCAAACACCAATGTTATACGTCCCGTTCCTCCAGGAGGTATTACTCCCAAGCTGTTTAAAGCGTTTACATCGATAATTTGGATATTTGAACTGCCAAACTCTTCCTCATGTAAGAACTTCAGTTTTGCATTCTCTGCAGTAATATCTATGAATGGTGGAAGAGTATCAGTGTTTCCATTGTTGACATAATCAATTGTTAGAGTACCCTTTTGTCCCGGTCTAAGAGCCTGAGGCACACTGCATGTATATCTCAATTCACCTGTAACAGCAGGTACTATACTAAATGCATTCTCCAATAAAACAGAGGATTCTCCATCATTTATGCTTATGTTATATACTCCAAGTGGCTGGTTTTTCAAATCGAAAGTAGCATATGCCACATCTGAAGCTGCAACACTTATCTTTTCAGCTGTAATTGTTTTAGTGTCATTTATTAGCTTAATTTCCAGATTTTCAGTTAAGCCTGCACCACTAAACTGCAGTGTGACCTTACCGCCCTGTCCACCTGTTTTTGGATAATCCAGTGTAATATTTGTTGTAGCTATTCTTTCAACTATATTAAAGTGCGAATTAGGAGATTCAAAGAAAATCTTCTGCATTGAGTTACCGCACAATAATGCTTTATGAGTACCTTTGCACAAGAAATTCGTTGTCATATTTCCCCAACCAATCTTTTGTGTAAAATCACCTTTTAACTGGAAGGTACCTGCACTAAGAACATTTGATCCATTTGTAGATTGAGTTGTAAAACTTCCATCTACCTTTACATAATCAGAATCTCTTGACATTACAAGGTAACCGCTGCTGTCTGTATAAGTCAATGACCCATTCTGACCAACAACTTCGCTTTGGATCCTATAGTCACCCAGTACTTCCAATCTTCCCATACGGATATTCATTTCTCCGGCTGATTGGATAAGGTTACCTGCTACAATCAGTTTACCTTTATTTATATCACAAGTTCCACCTGATTGCCTCATATCTCCACTAATACTTAATTCTGAACCGCCCAAATTAAGTGTTCCGCTTTTTAGCAAGAGGTCTGAGACTCCTTTAATCATTCCTCCGTTAATATTCAGAGTATTATTTGTTATTGTAAGAACTCCTCTTAGAGTAAGGGTCTTACCTGACAAATCAAGGCTTCCTCCAGTAAGGGAAAGACCACTTTTAATAGAGCCATCACCTGTAAGCTTTGCATTAGTATTAGCTAAAGTCAGTGTAGCTGTTCCGTTTGGAACGCTTACCTTTTCCAATCCAATAAATGTTGATGCAGAAATAGTTGCTGAAGTTACTAAAACACCCGCAGCCTGACTTGCATCTAAGTAATTAAAGCGTGAATTTGCTCCTGCTTCAAAATTAATTGTCTGGGTAGTCGTCCCATTCAAAATTAATTTGTGGGTTCCCGAAGGTATAAAGTTACTGTCATAACCTTTCTTTTGAGTAAAGTTACCTTTTAACTCAATAGTTCCTGCTGTCAGGTTATTTGAATAGTTATAATTTTGAATATACAGGTCTCCACCAATTTTTACACTATCAGAATCCCTTGTCATTACAATGTATCCTGAACTATTACCATAGGTAATTTTATCCTCTGATACAGTCCTGTTCTGAAGCCTGTAATCACCAGCTACTTCCAAGCTTCCAATGTGTATGTCCATAATACCTGAGGAATGGAGGATATTACCTTTTACAACAACTTTTCCTCTATTTATATCTAGTTTTCCGCCTGTTAATTCAAAATCCTTGGCTACATCAAGTTTTCCCTGATTCAAGTCCATAGTGGCACTTGATGAGAAACCGCCTTTGATATTTAAGCCATATCCTGCAAAGTCTATGTTTCCTCCGCTTGTTACAAGATTGAAGTTAAATACTGTATCCTGGGTCAATGATGTACTTGTTTTTATAAGAGTTAATGTCTTCTCTGTTGAAGGAATTTCCAACTTTTCTATTCCATATAAGGTTGTAGTTTGTATTGAAGTTGGGTTTATTACAGCACCTACTGCACCTTGCAGATCAAGAATATTGAATTTCGAGCTATTTGGTGTTTCAAAGCTTATTGTCTGCTTCTTCGTTCCCGTCATAACCATCTTGTGTGTTCCACTAGGTGAAAAGTTGTATTCATAACCCTTTTTCTGAATAAAACTACCTTTTAATTCAATAGTTCCTGCTGTCAGGTTGTTTGAACTGTTTGAATTTTGAATATATAGATCTCCACCAATTTTTACACTATCAGAATCCCTTGTCATTACAATGTATCCTGAACTATTACCATAGGTAATTTTATCCTCTGATACAGTCCTGTTCTGAAGCCTGTAATCACCAGCTACTTCCAAGCTTCCAATGTGTATGTCCATAATACCTGAGGAATGGAGGATATTACCTTTTACAACAACTTTTCCTCTATTTATATCTAGTTTTCCGCCTGTTAATTCAAAATCCTTGGCTACATCAAGTTTTCCCTGATTCAAGTCCATAGTGGCACTTGATGAGAAACCGCCTTTGATATTTAAGCCATATCCTGCAAAGTCTATGTTTCCTCCGCTTGTTACAAGATTGAAGTTAAATACTGTATCCTGGGTCAATGATGTACTTGTTTTTATAAGAGTTAATGTCTTCTCTGTTGAAGGAATTTCCAACTTTTCTATTCCATATAAGGTTGTAGTTTGTATTGAAGTTGGGTTTATTACAGCACCTACTGCACCTTGCAGATCAAGAATATTGAATTTCGAGCTATTTGGTGTTTCAAAGCTTATTGTCTGCTTCTTCGTTCCCGTCATAACCATCTTGTGTGTTCCACTAGGTGAAAAGTTGTATTCATAACCCTTTTTCTGAATAAAACTACCTTTTAATTCAATAGTTCCTGCTGTCAGGTTGTTTGAACTGTTTGAATTTTGAATATATAGATCTCCGCCAATTTTTACACTATCCGAAGTCCTTGTCATCACTATATATCCGGAACTATTGCTATAACTCACAACTCCTTCCTCATTCACATTTCTAGTCTGGAGTCTGTAGTCGCCAACAACATCCAAACTTCCCATGCGTATCTCCATGATACCAGAAGGCTGGAGAATATTTCCCCCTACAGTGATATTACCTTTATTTATGTCGATCTTTCCTCCTGTAAGGGTCAGATCAGATTCCACATTAAGTTTTCCGGAATTCAAATCTATGGTTCCGCTTGTTTCAAAGCTGCCCTTTACATCCAGCTTGAATCCGGCTTGATTGAGACTTCCGCCATTTAATACAAGCCCGGAATTAATTACTGCATCAGTTTCTAAAGTTGTATTGGTCTTAATTAAAGTCAACGCAGTATCTTTAGAAGATATCTCTAACTTATCAACTCCATACAATGTAGTAGCCTGTAATGAAGCGGGACTTATTACAGCACCTGCAGATCCTCTAACATCAAGTACATTAAACTTTGAACTACTAGGCGACTCAAAACTTATTGTCTGCTTTTCCGTTCCTGTCAAAACCATCTTATGAGTTCCCGAAGGTGTAAAGTTGCTGTCATAACCCTTCTTCTGAATAAAGTTACCTTTTAGTTCAATCGTTCCTGCTGTAAGGTTATTTGAATAGTTAGAATTCTGAATATACAGGTCTCCGCCAATTTTTACACTGTCAGAATCCCTTGTCATCACTATATATCCGGAACTGTTACTATAACTCACAACTCCTTCCTCATTCACATTTTTAGTCTGGAGCCTGTAGTCACCTGTAACGTTCAAACTACCTATGCGTATATCCATAATACCGGATGAATGAAGAATGTTGCCTCCAACAGTAAGATTACCCTTATTGATGTCAATCTTACCCCCCGATATTGTCATATCAGATGATACATTTAATTTTCCGGCACTTACATCTATCGTTCCGCTAGAAGAAAAGCTTCCATTAATATTGAAATTGAATCCTGCAAGGTTAATAGTTCCTCCACTTAATGCCAATCCAAAATCCAATGTAGTATCACCAGTAAGAGTCGTATTCGTATTCAGAAGCGTCAATGCCTTACTCTTTGATGGGATGTCAAGTTTTTCTATACCATACAATGTTGTTGCTATTAATGTGTATGCATTTACGAGGACCCCTGCAGATTCTTTGAGATCAAGGATATTAAACTTTGAATTGCTTGGCGACTCGAAGTTTATGGTTTGTTTAGCAGTTCCTGTAAACACTACCTTATGGCTTCCACTTGGTGTAAAGTTACTGTCGTATCCTTTTTTCTGAGTAAAGTTACCCTTTAACTCAATGGTTCCTGATGTAAGATTATTTGAATAATTATAATTCTGAATATAAAGATCCCCACCGATTTTCAAATAATCAGATTCTCTAGTCATGACTATATATCCAGAACTGTTACTGTATGTTATTCTTTCTTCTTCATCAATATTTCGAGTTTGGAGTCTATAATCTCCTGCAACCTCCATCTTACCAATGTGTATATCCATTACTCCAGAAGACTGAATAACATTTCCGCCTACAGTCAAATTACCCTTGTTGATATCAATTTTTCCACCTGATACAAAAAGGTCAGAGGCCACATCAATTTTACCCTCGTTAAAGTCTATCGTGCTGCTTGTCTGCATATCACCCTTCACAGTTAAACTATAGCCACTAAGGTTTAAAGTACCTCCACTCAATACAAGTCCAAAATTGAAGGCTGTATCGGAAGTAAGCGATGTCTTGGTATTTATAAGTGTCAATGTTTTTTCCGCTGTCGGCACTTCAAGCTTTTCAATTCCATATAAGGTTGTAACTGACATAGACGGCTTATTTACTGTTACTCCTGCCGAACCTGTCAAATCAAGTATATTGAACTTTGAAGAGCTTGGTGATTCAAAACTAATAGTCTGTTTGGCAGTTCCATTCATAATAACCTTGTGATTTCCGCTTGGAGCAAAATTACTGTCATACCCCTTCTTTTGAGTGAAATCTCCTTTTAACTCAATAGTTCCTGCTGTCAGGTTATTTGAATAGTTAGAATTCTGAATATACAAGTTTCCGCCAATTTGTACATAGTCGCTATCTCTTGTCATCACTATGTATCCAGAACTATTGCTGTATGTTATTTTCCCTAATTCATCAACATTTCTGGTCTGTAATCTATAATCTCCGGCAACTTCCAATCTACCGATATGTATATCCATAACACCTGCAGATTGCTGAATATTTCCATTAACAGTAAGTTGACCTTTATTGATATCAACTTTTCCTCCAGTTACATCAAGGTCGCCTGTAACAATAAGCTTCCCTTCATTGATGTCTATATCTGCATTTGTAATCATCTTTCCTTTAACTGTTAAGCTGTTTCCAGCAAGATTAAAACTGCCTCCACTTAATGTAAGTCCATAATTCAGTACAATATCAGAAGTCAGTGTAACTTTAGTATTTATCATTGTCATATTACTACTTGTTGAAGGTACTTCCAGCTTTTCTATACCATACAGCGTTGTTGCTGTAAAGGAAGAAGGTTCTGCAACAGTCGACTGTTTTAATTCAAGAACATTAAATCTTGAATAGGTTGGTGATTCAAATGATATTGTCTGCTTTTGTCCTCCATTCATAATGACTTTATGAGTTCCTGAAGGTGTAAAGTTGTAGTCATATCCTTTCTTTTGAGTAAAGTTACCCTTTATTTCAATAGTTCCGGCTGTGAGTTTATTAGAACTATTGTTGTTCTGAACATACAAATCACCATTAATCTTAATGCTATCTATGTCCGATCCCATAACCACGTAACCTGAACTGTTTCCATAGGTCACTTTGTTCTCTTCATTAACATTCCTTGTTTGCAGTCTGTAATCTCCGGCAATTTCAACACTTCCTGAATTGACATTTAGCTCTCCTCCTGATTGGAGCATTTCCCCAGCAATGGCCAACGTACCTTTGCCAACATCTATTTTGCCGCTTGTAAATACTAAACTACTTGCAGCATCAAATACACCTGAGTTTATCTTTAATGTTCCGGCAATTGTGGCTTTGCCCTTTACAGTAAGCTTTTTGCCTCCAAGGTCAACAGATCCGCTATTAATTATTAAACCATTCTGAATTGTCTTATCCTGGTCCATAACTAAATTGGTATCTTGTAAAGTCATATTTGAGCCCTGAGGTACGTTGATTTTATCAAAGCCTATAAGATTAGCTGCTTTAATAAATCCAGCTTTAAAAATAACCTCACTGGCTTTTGTTGCATCCAAAGTACCAAATGAAGTGTATGTAGACTCTATATCCATAGTTTGGAGATTTGATCCACTCAATACAACTTTGTGATTTCCAGAAGCATTAAAGTTATGTTGGTATCCATTCTTTTGAGTAAAGTTACCTTTTATCTCCATAACACCAGCGCTCAAGGTATTCCCTGAACTTGATTGAGTAACAAAGTTTCCTTCAACCAGCACATAGTCCTGGTCATTTTTCATAACTATATAACCACTACTGTTGCTGTATGTTATTACTCCAGATTCATTCTTAGTCTCGTTTTGTATTTTATAATCTTTTTTAACAATAAGTTTTCCTTTGTTTATATTAAGATTTCCACCTAATTGATAAAGACTTCCTTTAACTGTCAAAGTGAAGCCATTTAAATCAATGTTACCGCTTTTAACAGTTAAGTCACCTTCTATAACCTGATCCTGTTTAAGAACGAAATTCGAATTAACAGTATCTGGTAATGGAGTAACATTAGGATCTGCTGTTTGGGTAGGTGTGTTAGTAGGCACTGATGTCGCTGTTGGACTTGCAGTTGCTGTAGGCTTGACTGTTGGTGTTTCAGTCGGCTCATCCTGTGGTGCAGCAAAAATTTCCTGATTTGACTCCTCATCAGGTGCAGCCAATAGTGCTTTTGGTGTAATAACAGATACACTTGGTGTAGCTGAAGGTGCAATATTGGGAATTGCACTTGGTGTAGCTACAGGAGCAATATTTGGCACAGCATTTGGTGTAACTGTAGGTACAGTATCAACAATTTCTTCGGATGAATTGCTTAAAGTAGATAAAAAAGAAGTTTCAACAGGCTTCACAGCAGCAGAACCAAATGAAGCAATTTGAGAATCACCCTTTACAGCAACCTCATCTGTTGCTTTAACAGGCTCTGCTTCAAGTTCTTCCTGCTCAACTGATGGTGTGATTTCGAAAGGTACACATACTCCAGTGTTTTTTTCTGATGAATGAGGCTTTACCTCAGAACATCCAATAGTTATAGGATTCTTTTCACTAACCAGAACACTTTTAGGATTGTTGTAAATTGTTCCATCACATTTGTATTTGCATAAATCAGGAACAACATTCTCATTGTTATTATTAAAGTTCCAGTATCCAACAATACCTTTTTCATCACTTCCAGTATATTTGTTAATCCTGTCCATGATTTCATTAGGTTCTAAAATCCTATCCCATATTCTTACATCATCGATAGATCCCTTGAATGTATTTTTATTTCCAAATACCTTCTTGTTATCATATCCATATTTTCCAATATATACTTTATCAAAAGAAATTTCTTCAGCATCGAAAGTAAAACTGTCAACTAAAAAACCATTTACGTACGTTTTACAATCTTTGTCTGAATATACAGAGGCTACATGATACCATTCATCTTCATTAAGCTTGATATCATTTATTTTTCTAAATCCTCCTGGATATGCAACTGTAATAAGAGATGAATCTTTTAGTTTACTTACGCCAAATCCCAATCCACAACCTAATGCATTTACAAAAACTGCATTAGCAGGATATTTAACAATATCTTTTTCGTCAACATCGTTTAGAACCACCGGTTTAACCAGTGCTTCAACTGTTAAATTATTAGTTTTAATGCTTTTGGTATAATTGGCTTTAATATAGTCGTTTCCGTTAAATTCCATATAGTAGTTGCTATTCCACTCACAGATAAAACCCAGAGTCTTATCTGCTGCAACCATAGAATCCATTATGTAACTCCACTTCTTCAGTGTCTTGTCCAATACCAAGTATTTTGTTCCTTTATCATTGGAATCGGCTGAATTCTGCCAGTTGTTATAATTAAATTCTTCATCGCTTATCCAACTCCAATTTACCCCATCAGTCCGGCTTGCACCTAGAAGGTAATAATCCCTATCAGCCTTTGATAGAATTGAAGAAACAAACCTCTGCTCCTCTTTTGAAGTTATTGTTGCCAGATAACCTCCCAAGCTTTGGCAATACGCATTAGCCTCTTCCCATGGCATTTCCTGATCAATTACCGCATAATCATGTCCATTACCACTGTTGTAAACTTTGATCAGTGTAGAAATTGGCTTGTCATTACTTTTACTTTCATTAGTAATTACTCTAGTCTTTTCGCTATTTTCTGTAGCTATTTGTGTCTCTGCAAATGATGTTGCTATAGTGTTAAACAAAAGTACTACTGTCATTACAACGCTCAGAATTTTCTTCATTTTATCCCCCCTATAATTTTCAATTTCTTTCTTTTGCCAATTGTACCATCATATATATTATTATAAATTTGCTATACATTCAAGTTAATTTAATTTGTATTTAATTTGTATTTTATAAGTTTTTTCTCTACAAACAAGCAGTATATTGGCAATGAACAGCTATCACAATAAGGTTAACATAAAGATTTTAGGTAAGAAATGAGGTCCATTAACAAATATTGTGTAGAAATTATAAATTTGCTATACATTCAAGTTAATTTAATTTGTATTTAATTTGTATTTTATAAGTTTTTTCTCTACAAACAAGCAGTATATTGGCAATGAACAGCTATCACAATAAGGTTAACATAAAGATTTTAGGTAAGAAATGAGGTCCATTAACAAATATTGTGTAGAAAAACGACGCTCCTGCCAGGATATTTTCCCAAGTATTTCTCTGGAAATAGCTACTGTATTATGATAAACTAGCTAATGTTAGCAAATAAATTGGAGGTAATCTTCATGGCAAAAAAATCATACAACGAAAAGTTGAACGATAGCAAAAACATGCCTGAGATAGTTGAAGTTACAGACCCAAAGGCAGTTTTAAGATATGGCGGGACAAAAATGTTAATCGCTCCGCCACTCGCGTATGACGAAATAATGAAAAAGGTTCCAATAGGAAAAGTAATAACTTCAGATTATATAAGAAACTATTTAGCAAAAAATCATGGTGCAGATTATACATGCCAATTAACTTGTGGGATATTTATAAACATTGCTGCTCACGCATCTGTTGAAAGAGGCGGAGTTAATGAGACTCCTTACTGGAGAACTCTGAAAAAAGATGGCGAACTGAATGAGAAATATCCCGGAGGTATTGAAGAACAAAAACTTAAGCTTGAAATTGAAGGTCATACTATCATCCAAAAAGGCAAGAGATATTTTGTTAAAGACTTTGCAGACAAACAATTCAGTCTAGATTAGACAAAGGAAAATGAATACTGGTCCTTTGCCTTTTGATATTATCAATAAAATCTGCTTAGGTGAAATACCGTAAACGTAAAATAACTAAGTGTATTGACAAGATTAAGTCTAACTTCCAGCTCTTTTGCAGAACTCTTGTGCATCTGGAGACCAAGGAAGGTAGTCTTCAAGAAATTCTGGGTATTGTCCAAATTGA
>Ga0208695_1001371_pt1 | contig 20481 bp, 22 predicted proteins | sample AD_UKC111_MetaG_FD_184449 | JGI IMG/M metagenome (GOLD analysis project Ga0208695, IMG submission 184449) | Active sludge microbial communities of municipal wastewater-treating anaerobic digesters from Hong Kong - AD_UKC111_MetaG (SPAdes)... | ecosystem: Engineered > Bioreactor > Anaerobic >...
TCAACAGGCGTTGCAGCAGCGCAATGCCTTGCTGAAACTGCTGTCTGAGCGCGGCGGTGCGGTGGAACAACTGGACTATTGGGATGGGTTGCTGGCGCAGCATGGGGCAACGATTTTGCTGGCGCGGCTGAACGCTGTGCAAGAAATGGAGCGCCTGGCGGCGCGCATCCATCTGCGCCTGACGCGCAATCAGGAAGTGCTGCGTTGGATCTATCAGCCGGCCTATGACCCATTGCCGCAACCGGAGGGGCAATACAAGCTGGCCATTCAAACCCCGGTGCAACGCCTGGGCTTTACTTATGAACAATTGCGCCGCGGGTTTGCCGAACGGTTGCTAGCCTTGCGCAATGAAGAGATTGGACGCGGGGTGACGACGATTGGCCCGCACCGCGATGAGCTGCGTTTTTGGAGCAATGGCTTGGATTTGGGCGATTTTGGCTCGCGCGGGCAGGTGCGCACGGCATTGCTTTCGGCCAAGCTGGCTGAGGCAGCCTGGATGCATGAGAAAACCGGTGAATGGCCGGTATTGTTATTGGATGAAACCCTGGCCGAGCTGGATGTGCAACGCCGCGCCGATTTGCTGGAAAGTCAGGATGAGGTGCAACAGGTGTTGATGACGACGACCGACCTCAAGCTCTTTCCGCAGGAATTTGTAGATAGCTGCACGGTGTGGTGGGTGCAGAACGGCTGCGTGACAGCGGGCGACTAGAGTGGCTTTTTGGTTGGCATGCCGGGGCGGCGCGGGTAACGCGCCGGGGTTGGGGCGGCTTTGCGGATGATCACCAGGCAGCGCTCTTCTTCCAGCCCGGCAGCCTGGACGGGCAAAACCGTGCGCAGATTGCCGCCCAGGGTGTGAATGGCATTTGCTGCTGCCTGTAGCTCAACCTGCGTTTGTGTCAGGGTGCCCTTTTGTGCAAGCATGTGCCCGCCCAGGCGGACAAATGGCAGCAGATATTCAGCCAATACAGGTAAACTGGCAACCGCTCGGGCTACTGCCCAGTCATATTGCTCGCGGTGTTGTGGCTGTTGGGCCAATGTTTCGGCGCGTTCGGCCAGAATTGTTACCCCTTCCAGACCCAACAGGGTGACGATGTGTTGACAAAAGGCGGTTTTCTTGGCGACGGATTCAACCAGGGTGAGCTGCATGGCGGGGTAAACAATCTTGAGCGGCAAGCCAGGAAAGCCAGCTCCGGCACCAATATCAATCAGATGGTGCGGCGGTTGCTCGCCCCAGGCCTGAATGCAGGTGAGCGAGTCTTCAAAGTGTTTGCGATAGATCTCTTCCCGGCTGCGGATGGCAGTTAGATTGGTGTGTTCATTCCAGGCTAGCAGCTCATCGGCATAGCGGGCAAAGGCGGTTTGTTGGCTGGGGGAAAGCGTTTCGAGCACAGGTCAATTATACCCGGCTTGTGGCCGCTGGCGGGTAATTTACCTTAAAAAACTCTTTTGCTCTTGACAAGTTTCAAAAGCTCGTGCTAAACTGCACTTGTTCGATTTTAGAGAAAGGTTTTGTATGATGAGCGATGTAACTGTCTTCTCCTACACGTGCATCTTCCGCCAGTCCGATGGCGGCGGTGCAATGATTCCTTGTCGGAGTGTGCCTGTTTCCAGGTAAGACAGCAAGAACGCTGATTGAGACCACGGGCATGCTCTTTAGGCCCGTGGTTTTTTTTTGCAAAGTCTTTTTTTCAAAGATCATGGGCCTCCAGGCTCGTGGTCTTTTTTTGATGTTTGAAAGGAAGAGAGAAAATGGAAGCTATCGTTGTGCAAGATGTATATAAGAAATTCGGCAAGACCGATCAACCATTCTGGCGGCGGATGTTGCACAGTAATGGTAACAGCAATGGAAGCGGCAATGGCGGCGTGATTGCAGTCAATCATGTTTCGTTTGAAGTGCATCAGGGAGAAATCTTTGGTGTGCTTGGCCCGAATGGCGGTGGAAAATCAACCCTGATTCGACTCATTTCCACTTTGCTGCTGCCGGATGGTGGCAGCGTGCAGGTCTTTGGGCTGGATGTGGTGCGGCAGTCTATGCAAGTGCAGCGACTAATCAACCGGGTTTCGGTCGAGGCGAGCTTTTTCAAGAAGCTTTCGCCGATGGAAAACCTGTTGTATGGGGCGCGGCTGTATGGTTTGCAAGGCGGCGAAATTCAGAAGCAGGTGCTGGACATTTTGCTGCGTTTGGGCCTGGAAAAGCGTGCCATCTATCATCCGATGGAGGAAATGTCGCGCGGAATGCAACAGAAGGTTGCCATTGCGCGAGCGCTGCTTTCGCATCCGCGTTTGTTGCTGTTGGATGAGCCGACAACTGGCCTTGACCCGCGTTCGAAGCGTGAGGTGCAGGCGCTGGTGCAGGAACTGCGTCAGCAACATGGCACGACCATCGTGCTCACGACGCACGACATGATGGAGGCCGAGACGTTGTGTGACCGGATTGCCATCCTGGAAGGTGGGCGCGTGCGGGCGTTGGATACGCCGGCTGGCCTGAAGAGCATGGTGAAGATGGCTGATGGTCATGAACCAACGCTGGAAGATGTCTTTCTGGAATTAACGGGCAAGAAACTCGTCAACGAAGAAGAAACCGAGGATTGAAATGATTGAAACAAGTCTGTTTGAAAGTGAACACCTGCGTTTGAGCAGTGTGGATGTTGACAAAGATGCGCCGATTGAGTCGCTCTGGACGTATGATTTGAATTATGCCCGGCATATAGACCGTTCGCTCGCGCGCCCACGGACGATGTTTGAGATGAAGCGGTATTATCAGACGTTGCAAAAAGGGCAAGAGAAGAATGAATTGGTGCATTTTGCGGTGCGCCGGCGAGCAGATGACCGTTTGGTCGGCTTTTGGCGGCTGGATGGCATTGAATGGGCCAATGGTGTGGCGCATTTGCAAATGGCAATTGGCGATGCGCAGCAACGCTGCTACGAAGCGGAACTGTTGATGCTGGCGCTGCGCTATGCGTTTGATGAATTGAACCTCTATCGTTTGCAGGCCTGGGTGCCGGAACACGACCGCACTGCGCAGACATTGTATGTTGAGCAGGGCGGTTTCACCCTGGAGGGGCGACGGCGTTTGGCAGATTTTTATGCCGGGCGGTTGTGGGATGTGTTGATGTATGGGCTGCTTCGTCCCGAATGGCAGGCCTCTCGGGTGGAGGTGACCGCATGAACGCTGAACGGTTGCAAGGTGCTCTGGTGCGGTTGGCGCTGTTCGATTTCGAAAAAGATTTGCCCGAATGGGCGCGCTGGGGTCGGGATAGCGAGTATTTACGCCTTTCCGACTCCGGCCCCGCCCGACAATGGCCGCTGGAGGATATGAAGAAGTACATTGAAGAGAACCTGGAAACGATGCATCTGTTTTCTATCCGCACCCTGGCAGAAGACCGCCTGATTGGCTCGGTGGACCTTTCGGGGTTTAACTGGGTGACGGGCAACGCCTGGGTTGGCATTGGCATTGGCGACCGGGATTTTTGGGGGCGCGGCTATGGTGGCGAGGCAATGCGCTTGATGGTGCGTTATGGCTTTGAGGCGCTCAACCTGCGGCGCATTTCGCTATCGGTGTTTGAGTATAACCCGCGCGCCATCCGTTCCTATGAAAAGGCTGGTTTTGTCATCGAAGGGCGGGCGCGTCAATATTTGCAGCGCGAGGGGCGGCGCTGGGACGTGATTTATATGGGCATCCTGCGCGAAGACTGGCAGGATTTGGAAAAGGAAGGAAGTTGATATGAGTGCTGCGCTGTTGCAGGCACGCGCTTCGCTGGCGTTTGTGGAGCGCAATTTTAACCTGATCAAACGCTATTGGTCTTGGGAACTGGTTTGGATTGTCTATTCCACAGCGGATAGTCTGGCGGTCAGCTTCATTGGCCTGGGAATGGGCGCAATTGGGCAAAATGCCAACCTGGATACGCGCTTTGTGGTGCTGTATTTGCTGATTGGTAACCTGGTTTGGCGCTTTCTGACGGTCATTTTTTACTGGATTACCGACCTGATCAGCATTGAGCGCTGGGAAGGCACAATCGAATATACCCTGATGGCGCCCATTCATCGCCTGACGCACATGGCCGGACAAACGATCTTTGCCCTGGTTTATAGCTTGTTTTTCACCGGCGTCATTTTGATTGCAACAACGCTCGTCTTTGACCTGGATCTGAGTCAGGCGAACTTGCCGGGTGGGGTGTTGGTGTTGGTGTCGGGTAGTTTTTCGTTCGTTGGCATTGGCATCATGGCCTCGGTCTTGCCGCTGCTCTTCCCGGAGCGCGGTTCACAGATGACGCATGTCTTCATCGCCTTGCTGATGCTGGTTTCAGGCGTCTATTACCCAACCAGTGTCTTGCCGGGGGTGCTGCGGGCTGTTTCGGTCTACAGTCCGGCGACCTATGTGCTGGAAGGAACGCGCCTTGCCTTGCTGGAAGGTGCACCGTTTGCGGCTTTATGGCCCAAGATTTGGCCGGTGTTGGGGATGGGCGCGTTGCTCATTCCTTTGGGGTTGTGGGTTTTTCGGCAGGCCGAGCGCTATGCAAAGCGTACTGGCAAGCTGCATCGCAATGGTTAATTGGATTTGTATGGAGGTAATGATGGAATACAAGAATTTCCCTGTTGGATATGTTGTGCGCCCGGCAACATTGCAAGATGCTCCGCAAGCGTTAGAGCTTTTTAACCGCTATGGTCAGGAGACGATTGGCAGCGACATTGACTCGTTGGAAGGGTTGCAGGCAATGTGGCAGACGAATGGCTTTGACCTCAGTCAACATACGGCTTTGGTGTTCGCGCTAGATGGGCAATTGGCTGCCTATGGCGAGTTGTGGGATGTGGCTGCACCGTATGTGCACAAGTACTTGTGGGTGTGTGTGGATGCGCAACACCGCGGTCGTGGGATTGGCACCGCACTGGCGCATTGGGGCGAGGAACAGGCGCGCTTACGCCTGCCCCTTTCACCGGAGGGCGTGCGCGTGACCCTTTCGCATGGGGTGCCAAGCCAACAAGTGGATGCAGCGCGCTTGTTGCATTCGCTGGGTTTTGAGCATGTGCGTACTTTTTATCAGATGCGCGTGGATCTGGTTCAGCAACCGCCGCAGCCTGTGCTGCCGCAAGGGATTGTCATCCGCAGCATGGTGGCGGGCAGGGAAGAACCGGCGGTGGTTGCCGCGGTGATGGAGGCCTTCCGCGACCATTGGGGTTTTGTTGAAGAGCCGTTCGAGCAGCGCTATGAGCGCACGATGCAAAGGCTGGCAAAGGACCCGTACTATGACCCGACGGTTTGGTTTGTGGCCATGGATGGCGATGAGGTGGCGGGCTTTTCGCTGTGCACGCCGCATTCGGATGAGGAGGAGCACATGGGCTGGGTGGATCAGTTAGGGGTGCGCCGCCCCTGGCGACGGAGTGGGCTTGGCCTGGCCTTGCTGCATTACACCTTTGGCGAGTTTTATCGCCGCGGCTTCACCAAGGTTGCCTTGGGGGTGGATGCAAGCAGCCTGACTGGTGCAACGCGCCTTTATGAGCGGGCCGGGATGTATGTTGTTCGCAAATACCTGACGTTGGAAAAGGAATTGCGCCCCGGTGTCGAGCTGGGCACGCAAACGGTTACAGAAGGATGAAAAATTATGTTAAAGGAAATGGAAGATACAACTTTGGTGCCATTAGCACCCGTCATTCCTGGCCTAAGTTTTCGCAACTTTCGCGGGGAAGAAGATTGTGCGGTCATTTTGGCCATCTTGCAGGATATTACCCGCGCAGATGGGCTGAAGCGCACGGATACGCTGGAACAGGTGCGGCATACGTACACGCATCTGACGCACTGTGACCCTGCACAGGATTTGTTGTTTGCTGAGATCCATGGCCAACCGGTGGGCTATTGCCGGGTGGAGTGGCGCATTGAGCAACCGGATACGCTGATTCTGTGGAGCATTGGCTTCTTGTGTGAACAGTGGCGGCGTAAGGGCTTGGGGCGGGCAATGTTGGATTGGGCAGAGCGCCGCCTAAGGGTGGTGACTGCTGGGCAGCTTCATGCGCAGTGTCTGTTTGAGCTGTTTGCCGAGGACAACGAAATTGGAAAACACGCTTTGGCGCAGGCTGCTGGCTATCACGTGGAGCGGCAGTTTTACACGATGGTGCGCCCCGACCTGGAAAACATCCCTGACCTGCCTTTGCCGGACGGCGTGGAATTGCGTCCGGTGACCCCGGCGGACTATCGCAAGGTGTGGGACGCGATGCAAGAGGCCTTTCGCGATCACTGGGGCTATTGCGAGCCGGAAGAAAAAGATTATCAGGCCTGGCTGGAAGATCCTCAATTTCAAACCGACCTGTGGCAGGTTGCCTGGCAGGGCGATGAAGTGGTCGGGATGGTGTTGGGCTATATTGACGAAGAGGCCAATCGGCAGTTTGGTCAGCGGCGCGGTTGGACGGAGGAGATTTCGGTGCGGCGGCCCTGGCGTGGGCGTGGGGTGGCGCGGGCGCTGATTGCAAGCTGCCTGCGGGCGTTGAAAGAGAGCGGAATGAGCGAGGCGGCCCTGGGCGTGGATACCCAAAACTTGAGCGGTGCATTGCGCTTGTATGAGCAAATGGGCTATCGCCCCATCTTGTGCAACACGACCTATCGCAAGATGGCATAGGCAAGCAAAACTTCTGGTAGAATCATACCCATTCTAGTTTTGGAGGATGGGTATGATTCGCGCCGTAATTTTTGATATGGGCGGGGTGTTGTTGCGCTCGGAAGATAATCAACCGCGGCAGCAGCTTGCCAGTTGGTTGGGAATTAGCACCGAGGAATTGCTTCATCAGGTGTTTGGGGGGGAATCGGCCCAGCGCGCAACGGTGGGCGAAATTTCTGAGCAGCAGCACTGGCGCAATGTGCAGGCTCATTTTGGCCTGAACGATGCGCAGATGGTGGAATTTCAGCGCCTGTTTTGGGCAGGTGATCGGGTGGATGGCAAATTGTTGCAATTCATTGATGGTCTGCGTCCGCAGCTGCGCACGGCGTTGCTCAGCAATGCCTGGGACTCGGCGCGAACGGTGTTGAACCAAAGGTATGGAGCGCTGTATGTCTTTGATGAGGTTATCTTTTCGGCAGAGGTGCACCTTGCCAAGCCGGATCCGGCGATTTATCAGCTGATCTTGGGCCGCCTGGGAATGCAGCCGCAAGAAACGGTCTTTGTGGATGATTTTGTGGAAAACATCGAAGCCGCAAAGCAATTGGGCATTCACGCGATTCGCTTCTTCAACGCCCAGCAGGCAATGGATGACGTACGGGCGGCGCTGAACGGTTCGGATGGCCGCTGAGACTGTGACGTTGGGGGTGATTGCGGATACGCACATCCCCGATCGGGTGAATAGCTTGCATCCGCAGGTGTTGCCATTGTTCAGGGCGGCGGGTGTGTCTGCCATTCTGCACGCAGGGGATGCGTGCGTGCCGGAGGTGTTGGAGGAGTTGCATCAGGTGGCGCCGGTGTGGGCGGCAAGCGGCAACCGTGACCCCTTCTTTGGCCTGGAATTGCCGATGGTGCAAACAGTCCAATGGGCGGGCGTCTCGATCGCGTTGATGCATGGGCATGGTGGTTTCTTGCCCTATTGGTTGGATAAGGTGCACTATGTGGTGCAGGGCTATCGCTTTGAGCGCTATCAGCGCGTTTGCAGGCAGGCCGCCGGTGAGGCGCAGGTTGTCATCTTTGGGCACACCCATCACCCCGAGGCGCGCTGGCTGGAGGGACGTTTGTGGTTTAACCCCGGGTCGGCCTGCCATGGATTGTATGGCAAAGAGTGGCCTTCGTTGGGGCTGCTGCACTTGAGTGCAGAAGGGGCCATTGTGCCGGAGATTCTCCCGCTCACCGGCTATCAACGCGTTCAGCGCAGTTGGAAAGAAAAATAAAAAATGGGCGGAACAGGACTCGAACCTGCGACCCCATCCTTGATGTTGTGAAGGGGTGGGTATGATGGCATTCGGCGACGAACGAGCGGACGTGCGCGGCGTGCTGGGCGATGCATGGGACGGAACACCGGCTGGATGAGCGGCATGGAAGGATAGAAAATTTACTCTTGCTGATATTGTGGGGCGGGTGCGTTCTAATGAATGGGGCACACATCGGTATGAGAAAAGCTTAGCGGAGTTGGGGATTGATGCTCGAAAGTGCCTAAAGCGTAGTTGGAGCAGTGATAAAATTGAAAAAATTGCCCAAAAATTGATGCGGAGCTTGGTGAGATTGTTGGCGGGACACAGAGATGGAGCGGTAGAATTCTTATCAAGTCGCCTGGCGATTTGCGGGAAGCGTATGATCGGTATCGTGCAATTGAGGAGGCGACTGTTGAGGGATTGACTAGGAACATAGGTTCACTAGTGTATTCGGGTTATTCTGGCCATCAGGGGCGTTATCAGGAATTTGTGGATGTATTTGAGAGTATTCGTTCCCGTACTGAGTTTTCTGGGATAGATTTCTATGTTATGCTTCTGAAAACTGATTTGTCGAGAAGGATTGGTGTTTTGCTTGATCTTTTTCAAGGAAAAGATTATTATGAGGTTGCAAATATTTTGTCTTTTTGGATAGGAAAGTAGATATGGAAAATGTGGAGCGCGAACAGTTACGTCAATTGATATTGCGCGCCAAAACGCTTGATGAAGTGAAAGAAGCGCGCAAGAAACTGGCTGCCTGGTTGAAGCGTCATCCAGATGATAAGCAATTGTTGGGAGAGGGCGAGAGTTTGGTGATGCTCGAAATGGCGTTGAAAAAGCCACACTGAGTGTTGAAAAACGTTAAAAATTTGTGCTATAATCTGAATAACTGATTGCTCGACCGAGGCATAGAACCCGGAGCAATGCCGAAAGGTGTTGTGTCCGGGTGTTTTTTTTGTGAGGTTGAAAATGAGCGGGAAACCACATCCTGAGCGAGTTATTGTTTCTCTTGTTGAGAAGGCGCTCGAAACTGGAAAAGAGCGTGGGGCTTTGTTCAGTGAGTATGTTCGTTTGCACTATAAAGTCACGGGAAGGCTTGCTCCGGGGTGTGATGCAAAAGATTTTTACTTTGTTTTAGATCCGATTTTGGAGAAGAGGAATAATGTCTGACGAAACCAAGACCCAGGTGGTCACAGAGGGCGCAACCCAGGAGGTCGCGAAGCAGGCCGAAGCCCAGGTGGCGGAGGAGGAACGTTTTGATGCGGAGTATGTGCGCAAATTGCGCGCGGAGGCGGCTGATTACCGCAAGCGGCTGCGGGAGCTGGAGGGCAAGGTTCGGGCGGAAGAGGAAGCCAAGATGACCGAGCAGGAACGGCTTCAGAAGCGGCTGGTAGAATTGGAGCACCAGGTTACTGAGTACCAGCAGACGGTTCAGGGGCGCACGCTGGAGTATGAGGTAAAACTTCATGCGGCGCGGCTGGGTGTGGTGGATCCGGATGCGGCTTATCGTTTGTTGGATACCCGCGAGATTGAATTTGGCGAGGACGGCAAACCTGCGAATGTTGAGAAGGTGCTTCGGGGTTTGATTGCCGCAAAGCCGTACCTGGCGGGGGGCGGGCAGGTTTCGCCGACGAACCCGGCGCTGGTCCACAGCACCGGATCTGTACGAGCCGCCGCCAGGAGAAATGATTCAGGGCCTGAATCTGGTATATCTGGCAAAATGGGCGGGTGTGCCGGTCTGGGAGCTGGCAAAGCAGCCGGTGCTGTGGACTGACATGATCGCGCTGGCAATGGAAATTGAGCAATCAATTACACGAATGAAGCAGCGCGAAAAATAAAATCAGTAGAAGGAGAAACGTACCAATCTCCAGCAAGTTAGCGAGAACATTGATAAGCCGCATGAATAGTTTCATACTTTTATTATACGAGAAAAGTCAATGTCAATCACTGCTGCTCAGTTAATGGTAGAAATAGGGGCTGAAACAGGCGAAGCCCAGCGAAAACTGGCTTCGGTCAGTCAGACATTTCAAAAGCTGGCCGGGGATGGGATTAGTTTGCGAAATGTATTGGGCGGTGTTCTGGGGGCAAATTTGATTACAAGTGGAATCAATGCCCTTCAGCAATTAGGAGCAGAAGCCATCTTCGTATACGCCAGTTACGAACGGCTTGGAAACAGCTTGAATAACCTGGTTGCCAAAGAGCTGCTTTTAAAGGATCGCTCACTGAGTATGAGCGAGGCGTTTTCCAAAGCGGCGCCAATGGCAAAAGAATTACAATCCTGGATTTCAAAGTTGGCGATTGAAAGCCCATTTGATGAATCGGATGTTGCGTCTTCATTCCGTCTTGCGATGAGTTATGGGTTTACAAGTGCAGAGGCACAACGTTTGACGCGTGCGATGTTGGATTTTAGCGCTGGGTCAGGGGCAAGTAGTGATGCGATGAATAGTATTGCGCTGGCACTTGGACAGATTCGGGCGCGCGGGAAGTTGGCAGGGCAGGAGATTATTCAGTTGATCAATGCTGGTGTGGATGTGTATGGTATTTTGTCGCGTGCGTTTGGTAAACCGACTGATGAGATTCAGCGGATGGTTGAACAGGGGTTGATTCCGGCGAATGATGCAATTGAGGCGATTATAGGGTCGTTTGAGGAGTTTTATGCTGGAGCGGGTAAGTCGCAGGCGAACAGTATCAGTGGTCTGATTACAACGCTTCAGGAACTGAAAAATGTGTCGCTGCGTGAGTTTTTTGGCAGTGCAATTGAGGAGTTGCGACCGTATCTGGTCGAATTGGTGAATTTGCTCTCTAGTGAAACGTTCAAAACTCAATTGCAGGAATGGGGTAAACAATTTGCCAATGTGGTCAAAGATATTGTGGATGGAATCCGCACATTGGTAACGTGGTTCAGCGGGTTGGATGAGGGCACGCAAAAACTGGTTTTAGGATTTGGGGCGTTCATTGCTTTGAGGCCGCTGATCTTTGGCACATTGGGTGATGTTGTGGTGGGCGCTGGAAAAGTAATGGCAATTTTGCCTAATCTTGCAGCTGGGCTGAAGGCCTGGCAGGCGGGGATGAGCTTGACGACTGCGTTGGGGGCGGCAGGTTTGTCGCCGTTGGTGATTACGTTGGGTAGTATTGCGTTGGCGGTTGGGGCGTTGGTGTTTATGGATCGGTTGGCTATATAGGACCATATGCTTCGCCGGGCGTTGTTGCCCAATTTGACAATGCGTGGGCGTGATTTTTTGCCGGTGCGCCAGGGGTGTACTTGAATTGTGCCGGTTTCAAGGTCAATGTCTTTGATGGTAAGGCGTGCGACTTCTGAAACGCGGAGGCCGGTGTCAAGAAGTAAAAGGATGATTGCTTTGTCACGAGGGGTTTTACAGGCTTTGATGAGTTTGTGAATTTCTGGAACGGTAAAGGGGTAGATGGGCGGTGGAGCTGGCTGGGGCATGGGGATGTTGTCGGGACGTTGTAAGTGAAATTCTTGTGCGGCCCAGTTGAAATAGGAACGGATGATTTTCCAGTAGGCTTGGACGGTGGATTCGGAGCGGTGGTTTTGGCGAAGCTGTTCAAAGAAGTTGATGATGTCAGTTTGAGTGATTTGATCAACGGGCGGGTTATTGAGGAATTTTGCAAAGATGGTAAGTGCTGTAAGATAGTTTTTGGTTGTGATGGGAGAGTAGGAAGAGGTGATGAGGTGAAGTTTGAAGCCTGGCAGGGAATGAATGAGCGAAAGCATAGGGATGTGGTCTCCTTTTGTTAGAAATGACCACAATCCCTGAGAAAATGGGAAGGATGTGTATGTTTGTGGGCGGAACAGGACTCGAACCTGCGACCCCATCCTTGTAAGGGATGTGCTCTAACCAACTGAGCTATCCGCCCGGCAGGTCTATATTATACCCGAATTGCGTCAGGTGTGTTAGACTTATGGGCAACAGGAGGTAGCAGAAAATGCGCTTTGTCCGCTATCAATATCAATCATCGGCTCCACAATGGGGCTGGCTGTATCAAGATCGGGTTGGCACTGTGGATGGCGATTTGTTCGGTGAGTATCGCCGCCGCGAGGCAGAGATTCCGCTGACACTGGTGCGCTTGCTGGCGCCGGCCATGCCGCAGAAGATCATTTGCCTTGGGCGCAATTACGCTGAACATGCGCGTGAGCAGGGCGCTGAGGTGCCAGAAACCCCGCTGATTTTTCTTAAGCCACCTTCTTCTATCATTGGCCCAAACGAGCCGATTGTCTTACCGCCGCAATCGCGGCAGGTGGAACATGAGGCGGAGTTGGCGGTGATCATTGGACGACGGGGGCGTTGGATTGCGCCTGAGCAGGCCTGGACGTATGTTTTTGGCTATACGGCGGCCAATGATGTTACGGCGCGCGATTTGCAGCGCCGCGATGGTCAATGGACGCGCGGCAAGGGCTTTGATACATTTTGTCCATTGGGGCCCTGGATTGAGACTGAGTTTGACCCGGCGGATGTGCTGATTACCTGCCGCGTCAATGGCGAGGTGCGACAGATGGCGACGACCCGCGATCTGCTGTTTGGCATTCCACAGCTGATTGCGTTCATCTCGTCAGTGATGACGTTGGAAGCTGGCGATGTGATTCTGACCGGCACACCGGCAGGTGTTTCGCCATTGCAGCCCGGCGATGTGGTAACGGTTGAGGTTGAAGGGCTGGGTGAGTTGAGCAATCCGGTGCGAGCGTTTGAAGGGCGCTAGAAAGAAGAAACACAATGCGTTTGTACTTTATCCGTCACGCACAGTCGGAAAATAATCACCTGTGGGATCAGACGGGCTCTAACAAAGGGCGCAGTGAAGACCCGCAACTGACCGAGATTGGACGACAACAGGCGAAAATCCTGGCCGAATTTTTGCGTCAGGCCGGGCCGGGCAGTGCGCCAGAGGCGCGCGATGCGCACAACCGCGAGGGCTTTGGCCTGACGCATCTCTACACCAGCCCGATGGTGCGAGCTGTGGAGACGGGGCTGATGGTGGCGCGGGCGCTGGGGTTGCCCCTGACGGTGTGGCGCGATTTGCACGAGGGCGGCGGGATTTATTTGGATGACGAAGAAACCGGGTTACCGGTTGGTTTGCCCGGAAAACCCCGCCGCTTTTTTGAGGAAACATATCCCGATTTGGTGCTGACCGATGAGCTGAAGCCGGAGGGCTGGTGGAACCGGCCCTTTGAAGAACGGCCTGAGCGTGCGGTGCGCGCCCAACGCGTGTTGACCGAGCTGTTGCAACGCCATGGCGGGACGCATGACCGCGTGGCGTTTTTCAGCCATGGCGGCTTTTATAACTGGTTTGTCAATATTGTGCTCAAGCGTCCCGGCCCAGAGGGAATCTGGTTCGTTTTCAACAATGTTGCCATCACACGGATTGATTTCAATGAGGAATGGATCGACTTTGTTTATCAGAATCGGGTCAACTTTTTGCCGCCAGAGCTGGTGACCTGAGCTTTGGCGCAGTTGCTATGCGCTGCATGAGCAGAAGGGGTTTGTATGCCATGCCTGAATTCTGTATAATCAAGCTAGCAATTGGTTTGGGCATGGCACACGGAGGTGCAAGATGGCAACGATTCGGGCGTTGGTGCTTTCGGGCGGCGGGGGACGGGGAGCTTTTCATGCGGGCGTGTATCGCTATTTGATGCAGTCGCAAAAGCCGGGGGTGGATGCGCAGCATCAGCAGCCCTGGACGCCGGATATTGTCGTCGGGACTTCGATTGGGGCGGTCAACGGGGCGGCAATTGTGCAGGGCATCAGCGCCGATGAGCTGCAAGAGTTTTGGGTGCAGGTGCGCGAGCGCGATATTGAAGGGCTGCCGCCGGGGATGAGCTGGCTCTCGCGCCGACTGATTAACCGCGTGATGAAGAAGATGATCGGTGCTTCCTTGGGGCAGGTGTCGGCACAAGAGGCAACGTCGTATATTCCCGATTGGTGGCAAGAGGCGTTGCCCGGGTTGGGCAAGCTGGGGGATTGGGTTTTGGGGCGTTGGTGCAGTTTGTTGGATACCGGGCCGCTGCGCCGCACACTGGAGCAGCGCTTGAAGATTGACCCCGGCAAGATTGAACATAGCCAACAGACTTTGCTGATCAATGCCACGCGGGTTGCAACCGGCGAACGGGTGATTTTCAGTAATCGCACCATTCGCAGCCGCAGCACGGGCAAGCCGCGCCGCGATGTGGTGCAGGGCATTAATGTGCAGCGCATTTTGGCAAGCTGTAGCATTCCGATGGTATATCCCTGGACGCACGACGAAGAGACGAAATCCTTGTATTGGGATGGGGCGGTGGTTTCGAACACCCCTTTGGGCGCAGCATTGGATGCCGCTGCGGACCGTCCGCCCGACGATGAGATGGAGGTGGTGGTGGTGCTGATGACGCCCTGGACTTCGGGCGAGGATGAAGACGCAAGTCCACCGCTGCCGCGCGATTTCAGTCAGGCGGTGACGTATGCACTGGATTGGATGCTGCTGGCAAGCTTTCGCGAGCGGTTGGCGCTGATTGAGTCATTCAATCGCCTGGCACAGCTTGGTCGCGAAAAAGGGGATGAGCTGTTGTCGCGCTATCGTTTTGTGCATGTGCATGTTGTGGCGCCGAATCGCTTTTACGATGCGGCGCGCATCATTGATTATGACGAGCGCAACAAAAGCCTGATTGCAGATGGCTATCGGGCAACCGAGCAGGTCTTTCGTCAGGCTTATCCGGCAGCTGAGGCGGTTGGCGCTGATTGACGGCGGTCGAGCAAAAACAGCAAAAAACCGGCCAGGCTGAGCGCGCCGGCAACAATCAGGGCAGGTCCAAGCCCAATCAGGTCGCCCAAGAATGTGCCAAGTAGCGGGGCAAAAATGGAAGGGATGAATTGTACACTTTGGGCAAAAGAGACAAAGGTGGCGCTGTATTCGGGCGGGACGGTTTTCATCAATTCATCGAAGAAGACCAGATCAAGCCCTGCCTGGAAGATGCCTGCCAGGCCAGCGTAGATGGCAATTTGCCAGGGCTGATGGGTTAGCGCAACCAGGATGGGGTAGAGGCCCAGCCCAGCCGTAGTCCAGAGCAGCACGCGGCGGTTGCCGTGTTGGCGCGATTGGCGCGTCCAGAGCCAATAGCCAATGACCAGCACCAACGTTCGTGCGCCGGTGATGGCGCCAATCCAGCCGTCATCGGCTTGCACGTCTTTGACAAAATAGAGCGGGAGCAAAGGGCCGGTCATGGCAAAGCCGGAGAGATAGACAAAGCGTTTGTAGAGGAAGGAGATAAACGGGCGGTCACTGCGAATGAGATGTAGGTAGTCGCCGACTTTTTCGCGCAAGGTTTTGCCACTCAGCTCAACGCGCACTTCGGCGGGTGGCAGCTTGATATGACTGGAAAAGTAAAAGCTAATCAGGCCCCCGATTGATAGGGCAATGAAGGCATTTTGGTAGTTGATCGGGAAATTAACTTCATCGGCGCGCAAAATTTGCCCAATGATCAAAACGCTGATGAAGGTTGTGATGCCCAGGATGGACCAGCGCCGTGACATTAATTCGAAGCGCCCGGCAGGCCCGGCAACGGCATTCATCACTACCGAAAAACAGATGGAGACAACGGTTTGCGGCAGTGTGGCAAGTGCCCAAACGGCCAGGATGGCGATCACGCTCCATTGCGGTGGTAAGAGCATGGTCACCAGGCCGGTGAGGGCATAGGCGCTGATGACGCCCAAACGCGCCGCACTGAACCAGGGCACGATGAAACGTCGGTTTTGCAGAAAACGCCCAAGCGGAATGGCAAGCAGCAGGCCGGTGATGGCGGGCATGGAGCTAAGCCAACCAACTTGTGAGTTGGTTGCGCCCAGGCGGGTGAGAAAGACCGGCAGGAAGTTGGCCGCAGTGTTGGATAGGCCGATGCCGATTGCGTCCAATTCCACATTGATATAATTGCGGCGTTGTGTTGGCGGCAAGTCGCTGGGGGCAAGGGCGCGGTTGATGCGTTTCTCGATCAGGTTTAGGGCTTTCATGTGTTTTTACTCGATTGCGATGTCAAAGTCGGAGAGCTGAATGGGTTGGGGTTCAGCCAGGGCAATATCGAAACGCGCCTTCCAGCGCAGCAGTTCCAGGCGCAAGGCCAGCCAATCTCGTTCACCTGGAGCAGCCTGTTCTAGCTGTGCTTGTTGTTCGCTGAGCGCTCGTTGGGGATCGTTTTCAATGGGCAGGCGAGCAAGTAGCAGGCTGCCCAGTTGCCAGATGGTAATTTTGCCGTTGGCCTGGCTGGCAATCAGTTGCTGTCCGCCTGGATCTAACAAGAGACCGGTGATGGGGTGCCCCGCATGGGGCAACACTGCCAGGGGTTGGGCGGTGGAGATGTTCCAAACCGTCAGGTTGCCCTGACGATCGCCGCTGAACAGGAGTTGTTCATTGGGGTGAATGCACAAGGCGGTGATGGGGGCTGTGGATGTCAGGTGTGCGCGCGGTTGTCCGCTGACAAAATTGTGTAAAAAAATTTCGCCGGAGCGTCCGGCGCTGGCGCATAGTTGTCCACTCGGGCTGGCTGTCAGGCAGAGGAGTGGGGCGTTGCCAATGGGAAGGGTGTGCAAGGGGGCAGCTTCGGGCAAGCCCCAGACGTGCAACAACCCCTGACTGCCGCCAGCAAGCAGATATTGTCCATCGGCGCTGAGCGCCAGGCTGAACCACTCTTGTTCGATTTCGGCCAGTTTGCGCTGCTCAGGGCCGAGCGGAAAGCGCCAGGCGCGGATTGAGCCATCGAAACTGGCGCTGAACAGGGTGCGATTGTCCGGGGTGATGGCGAGACCGCGCACCATGCCGTGGTGACCGGATAGGGTTTTGACCACGTGACCATCATCGCTGTGAAAGATGCGCAGGGTATGATCATTGAGGGCGGCGACCAAAAATTGGCCGTCGGGGCTGAAGGCCAGGGCGCGCGTGTCGGCGGCAGGGGCATAGAGGGGCGGAAACAGTGGCTTGCCTTGGGGCATTTGCCAGCGTTGCAGGGTGTGGTCGGTTGAACCGGCTATCAACAGCCGTCCGCCGGGGCTGAGGGTCAGACAGGTGATGCTATCAACAGCGCTTTGTAGCGTTTTGAGGCGCTGCGGTTGCGGCGTGCTCGATTGAATGGCCTGGCAGTGGTGTAAAAGGGTGGTGAACAGATCTTGTTCTGCGGTTGTGGGTGGTTGCCAGGTGGTTTCGGACAGACGCAATAGAATTTTGACACCCCATAGCGGTGGGGCGGCAAGCGCCAATTGCCATAGGGCTGACCAATCGTTGCGTTGGCTTAATCGCTCAAGGGCGGTTTGCCAGTCGGCATCGCTCAGGTCGCGCAACAGGCGCTGTCGGGTGTTGCCAGGCCGGGTTTGCAGCCAATCAACTTGCCCCGAATAGCGGCTGAGGGTGAGGATGCGCTGACGCAGGGGTTTGGCAGCTTGCTCATAGGCGTTGCTGAGCAGGGCGTGGTTGAAATCGAGCTGCTGATAGGCCTGCCATTGCTGGCTGAGGAAGAAAAACAGTGCTCGACGGATGGGGTCGCGCGGGGCGCAATTGGCCTGTTGGGCCAGTGTTCCTGCGGTGGCGTCTTCGTATTGCAAGAAGAGTTCACACAGGGCATCTGCGGCCAGTTGTTGCCCCTGAGCAAATGCGCTCAGCAGGTTGTTTCGCACCAGGGCGCGTTGACTTTCGTCAAAGTGTGGGTAGGCTTGCAGCAGCTGTTGATAGGCTTGCGGACTTTGTTCATCCAGAGCGCGGGCCAGGATGTGCCAGTTGGGCAGTCGGGTGGTTGCTGCTTGTAGCAGGCGTTGTCGGATGGCCGGTTGGCTGGCGAGGAAATATTCGGTCAGGGTCTGAATTTTGTCTGTGGGAAACGGTTTGCTGCGTTCTTGCAGCAGGGTCAGGGCGGCCTCTTGCTGTGGGGTGGGGGCAGGCAGATGAGGACGGGAGGCCAGGGCTTTGCGCACTTCGGGGCGGTCCAGGTCAAGCGCCATGAAATAGAGGGCCTGCGTGGCCTGGGGATGTTTGCGGGCCAGGTTGAGCAAGGCGTTCAGGGCGCGTTGTTGGATGTTTGCCGAGGGGGTGTTGAGCACGCAGCTGCTCAGCGCCTGAATGGCTTGAGGGCTGGCCTCTTCTTCCAACAGGGTAATTGCTCCATACAGCAGCAATTGCTGGGCGAGGGCAGGTGGCAGCTCGTTCAGTGTCGCCCGATTTTGCAGCAGGCGGAGCAGGTGTTGATGGTCGGCTTCGTCAAAGCTCATGGTCATTCCAGGTGAGCGGGTCAATACCGCTGAGCACAATCTGCCCGGTTTCGTCAATGCACACTTCAGCAGGTGGGGTGGCTTGCAAGTCTGTCAGCTGATAACGCGAGCTGAGCAAGTGTACGGTTTTATTGGCGGAGCCAAGCAGGCCATGTGCCAGACGCTGCTTGGCCTGATAGGGCCCAGCAAGCAGCACATCTATTTCGGCCAGGAGGGCCGGACTGCCGGGCATGGCCTGAATTTGCGTCCAGGTGAAGCCGCTAAACAGCAACACGGAGAGGGGTGTTTGGCGATGGAGGGCTTGCAGCAGGTTGGTCAGGGCGGGCAGTTGCAGCAAGGGCTCACCGCCGCTGATGGTCAAGCCATCCAGGGTGGGGCGCAAAAGCAGCAGCTCTTGCAGCAGGTCGGTGATGGCGATTTGCTGTCCGCCTTCCAGCGGGTGGGTTTGGGGGTTAAAACAGCCCGGGCAGGCCAGCGTGCAGCCTTGCAACCACAGCACGGCACGACGGCCAGGCCCGTTGGCCAGGCTGAGCGGCTCAAAGTGGTGCAGGCGCAGCGCAGTGGCAGGGTTCATCCCTGATTGAGGCGTTGCGTCAGGTCGAGCGGGTTATCCATTTGTTGCGCTTCGGCGGTCATTTGACGCAATTCCACCTCGCCGCCCAGGGCTTCTTCCAGGGCGCGGGTCAATTCCAGGCAGGCTGTGCCCGAGACGCCATGGACGTGGATTTGTACTTTGCCATTTTTGTCAATGGTGACTTCGATTTCTTGCAGTTCCATCGGGTTTTCTCCCTTCTTTCAGGCGGCGCGGCGCAGCAGCAGGCGGATTTGCCCTTTTTCTTGCGTTTCTTCAATTAGGGTAAAGCCTTGCTCTTCCAGGCGGGTGCGGGCAGTGTGATAGGCGTAGCGCTGCAACAGCTGTTGGGTGAATTCTTCACGTTTGATGCCCAAGACGCTAAACCAATCGGCGACAATTTCGTAGCTGTTGTTGTTGCGGCGCAGGCCAATATCGGCGCTGAGTGGGCGGCGGATGAGAATTTCAACGTCGGTTTGTTGTCCGCCATAGCCTTTTAGCTTCAAATTGCCAGTCTCATAGCGATAGCCAAGGTCATCGAGCGCTTTGAGCAGGCAATCGCGTTCAACGATTTGGGTGCGAATGACAGAAATATGGGACATGGGCGCTCCTTTCGGGGGCTGAATCAAGTAAGCTTGACGACTGGGTAGTCGCGGTGAGTGCATTTGCCGCTGCGCAGGTCGTGAACGGTGATGGTTAACCGCTTGCTGGCATCTACCCGGAACTCAACCTGGAAACAGGCCTCACCGCGCTTGGGCGGTGTTTCGGGGGTGAGGAAGGTTGGGTTGTTTTCATTCATCCAGAACAGGCTGCGTTCTTCCATTTCGCTTGCGGTGAGCGGGACGAGGCGCGCAACTCCGTTGGGGTCAAAGACCAATTCTTGCATGGGGGTTGCGTTGGCAGGGCGACTTTGGCCCATTTCGAAAATTGCCAGGCCTAGTTGTTGCTGTCCGTCAAAGGTGGCCTTGATCTTGAGGGTGGCGAGGGCTTTTTCGCTGGGATAGGGCGTGCCGCGCGGCACCAACACGCGATATTCGTACTGATTGTTGGCCGAAACATACCGAATGGCATAATCATGCTGAATGTGATCGAAGAACGAGGCACCGGCGGCGAAGGCCGCGGCTCCAAGGACAACTGCATCGAGGGGGCGGCCCTGATAGACGCGCTCGCGCCCAAACATTTGTTGGATGGTGCGTTGGATGGAGGGAATTTGGCTGCTGCCCCCGACCATGAAGATGGCTTGCAGTTGATCTTCGGTGTAGCCGCGTTCGTGGGCGGCATTGAGGGCCGCACGGATGGTTTGGTGCAGGGTGGTGTAGAGGCCGTGTTGGTCGAGCAGCTCTTCAAATTCGGCGCGGCTGAAGCTTGCATCGAGCACGGCGCCGGTTTCGGGATGAATGGCCGATACTTCGGCGCGCTCCTCGAAGGAGAGTTGTTCTTTGGCGCGTTCGCATTCAATCAGCATGGCGTTGCTCAACCGCAGCAAGTCGGGGTCGCTTTCACTGCGGTTGTTGCGGCGCAACACTTCTTGATAGAGCCATTGGTCGAGTGTGCTGCCGCCGATCTCGCGCCCGGCTTTGCCGAGGATGCGGCAGCGTTGACCGTTGGCGGCGAGCGGGTCTTGTTCCATCAATACGATGGCGGCGTGCATGGTGCCGCCGCCAAAATCGAACAGCAGGGCGGCGTTGCCAGGCTTAAGGTGGGCGCCATAGCCCAGCGCGGCGGCAGAGGGTTCGTCAATCAGGCGAAAGCGGGCAATGCCAGCGGATTCGGCGACGTTGATGAGCCAGTTTTCG
>Ga0208695_1001373_pt1 | contig 20421 bp, 19 predicted proteins | sample AD_UKC111_MetaG_FD_184449 | JGI IMG/M metagenome (GOLD analysis project Ga0208695, IMG submission 184449) | Active sludge microbial communities of municipal wastewater-treating anaerobic digesters from Hong Kong - AD_UKC111_MetaG (SPAdes)... | ecosystem: Engineered > Bioreactor > Anaerobic >...
CCGCTGCCTCAATAGCGTCACGCTGCTGTTCGCGCACCTGGTTCTCAGCATACTGGGCAAACGCCAGCAGTTCCCGTTCCACCTGATCCCGAAAAGCCCGCGCCCGATTGAACTGGTAAATCCAGTCAGGCCCCGGCTTCTCTCCGCGCGCTTTCGTCGCTTCGTACTCAGTATGAAGGCGCTCTAGTTCTGCCTTAATGCGCTTCCACGCCTCGCCATACACGCGCACCAGCTCGCTTGCGGCCGCCCGCTCACGCCTCAGCAAATCTCGCCGGAAACGCTCTATCGCCTCATAAATTTCGCCTTCGGGCATTACTGACCTCGGTCAAAGGCAGTGAGTATCTGCTCCCCAATCTCGGCACTGGCTGCCTCGCGCTTTTGCCGTTCCAGATCGGGGTCATATCCCAGCCGCTGCAGCAGCGTATCCTGGCTCGCGCCCAGTTGCATATCAATCAGCGCAGCCTGGCGCTCCTGCATCGGGTCTTGCGGCAGCACTTCCTGCCAGTGGAGTGCAGTGTACAGGGCATCGCCAAACCCGCCGATTGCCAGCAGACGACGATTGAGCTCTACCAGCATGTCCCCATACAGCAGCCGCTTCGTGTTGGTCTTTTCCAGAAGCGGCTGATACAGGATTTGCAACGCTACGCCAGAGAGCGCGCCTACGCGGTCAAGGTTGCCAGTTGCGACTTCCGGCACGCGGCTGATTTCATGCAGTGCCTGACGGAGCATGTCCAGATAGTGCAGGCTAGACGCAAGGTCGCTTTGCATTTCCAGATTGTGCAGTTCCGCATTCTCGCCGGGCAAGATGATCGTCTCATCCACGCCGATGCGCAAGTCTTTAGCCGTAAACCCCCGTCCCCAGGTCTTCGGGTGCGCATTAAAGCGAATAATGCGCGCGGTGTTGGATGCGATATCGTCCAAAGTTTGTCTTTGCTCATATCTTGGCGGCACATGTTCCATTTGTTTTTGGACCCAATGGAAAAAGTGTGCCGTTGTGGGCATTTTCAATCCACCCGGGTGATCAACGGTATGCCGATCGAACTTATGTTTCTGCATACAGGGACCAGGTCATCTATATTAATTCAAGATTGCGAACCACCATCGATGCCATCCTTTCGAAATCTAAGGTAGAGCCCATCATCATCCTTCAAGGCGATCACGGGCCTGAATCTCGATTGGATTGGCTATCCATTGAGAACACCTGTCTTAAGGAGCGAATGTCAATTCTCAATGCCTATTATTTTCCAGGTGAAGGCAAGGAAAAACTTTACCCATCGATTACACCAGTGAATACATTTCGATTAGTGTTCACCAATTATCTTGGGCTGAATAAGCCGCTTTTAAAAGACCAAATTTTCTTTTCGCTTTGGAACAAATCATATCAGTTTATTGATGTGACATCCCGGGCGCAAACGTGCGCCAGGGATTAACCTGCTTGCTGATGCCTCTAAATTGCGAATGGCATAATTTTAAGTCGCTTTCGGAAATTGGGTGTTGCAAGCGGCATCTTTTGGATAATGGTACAATCATGCGGTTGTCCATCATCAATCTTCAATGTGGTCAAAATGACAAACCCCAAACCAAATAAATCAAATATTAAATCAATAATTATCATTATCGTTACTTTAGTGCTTTTACTTATCGGGGTGCGTTTTTTCTCTACCGAAATCAACCAGATTAAGAATATCCTTCAGAATGCGGGGCCTTTTACCTTTGTGGTTGCCATTCTCATCTATGGCATCCTGGGTGTAACCGTCGTGCCGTCTGAGCCGTTGACGGCGCTGCTGGGCGGTTTGTATTCACCCTGGCAGGCAACGCTGGTCGCGTTGCTGGGGAACACGCTGGCAGCGTTGGTCGAGTATTTCCTGGGCGGGCAAATTGGCAACATTGCCAATTTTGAGAATCAACGCGCCAGGCTGCCGTTTAACCTGGGCAGATTCCCGGTCGATTCGCCGATATTTTTGATCTTCGGCCGCATGGTTCCTGCGGTTGGTCCAAAGCTGATCAGTCTGATTAGCGGTATTTACAAAGTGAAGCTTGAACGCTACATCTGGACGACGGTTGTCACTAATTTGCTGGGCGCTGTATTGATCGCTTATGGGGCCGCCGGATTGATCAGATTGTTTCAATAAGCACTTCCGTTGACTTGTAAACAGTAAAACACCATTCCCTGGTTAAGAGATCTGGTAATTTTTGAATCTGTGTGGTTCCAGGTAATGCTTTTTTGGCAGTTTGACGTTAAAATTGCTCGACAGATCTATTTTCAGGAATTCTGACAAAGACCGTTTATTGATAGGCCAGCCAGAACCTCGCCAGATCTGATCTTCAACGCGGAGGTGCGCTGTGATTTCGATTTATAAAAGCACTGAAAACGGTTTGGAGTCGATCCAGGAAATTGTCAATGGTTGCTGGATTAACCTAATCGACCCAAGTACCGAGGAAATCGAAAAAGTAACAGCCCTGGGAATTCCCCAAGACTTCATCACCTATCCATTGGATGTTGATGAACGCGCGCGTACTGAACGTGAAGATGACGGCAAGATCCTCATCGTGATCAAAGTTCCAGTCTATCTTGGGCCGACAGTAGACGTTCCCTACACAACCATTCCAATGGGGTTTGTGCTAACGGATAAGGTGTTGGTTACAGTATGCCGCCATCCGCACGGCATCCTGGAGGAATTTTCCTCCGGCCGCGTGCGCGGCTTGTCGACGGCGAAACGGAATCGGTTTATTCTTAAGGTCCTACTTTACACAGCTAACAAGTACCTGGCTTATCTGCGGGATATCAACAGAACGGTCGATGCGCTGGAAGATAAAGCTCAGGTTTCAATGAAAAACAAGGAAGTGTACGAGATCTTAAAGTTTCAGAAAAGTATGGTTTATTTCACAACTGCGTTGAAATCAAACGAACTGGTGTTTGAACGTTTATACCGCAGCCAGCTTTTCAAAATGTACCCGGACGATGAGGACCTGCTGGAAGATGTGATTACCGAAAACCAGCAAGCTATTGAAATGGTGACGATATCGAACAACATTTTGAGTTCGATGATGGACGCGTTTGCTTCGATCATCTCCAACAACCTCAACGTGGTGATGAAATTCCTGGCGTCGGTGACGATCATCATGAGCATTCCAACGATTGTGACCAGTTTCTTTGGCATGAACGTTGAGTTGCCATTTGAAAACTTGCACCTGGCCTGGATCATCATCATTGGCATCTCAGTTGGTGTGGGTGCATTAGTAACCTGGATCTTCATGCGCCGGGACTGGTTTTAATATTCGACTCTCAATCGTTATGCAGCCTTCGCACATTCTACGGCGAAGGCTGTTTTATTTGTCATTCACAAAGGAAACCAGTAGAATCTACATAAATTATGACCACTTCATTACATTGGCGGCTATGATGGCGAGCGAAAAGCAACGTGATAATGCAAAAGATTGCCCTGAGCGATTTTTGTGGATGGAAAATTTAACAAAAGGATTTCAGGAAGGTGGGTTGAAAAGAACTGTTTTAAACCAAGTAAATGTCAATTTCTGTGAGGGTGAATTTACTGCCATCCTGGGGCGCAGCGGCAGTGGCAAAACAACCCTGTTGAATCTGATTAGCGGGATCGATCGCGCTGATAGTGGCGACATTTACCTGGACGGCAACAATCTGACGCAAATGTCCGATGCCGAGCGCACGCTTTTTCGACGCAAAAATATCGGCATAATATTTCAGTTTTTCAACTTAATTCCTACTTTGACCGTATGGGAAAACTTGATCCTTCCTCTGGAACTGAACGGTAAACTATCGTCATCGGATCTTCAGAATGCTGAAAGTCTATTGGCTGAAGTTGGATTATTGGATCGGAAGAACACCTATCCTGACCGGCTTTCAGGGGGAGAGCAACAGAGAGTGGCGCTTGGGCGAGCTCTGGTTCACGATCCGCGCCTGGTGTTGGCAGATGAACCAACCGGGAACCTGGATGATGAAACCGGTCGAATGGTTATGCAGTTGCTTGATCGACTAACCCGTAAAGCCGGCAAAAATCTGTTGTTAGTCACCCACAGTCCCGACGCTGCGACCTACGCCGATCAAATCTATGACCTTCGCGACGGGAAACTGGTAAGACGTTGATGGATGCATATGAGTTTTGAGAGTGCGCGATTCCCACGAACGCTGTTTCACATCGGCTGGCGGTATCTTGTGCTTCACCGTTGGCAAAGCCTGTTGATGATCCTTGGGGTGGCGGTTGGCGTGGCGGTGATGGTTTCGATTGACCTCGCCAATGCCAGTGCTGGACGCGCGTTTGAGTTGAGCATGGAGGCCGTGACTGGAAAGGCAACTCACCAGATTGCTGCCGGCTCAAATGGCCTGGATGAAGAAGTTTATGTTCAACTGATGCGCTCAGGAAAATTGGTTAAGGCTGCTCCGGTTGTGACGGCATTCATCTCATCACCGCAACTGGGCGGGCAGGCTATGCAATTGCTGGGAATTGATCCGTTTGTCGATGCACCTTTCAGGGATTACTTGAGGAATGCTAACACTTCATTGGATGAGAGTCTTATTCCATTTCTCGTTCAACCTGGCGCAATCCTGATTTCCAAAACCACCGCCGACCGCTATGGGCTGGCTCTGGGCGATGAATTGACAATTGAAGCTGGTGGGCTTGAAAAGTCGGCTTTTATAACAGGTTACATTCAAGCACAGGATTCTCTCTCCAGCCGGGCGCTGGACGGGATTGTCCTTGCTGATATTGCCACGGCACAAGAATTGACCGGCACAATCGGCATTCTATCCAGGATTGACTTAATCCTTCCAAAAGATAATGAACAAGAACGCCAGGAAATTCAAGCAATCTTACCGCAGGGAGTGCAGATCTCCACTGTTGAAGCCAGGCAGGGCTCAATTGAACAAATGACCTCTGCTTTCCAACTTAATTTGATGGCGCTCAGCATGCTCGCCTTGGTGGTGGGTTTGTTTTTGATCTTTAACACGATGACCTTTGCTGTGGTTCAACGCAGGACGCTGTTCGGCCGGCTTCGTTGCCTGGGGGTCACGCCGCGTGAAATTTTCATTCTTGTGTTAAGCGAAGCGGCAATTGTTGGTTTGGTCGGGTCTGTGATGGGGATAGTGCTTGGTGTCCTCATGGGACAAAATACCGTAAGCATGGTTTCGAGAACCATAAACGATCTTTACTTCACCACGACAGTAAGAGATATTTCGCTTCCGTTTGAAAGCTTACTGAAGGGAGGGGTAATTGGGCTGACTGCGACGGTGCTGACGACCATCCTGCCTGCCTGGGAAGCAGCTTCGGTTCCTCCGCAGAGTGCGCTAATACGGTCTGGTTTGGAAACCAAGACTCGCAGTCAGGTGGGAGTGATTGCTTTGGCTGGATTAGGCTTGATCTTGCTTGGCGTTGTTTTGTTCCTTATTCCTGGTACCAACTTATACCTGGGTTTTGGTGGCACGCTGGCGGTGGTTGTCGGTTTTGCCATGTTATCTGCACTGATCATGGTGTTTCTCATGCGCATTGCGACTCCTCCGCTGCGAGTGTTGTTCGGTTTGCTGGGCCAAATGGCGCCACGAAATGTGGTCAACGCACTTAGCCGCACGTCCGTAGCTGTGGCAGCATTGATGGTGGCGGTGGCTGTGACGGTCGGTATGGGTGTAATGATTGCCAGTTTTCGGAATACCGTGACAATTTGGTTAGGCCAGACTTTACAGGGAGATATCTATATATCGGCGCCAAGCTTTACTGCCAGCACGCCGCGCGTTGAAATCCAGCCAGAAGTGGTGCGGGAGGTGAGAAATTGGCCTGGTATTGACTCGATCAGCCAATTGCGATCGGTACAGGTTCTTTCGCGCCAGGGATTGGTGGATGTGACTGCAGTTGATAACGCCAATATTGAGCAAGAAAGGATTTTTAAATCGTTGGACGCAGAGCCTGGTACGGTGTGGGAAAGGATGAAAGCAGGAGATGTGATCATCTCTGAACCTCTGGCTAATCGCCTTTCTCTGCACACAGGAGATGATTTTGAGTTGCAGAGTCCATTGGGGTGGCAGACGTTTCGGGTAATTGGTGTTTATTTTGATTATGCCTCCAGTGGGGGCACGCTGATGATGGCGATGGATGTGTACCGTCAGGCTTGGCAGGATAATGGAGTGACATCCATCGGTATACATCTACCTGATGACGCAGACGCGGATGCTGTCACGCGGCAATTGCAAGACCGTCTGGGACCGATCCAGAAACTGACCATTCGCTCCAACCAGGCGCTGCGAGATGAGGTCATGGTCGTTTTTGACCGCACTTTTGCGATTACTTCGGCTTTGCGCATATTGGCCACGATTGTGGCCTTTATTGGCGTTCTAAGCGCGCTATTGCTGCTGCAATTGGAAAAGCAACGTGAAATTGGCATTTTGCGGGCGCTGGGACTGACCGGCCGACAATTGTGGCGGCTGGTGATGCTGGAAACGGGATTGATGGGGCTGGCTGCTGGCTTGCTGGCTCTGCCGGCTGGATATGCACTTTCATTGATCCTGGTTTATGTTATCAATCAACGCTCTTTCGGGTGGACGATTCAGATGCTGATTCAACCGGAGATCTTTGTCCAAGCAATTGTGGTGGCTTTGACGGCTGCATTACTGGCTGGAATTTATCCTGCCTGGCGCTTGAGCCAGGTAGCCGCGGCTGAGGAGATGCGGTATGAGTAATATACCTGTGTTCAACCGCCGCGCGATGCGTATAGTAATACTTGTTGCGTTGGGGATAGTGTTGATGGGCCTTTTCTTGAGTAAACAAAGGCAGACATCCATCCAAACCAAGGTTGACATGCTTGTGCTACCCGCGGCAGCCAGTGAAGGATTTAAACGCGTCACCGGACCATTAATTTTTGTCTTCCCGCAAGATCATGGGCCGCATTTGGATTACCAAACGGAGTGGTGGTATTACACGGGGAATTTGCAGAGCCAAAATGGTCAGTACTTTGGCTACCAATTGACATTCTTTCGGCGTGGGATTGTTCCTCCGGCTTTAGCTACCCAATCTGGTTCTGTGTGGAGAACCGAGCAGGTATATTTTGCTCACCTGGCACTCAGCGACGTAGACCGGAAACTTTTTTATAATCAGGAGCGTTTTTCACGAGGAGCAGCAGGTCTCGCCGGAGCAGATGGAGATCCTGTTTATTCGGTGTGGCTTGAAGATTGGAATGTCAATCAGGTTGATGACAACACCTACCGTTTGCAGGCAAGCACCGAGGATTTTAAAATCGCTTTAACTCTGGTTGACAAGAAAGGGCCTGTTTTACAGGGTGAAAGAGGATACAGTCCGAAAGGCCCAGAACCTGGAAATGCCTCAGCTTATATCAGCCAGACCAGATTGGCATCAACTGGCACCATAGAATTTGGCAATGTATCAATCCAGGTTGAGGGTTGGAGTTGGATGGATCATGAATTCAGCACCAGCGCGCTTGGCAGCGGTCAGGTTGGATGGGATTGGTTCTCGATCCAATTAGACGATAACAGCGAACTCATGTTGTTCAACCTGCGACGTGAAGATGGTGCGTTGGACCCATACTCCGCCGGCACATATATTGCCGCAGATGGAACAATCCGTCAATTGAAAAGTGGTGATTTTGAAATCTTGCCAACTTCAGAATGGCGCAGTCCGCATTCAGGCGCAATTTATCCTGCCGGCTGGCAAATACGAATAAAATCGCTGGATCTGATCCTCACTGTGACGCCACTGTTGGACGATCAGGAATTGAACCTGTCATTTGTCTACTGGGAGGGTGCAGTAAAAATTGCCGGTCAGCAGAATGGAATTCGAGTTGATGGGTATGGGTTTGTTGAGCTAACCGGATATGCTCAATCCATGCAAGGGCAGTTTTAAATCAAAAGTGGGCGGAACAGGACTCGAACCTGCGACCCCATCTGTGTAAGAGATGTGCTCTAACCAACTGAGCTATCCGCCCGAACAGGTGATATTATACCGGAATGAGGCTGAAACGTTAAGGTATCAGGCGATTTTGACCACTGTGCCGCCTGTCATCGCAACCAGATCGGCAGGCGTGACTTGAAATAGAGCATGCGGCGTTCCAGCAGCCGCCCAAAGCAGTTGCTGTTCGATCAGGTCGCTGTCAATGAATGTGCGCAGGGCATGCGCATGTCCCAAGGGGGGAACCCCGCCGATTGCATACCCGGTTTGCTCACGGACGAAGGTGCTGCTTGCCATCACCACTGCCTGACCAATGAGCTCGGCCAGGTGGTTCTCATTAACGCGATTTGCGCCGCTGACTAAAACAAGTATGGGCTCCTTGGATTGGGTTGTGACAAAGACGAGAGATTTTACAATCTGCCTCAGGTTGCAACCTACCGCATCTGCGGCTTCTTGTGCTGTTCGTGTTGAACCGGGCAGCTCGAGAACATCACACTGGTAGCCGCGTTCCAAAATTGCCTGTTGGACGCGCTTCGCGCTGGAGCTTAGGTCTGAACTCATATCCTCTTCCTGGTTGGAATTATACAATAAGCGGGCTGGACAATAAACAAAAAGCACTGAGCTATGTTAGACTATGAAAATAACCAAGGAAAAGGATGTTTTATGCGCTTTGTACGTTTTCAAACGGGGCGCGATCTTCCCCGGTATGGATGGGTCTATGAGGAAAAAGTGGGTCCAATCGATGGCTCCATTTTTGATGAATTTAGGCGGCAGGAAGCCACGTTACCGCTCGAATCGGTGAGGTTATTAGCGCCAGTTGTTCCGAGTAAAATCATATGCATCGGGCGCAACTACGCTGATCACGCATACGAACAAGGTGTAGAGGTTCCGGAAATACCCTTGATTTTTCTAAAACCTCCCTCGGCAGTGATTGGCACCGGCGCAGCAATTGAAATTCCTCCACAAAGCCAGTTGGTTGAGCATGAAGCCGAACTGGCTGTGGTCATCGGACGAGAAGGCCGATGGATTTCGCTGGAGGAGGCAAAAAATCATATCCTCGGGTACACGATAGGCAATGATGTCACAGCTCGTGACCTGCAGCGGCGTGACGGACAGTGGACGCGCGGAAAAGGATTTGACACCTTTTGCCCACTAGGGCCCTGGATTGAAACGGATTTGGACCCGGCTGACGCATTGATTCGCTGCCGGGTGGATGGTGAAATCCGACAGATGGCTTCCACGCGCGACATGGTTTTCACCGTGCCGCAGCTGGTGGCTTTTGTTTCTTCTGTAATGCGTCTGCTGCCAGGTGATGTAATCCTCACCGGCACTCCAGCCGGCATTGGTCCATTGGAGGCCGGAAATAAGGTTGAAATCACCATAGAAGGAATCGGCAGCTTAATTAACCCCGTTCGGAATGCAATAACCGGGCAGAATACTTAAAAAGCTTACAAAACGGTTGTAAAAACAGTTAGTAATTGACAAGCAAGCAGTAAACTGCTAGAATTTGATCAAAGTTCGGTTATTTTTTGGCTTTATTCCTTAACAAAGTGGTTTGAATAGTCAATGGGGGCAAAAACTCCATAGGCGGCGATGATCTGGATATCGAATTTGGTCGCTTTGCAGCAAGTGTTTTCTGCTGCGCGATGTCACAGGGAGCCTAATAGCGAAACCGGCCGTTATAACGGTCGGTTTTTTTGTTAAGACGTCCAGGCAAGGCGACGGGAGGCGGGGATGCAAGCATATGCTGCGAGCGCATTCACAAACAACCAGGTGAGCCCAGGGGTTGATTTGGATGAAGTATACGCTACCGAGCGTGTGAGGGTTCTGGTGGTTGATGATGACAGCGATCTGGTTATGCTTGTCAAGCATATTTTGCGCGGTGCCGGTTTTGATGTTTTAAGTGCCAATAATGGCGTTGAGGCATTGCGGCGGGCGCGCGAAGTTCAGCCTGACCTTGTCCTGTTAGACCTGATGATGCCGGAAATGGACGGCTGGGAAACTTTACGTTCGTTGCGCCAATTCTCGAATGCGCCTGTGATCGTTCTTTCTGCGCTTTCTTCAAAGGATGAGATTGTTCGTTGTCTTTATGAAGGCGTGGATGATTACATGACCAAACCTTTTTACAAGGGTGAGGTGGTTGCTCGCATCAATGCGGTTTTACGCCGCGCAAAGCAACCCCGTGAAACTTCACGTTTCAATTTCTCTAAAGTTGGCCTGATGATTGACGCAAAAATGCAGGAAGTCAACTTCTTGGGCCAGTCCGTACAGCTTACTGCCAAAGAGTTCGCGTTGATCTCCTTGCTTGCAAAAAACGCTCCTGGAATTGTCAGTTATCCATTGATTGCACAGTCTGTATGGGGGGAAGATGTTCCAAATGTGCGTCAGCGTACGAAATACCTCATCTTTCTGCTGCGGCGGAAATTCGAGGAGATCGACCCGAATTTTGATTTGATTCAGAGCGTTGATCGGATGGGATACAAATTGAAAACAGAGTGATTATCGGTGTTCGCAGTTTCTTAAAGGAGATAAATTATGTTCACAAAACGATTTTCGATGAGACAACTGACCCGGTTGCTCTATGCTGCCAGCGCATTATTCCTTGTCCTGGGTTTGTTGCTTTCTGCAGTGGGAAGCCCTGTTCAAGCGGCGGAACCTGTCGATGAATTCAATACCTCTCATCGAGAAAGCAGAGTGCTGCCGGCTGCACCGGTCAAGCCGCTGGAACATGAGGATATTTTGCTCTCGCTTGAGCACAAATGCGGCTACATCGAAGAGCAAGCCACTGGCCTTTTTTACTGGGTCGTGACCAATTCCTCTGCTTTGAGTGGGTTGGTGACCTGGCAGGTAGTAGGGGGCAATGAAGCCGGTGAGTTTTTTATTGGGCCTTACGGCGTTGTTGACTTCACAACTTCCGCAGGCGCTCCCAAGACTGTTCAGCTATTTGTTCACGGAGAGCTTGCAGCTGAAGCGACCAGTGGCCAGGCTTGTAAGAAGTACCTCGAGGTCAATTATTATTGTACTGTTAACAATGACCTGCAATGGTTGGTCCTCAATGATAACCAGAACCTGGGCACCAGTTACACCTGGTCCCTGGATGGTGGCGTTCAAACCGGTGGCGGATATTTATTGCCATTTGCCACGCAGAACCTCGTTGTGACCGATAATCTGTCTGATCACACAGTTGCTGTTTCCTGGGATCATTGGCCCATGGGGTTGCGGACGGTTTCTTTAACTGCACCTGCGCAAAATTGCATCGATCCAACTCCAACGGCAACGCACACTCCTGAGCCTACTCCGACAGATACCCCGGTGCCGACTGCCACACCAACCGACACACCCGTGCCGACGGCGACCCCAACTGACACCCTGGTGCCGACAGCAACCCCAACCGACACACCTGTTCCAACAGCGACTTTTACTGCTACTCCGACCGATACCCCGGTGCCGACTGCGACCCCAACTGACACCCCTGTGCCGACGGCGACCCCAACTGATACCCCGATGCCGACGGCGACCCCAACTGACACCCCGGTGCCGACTGCGACCAATACGCCGATACCCACGGTGACAGACACGCCTGTTCCGACGGCGACAGATACGCCGGTTACGCCGCCAACTGAAACGCCTGTGCCCACGGCAACGGACACTCCCGTGACGCCGCCAACTGAAACGCCCATTCCGACGGCGACCGATACCCCTGTCACACCACCGACGGATACGCCTGTGCCGACGGCAACTGAAGAAATTACACCCACTGCAACGGGCATCACGAGTGGCGGCACCCCCACGCCGGGCACTGGACCAACAGCCACCCCGACTCAAGGGGTGGAGCAGACGCCTGGAACAGACGTTACCAGCACACCGGGTACCCCACCGACGCTGCCCCCTCCGCCGCCACCTCCTACCACAACAGTCCTTATTCCTGTGACCGGTGCGGATCTTTCAGCCCCCAATGTGTTAGGGTTGAGTATCTCATCGTTCTTTATCAATCTTGGGCTGGTTATGGCTGGCGCCGGACTGGTGTTGACTGGATTATCCAAGCGATCACGGCGGAAATAACATTACCGATTGAGCTTCCACTTAGAGATGCGCCCTGCTCACAGGGCGCATCTTATGGCGATTGATGAATGAAAACCTCGCGGATCATCCTCATTGGCGCATTTCTATTTGTTGCCGGGGTCGTTGGATTCGTGACCAGTTACTTGAAAACCCACGAAAAATCTACCACGCCGGCTCGATCTCAAGTGAACCTGGGTGAGGGATTCCTGCCCATTTCGATTCCCCTCGATCAACCGCTGGAAGCTCCTACGCTTGCTCCGACGATTACCCCAACCTCTGGATTAGCCGGAACGCCCACTGCGGTGGCAACCCTCCCCGCAGAATCTGGACCTGCATTGACAACCACCCCCCAGGCCATGTTGGTTCCAGATCGGATCGTAATCGAGAAAATTGATCTGGATGCACCGGTTGTGCTTGCCCAGGAGAATAAGATCACGGTCAATTCCGTGGAATACCTTCAATACCTGGCGCCAGACGAGTTTGCAGCCGGTTGGCATCCCAATTCGGCATACCTGGGCGCTGTTGGGAATACAGTGATCAATGGCCACCATAACGTGCATGGTAAAGTATTTGGACGGTTGGTTGAACTGGTGCCTGGTGACCGAATCACCGTTTTTTCAAAAACAACCTCTTACACATTTCAGGTGGCCAATGTCCTCATTCTTCCCGAACGGGACGCTGACCTGGCGCAGCGGCTGGATAACGCACGCTGGATAGAGCCGTCAAATGATATCCGTCTTACTCTGGTAACCTGCTGGCCTGAATACTCAAACACTCACCGGTTGATCATTGTGGCGAGTCTATTACCGGAAAGTTTTGATCGAAAAGAGCTTCAGTAGAAGCTCAGGATCATCTCAGTGGTTAAACTGTGAATGCAAATTGAGAATGTGACGGCCGGATAAAGTAAATCATTTGAGAGGTGATTGGCTCAGCGATAATGAATAAACGCCCCCAGGAGAGTTCACCTTCTTTTTCGATGCAAGTTTGGAGGACAAGACTGCCATTGGATTGGTAAATTTGATAAAAAAGTGATTCTACGCTGAGTACCTGTTCCGGAGCGGAGAGGTCTTTGAAATTTGAATATGGGCTGGTCGGCGTTAGTGCCTGAAATTGACGGATTTGCCTGACGCGGAAATTTGTAACTGTGCCGTCCCCGAAAACCAAAGTGATCTTCATACCGTCTTTGATCTTCGAAAAATGCTGGCCTGCCGCTGTATTGTGAGCCAGCAGCCCGATTGTGCCGAAGCGTGACGCCATAGCAAATTGTGTCACTGCATCAGGTTCCTCAGAAACAAAACCCGGGTTTGATGCAGGTTGTTGGACAACGCGCAAGGCAAGGGCGTTTTTAATGTACAAACCAACAATCTGGCTGGCGTTTCCATTCTGCACTGTGGGGATAAATTCGGCCAGCGATCCAACGCGTGCCTGCTCATCGACATGAACACCCGAGAGGTTATCTTGGCCTGTTTCAGGGATGATGGCAGGTTGCATCGCGATGGGCGCGATGGATGATAACAGGAGGTTGAGCAGAATTAGGAGACGCAGCATTGATTAATGGTTTAAGGTGAGTTGTATAGGTAATAAATAGTAGTTATGAATTGGTTTTATTTTATCAACTGACCTGTTATTTTCAATAAGCCTTTCAATACTGTTAATGAAAGGTCGGGAAATTACCAATTTGGAGGTTTATTTTCCATGAACTTCCGTGTGTAAGGAAAAATGGTATAATTCGCAAAACTTGAAATTTGCCACAGGCTGGTTTGTTAAAGGAGATGTAAGCATGTCAGGTCATTCCCATTGGGCGACCATCAAAAGGAAAAAAGGCGCCAGCGACGCCAAGAAAGGTCAATTGTTCACTCGCTTGACGCGCGAGATTGTCATGGCGGCACGAGAAGGCGGCGGCGATATTGATTCGAATTTCCGTCTGCGGATTGCGGTTGATAAAGCCCGCGATCAAAGCATGCCCAAGGAAAATATCGAACGCGCAATCAAGCGCGGCACAGGTGAAAGCAAAGACGGCATCGTGTTTGAGCAGGTTTACTATGAAGGATTTGGCCCTAACGGTGTAGCTTTGATGATTGAATGTGTCACCGAAAACCGGAATCGCACTGTGGCTGATCTGCGGCACATGCTTACTCGCCTGGGTGGTCGGCTTTCAGCATCAGGTGAAGTGGCCTGGCAATTCCGAAGGATTGCTTTCTTCTCGATCCCGGCAGCCGGGCATGATTTCGACAAGATCTTTGAGTTGGCTGTTGAAGGCGGCGCCGACGATGTGAGTCAGGACGACGATGAAATTGAAATTGTCGGCCCTGTGGAATCCTTCAAATCCTTGCTTGATACGCTGCGTAACGCCGGGATCCAACCTGATACTGCCGAACTTCGTTACGTCGCAAATCAGGAAATTGAACTGTCGGTCGCGGATACGTTGCAGGCTATGCGTGCCATTGAAGCCGTTGAGGATTTGGATGACGTGCAAAACGTATTTTCCAACCTCAAGATCTCTGAGGAGGCAATGGCGGCCATGGAGGCCGAATAGTCTGTGCTTGTGATCGGGATCGATCCTGGAACGGCAACCACCGGCTTTGGGTTGGTGCGTGATACTGCCCAGGGTCTGGAAGTGGTTGATTTTGGCACGATCCTGACTCCGGCCGGGCTACCTCAAGAGCAGCGCCTTGTTATGCTGTTCGATCAACTCAGTAAAATACTCATTCTCCACCGTCCGGAAAGCGCAGCGGTGGAGAAGCTTTTTTTCTCCCGAAACGTCACCACGGCGATCACGGTCGGGCAAGCGCGCGGGGTTGTGCTTCTGGCCCTTGCCCGTAGTGGACTTGCGGTGGATGAATATACACCCATGGAAATAAAGCAGGCAGTGGCAGGTTACGGCGGCGCGGATAAAAACCAAATCCAGCAAATGGTGCGCGCATTACTCAACCTGGAGGTTGTGCCTAAACCAGACGATGCTGCAGATGCGCTGGCGATTGCCATTTGTCATTTGCATAGCCACCGTCTGAAACGGTATTTAGAAGAGGGTTAGCCATCTTGTTGATCACCAGCACGTCGAATCCGCAGATAAAAGAAATTCGAAAATTGCGAGAACGAAAGGCCCGTTCAGCGAGCGGCATGTATTACATTGAAGGGTTGCGGATTGTTGGCGAAGCGGTGGACCAGGGTGAGCGAATTGAGCATTTGATCATTGCTCCCGAATTACTTATTTCGGATTACGGCCAAAACTTAGCCAGCCAGTTTCGACAAAATGGCGGCGAGGTCCTGGAAGTCAGCCGACAGGTGTTTGAGAGTTTTTCGCTAAAAGAAGGTCCTCAGGGCATCGCCGCTGTTTTAAAACAAAAATGGACACCCTTGAGTTCGGTGATGGTGAGCCCTGGAAATTGCTGGGTGGCTTTGGATTCAATCGCGGACCCGGGGAACCTGGGAACAATTCTACGGACAAGTGATTCGACCGGATGTCAGGGTGTAATTCTGCTTGACCAAAGCACAGATCCTTATGATCCTTCCTGTATTCGTGCAAGCATGGGAGCGCTTTTTAACCAAAAGCTGGTGAAGGCCAATTTTGAGGAGTTCTTCAACTGGAAGCATTCCATCAACGTTCCCGTTGTGGGCACTTCCGACAAGGCAGAACAAAATTATCACCGCTATCGATTTCCTTCAAGTCTGGTACTGCTTATGGGTAGTGAAAGACAAGGATTGCAGCCACACCATTTTGACCTGTGTGATGCAGTTGTGAGGATTCCTATGATGGGGATTAGTGATTCGCTCAACCTGGCGGTTGCCACTGGCGTTGTGCTGTATGAAATTCTCAATCAAAAGCAGGAGGCAGAATGATTGCCAGTATTCAAGGTGAAGTATTAAGTCAGGGCAGTGATAATCTAGTTATCCTGGTCGGCGGGATCGGCTTGCGTGTTTATACGCCAACAGCCACCTGTGCGGCTGTGCGCCCTGGCCAGGTGACTTTCCTTCACACGCACCTTGTGGTGAGAGAAGATGCCTGGACCCTTTACGGTTTTGAGAGCGAAATTGAGCGTGAATACTTCATCTTGTTGTTAGGAGTGAACGGTGTCGGTCCCCGGATTGCCCTTGCGATCTTATCCATTCTTTCTGTCGATACGCTACGGCGTGCCGTGCTAAGCGAGCAAGTTGAGGTATTGAGCCGTGTTCCCGGGGTTGGCAAGAAAACAGCTCAAAAAATCCTCCTTCACATGCAGGGCAAGGTCGGGCCTGAAGGAGCATTGGGTGAGGTTGCCATGATGATGGACGTGGACGCTGAGGTGTTGGATGCGCTGACTGGCCTTGGGTACAGCGTGGTGGAGGCACAATCTGCGATCCAATCCATTCCCAGGGATACTGCCAGGGATGTAGAAGAACGGCTGAGATTGGCGCTGCAATTCTTCACGAAATGAACCATGGGAGCAATTTGTACTGTCAGTTCAACTGGACAAGCATAAGCCTTTCAGGTATGATTTATGCGTAAACTGGTATGATTAATCTCTGGTGCGCTGCGAAATAAAATCCTAATTATTTTAAGGAGAGTTCATGGACGCGACGGTCCAGTTACTGAAGAATTTGACCGAGGCTCATGGTGTTCCGGGATATGAGGCCCCGGTGCGAGAAGTTGTACGCCAATATTTTGAATCCCTGGGTGAATTATCAAAAGATGGAATTGGCAGCCTGATTTGTAAGAAAGTCGGTGGTGCTGAAAATCCGCGTGTGATGGTAGCGGGGCACATGGATGAAATCGGCTTCATGGTGAAACAGATCACCAAAGAGGGCTTTATAAAATTTCTGCCCCTGGGAGGGTGGTTTGACCAGGTGCTGTTGGGTCAGCGTGTAATCATCAAAACGAGGGTTGGCGATGTGATCGGCGTGATTGGTGTCAAACCGCCGCACATGTTATCTGCTGCCGAGAAAGCCAAAGTCGTTGAAAAGAAGGATATGTACATCGATATTGGCGCCACTTGCCTGGAGGATGTTACGGCTGCTGGCGTGCGCGTTGGCGACCCCATTGTTCCGCGTGCTGATTTCGTGGAAATGGCAAATGGAAAAACGTATTTGTCAAAGGCTTTTGATGACCGTGTTGGAGTTGCGTTGGTGATTTCAGCGCTGGAAGCTATGAAGACAACTTCCCATGCCAATACGGTTTTTGGGGTAGCCAGTGTTCAAGAAGAGGTTGGCATTCGCGGTGCAAATACCAGCGTAGAAGTGGTTGACCCGGATGTGGCGATTGTTCTTGAGGCTGATATTGCCGGGGATGTTCCTGGCGTGACGCCTGAGGAGAGCTCGGTAAAGCTTGGCAAAGGGCCGACCATTTTATTGTATGACGCTCGTATGATCCCCAACTTGAAATTGCGCGACCTTGTGATGGACACAGCCCGTGAGTTGGATATTCCACTGCAGACCTCGACGATTGAGGGGGGCGCAACGGATGGCGGCGTGATCCACTTGCATAAAACAGGCGTGCCAACCATTGTCCTGGCTGTGCCTGCTCGCCACATTCATTCTCACTCTTCCATTATTCACCGGGATGATTATGATGCTGCTGTAAAGCTGTTGACAGCGGTCATTCCACGGTTGGATGCTGAAACAGTGGCGAATTTTACCGCGTAGTCATTTTGATCCTTTCCCAGCCTGGAGGTTCAATGTCAGACCTGATCCAAAAACTTACAAGCGACCTGCAAAGCAAGATTGACAGCTTTCAACCTCAGCTGGAGGTCCGCAACATCGGCGTGGTGATTGAAGCCGGCGATGGAATTGCCGAGGTTGATGGCCTGGCCAATGTTCAATCGCAAGAGTTGGTTGAATTTGCAAACGGCGTGATGGGTATTGCCTTCAACCTGGAAAAAAGAAAAGTCGGCGTCATCATTCTAGGAGATTATTCTTCGGTCTCTGAAGGCATGCAGGTCCATTCCACCGGGCGAATTGCATCTGTTCCGGTAGGTGATGGTTTGATCGGCCGCGTAGTGAACGCGCTCGGTGAACCAATCGATGGTAAAGGGCCAATTCAATATTCCAGATTCCGTCCAATTGAGCGGATTGCGCCGGGTGTCATTGCCCGTCAGGATGTGGACACGCCGGTTCAAACAGGTATTATTGCCATTGACTCAATGATCCCGATTGGTCGAGGCCAGCGTGAATTGATCATCGGTGACCGCCAGACTGGGAAGACAGCGATTGCGCTGGACACCATCATTAACCAGAAGGGCAAGGACCTGATTTGCATCTACGTTGCCATTGGCCAGAAGAAAGCTGCCGTTGCCCGGACGCTGGCAATTCTGGAGAGTTATGGCGCGATGGCACACACTGTGGTGGTGGTGGCTTCAGCGGATGAAGCTGCAGCCATGCAATACATTGCGCCGTATTCAGGCTGTGCCATCGGTGAGGAATTTATGGAAAGCGGCCGTGATGCGCTGGTCATCTACGACGATCTTTCCAAACATGCTTGGGCTTATCGTCAGGTTTCCTTGCTCCTCCGGCGGCCGCCAGGTCGTGAAGCTTATCCAGGTGATGTTTTTTATCTGCATTCCCGCCTGCTTGAACGCGCAGCGAGGCTGGCCGATCAATTTGTAATTGTAAAAAAGGATCTGCCTGAGCAGCCGATCAAACCTGAGCACAGTGTAAATGGTGTGGTTTATGGCGGACCGCGTGGTGCTCATGAAGCCGAACAAGCCCTGAAGGCATTGGACGGTAATGCGGATTTTGAGATCCGAAAAGTTGCCGGAACCGGTGGATCGTTGACTGCTCTGCCCATCATTGAAACCCTGCTGGGTGATGTTTCTGCTTATGTGCCGACCAATGTGATTTCGATCACCGACGGGCAAATTTATCTGGAAAGCAATCTGTTCAATGCTGGTATCCGCCCGGGCATCAATGTGGGCATCTCGGTTTCCCGCGTGGGCGGCGCAGCGTTGACAAAAGCGATGAAGCAGGTGGCTGGCCGCATGCGCCTGGACATGGCGTCTTATCGTGAACTGGCCGCCTTTGCCCAGTTTGGATCGGATCTGGATAAGGCTTCGCAGGCACAGCTCAACCGCGGGCAGCGTCTCCAGGAAGTGTTAAAGCAACCACAATATGTCCCCATGCCTCTTGAACATGAGGTGATGGTGTTATTTGCCGGGATTAACGGTTTTATTGATAACATACCGGTGGAACGCGTAAAGGCCTGGCAGGGCGCGATGCTTCGATACATGGAAACCTCATATCCTGAAGTGGGCAGGGATATCGCCGACCGCAAACAGATCACGAAAGAAACAGAAGCCCGACTGCGCGAAGCGCTGCAGAATTTTAACGCTACCTTCCACTAGAAAACTGGCAAAGGAGCCTGAATGCCATCCGCAAAAGAGATGCGGCTCCGGATCCGGAGCATTAAAAACCTCTCACAGGTAACGAAAGCCCTGGAAACAGTCAGCGCCAGCAAGGTGCGCAAAGCTGTCCAGGCAGTCAGCGCTACGCAGCCATACACCGAAAAAGCCTGGAAGGTCCTGGTCCATCTTGCACGGCAACCTGGACATGCCTCGTTACACCCTCTGTTAACCCAGCGTACCCAGGTGAACAAAATCCTGGTCATTATGATATCCAGCGACCGGGGATTGGCCGGATCGTACAATGTGAATATTGTCCGGCACACCTTGCAGCGATTTCATAAGTCAGACAAACCTGTTGAGTATGTGACGATCGGCCGCAAAGGACGAGACATGATGATCCGGCGCGGTTGTAAAGTAATGGCTGAGTATAGCGACATCTCTAATGTGCCAACCTTTGCAGAATTGTCCACCGTTGGCAGATTGGCCATCAACGAATATCTTAGCGGCAATTTCGATGAGGTGTATGTTGCGTACACCCATTTCCGGAACATGATTAAACAGGAACCCATGATCCAGAAGCTGCTGCCGCTCGATATTGAGATCACCAGGCAGACGCATGGTGGAATGACCACGCACCCATCGTCGGCGGTTTTTTTGTACGAGCCCGATGAATCGGGCCTCTTGGATGAAATCATTCCCCGGTTTACTGCACTGCAAGTTTACCAGGCGGTGCTGTCTGCCCAGGCAAGCGAACACGCTGCACGAATGGTTTCCATGCGCAACGCCACGGATAGCGCTCGCGAATTGGTGGCCATTCTCCAGATGGACTATAACAAGGCCAGGCAACAGGCCATTACGAATGAAATGCTAGACATTGCCGGCGGGGCGAACGCCCTGGCTGAATCCATGGCAGGTTAAGCCGGATAACCGTATCACGCTAAGGTGGAGGAATTTCTTATGGAACAATCAAAAGGACGCGTCGTTCAGATTCAGGGTGCGGTTGTCGATGTGGAATTTCCCGCCGGGGATCTGCCAATGCTTTATGAAGCTTTGACCATCTCACGCCCCAACCAGGCTGATATGGTTTTGGAGGTTCAAAAACAGCTTCCTGATAACTGGGTGCG
>Ga0208695_1001374_pt1 | contig 20405 bp, 20 predicted proteins | sample AD_UKC111_MetaG_FD_184449 | JGI IMG/M metagenome (GOLD analysis project Ga0208695, IMG submission 184449) | Active sludge microbial communities of municipal wastewater-treating anaerobic digesters from Hong Kong - AD_UKC111_MetaG (SPAdes)... | ecosystem: Engineered > Bioreactor > Anaerobic >...
TTGTGTAATTTTTTTGGTCATAATTTAATTATACAACATTTGCGGGTCCTTGAGGACCCGCATTTTGCTATTTATGAATAAAAAAGGGGCTGATACAAAACTAATTTAGTTTTGCAACAGCCCCTTTGTATTTATAAAGTATTAAAATTTATAATCGGTAATTTCATCTGTACTTTCCCTCAGCCTGAACCTGGCCATATTTTCATTTAGATGTCTTGCCTGAATCATAAGCTCTTCACTTGCCGCAGCACCTTGTTGTGCTGTTGCAGAATTAACCTGTATAACCTTTGAAACCTGATCAATACCAATGTTTATTTGAGCAATACCACCTGCCTGTTCATTGGATGCGGTTGCAATCTCTCCTACCAGACCTGCAACCTTAGAAGTGCTTTCAACAATACTAACCAAAGATCCTGCTGTTTCGTTAGCAATCTTGGTACCGCTTTCTACCTTTCTTATGCTGCTCTCTATATACTCTGTTGTTTCACTAGCAGCACGAGCACTTCTTGCTGCCAAATTTCTGACCTCCTCTGCTACCACTGCAAAACCCTTTCCGTACTCGCCGGCCCTTGCAGCTTCAACAGCAGCATTCAAAGCCAATATATTGGTCTGGAACGCAATCTCGTCTATTACCTTTATAATCTTGGAAATATTCTCCGAAGCGTCATTTATCTCTTCCATGGCATTGAGCATTTCACTCATACTTTCATTTCCCTTAATAGCATTTTCTTTAGCTTCAAGAGCCAATTGGTTTGCAAGCACTGCATTTGTTGCATTCATTTTTGTCTGTTCAGCTATCTGGTTTATGCTGACTGACAGCTGCTCCGTAGAACTGGCTTGCTCCGATACACCCTGGGATAATTGCATGTTTCCATCCGATACTTGAGCCGTTCCTCTAGCAACCATATCTGCTGCATCTCTTATATCATAAATCAATTTATTCAACTCTCCAATTATTGCATTGGCGGAATCGGAGATAGCTTTAAAATCACCTTTATATTCCCTGACATAGTTGACATCCAGATTACGTTCCGATATCTGCTTTAATACATATGATATCTCACCAATCATTACATTAAGACTATAAACTGTGGAGTTAAATGAATTTGCCATTTGCATATAGTAGCCTTTATAATCTTTTTTAATAGATGTATTTAAATTTCCTTTCGAAACATTATCCATTGCTTCGGATATATCTTTGATGGGTTCTATTATAGCATCAAGGGTAGAATTTATGCCTTCTACTATTTTCCTAAACTCTCCGTGATGCTTCTTACTATCCGCCCTCGTATTTAATTCACCTGACATTGCTGCATCCGTTAGTGTTTTTGTATCCTGAACCATCTCATGCAATGTGTTTTTCAATTTATCCATGCTTTTTGATAAATTATCTTTATCCGATCTAACTATAATCTTAACATCAAGATTTCCCTTTGCAATCTCCAATGCCGCATCCGATTTTAGTTTTATATCGTGTATCATTTCCATAAATGCTTTTTTAAGTCGGCCTATCTCATCCTTAGAGTCAAGTGTGAAGGCAATTTCCGTATCTCCTACGGATAACCTTTCTGCAGCTGTAGTAAGTTCATTTATGGGTTTAGAAATTCTGTCCATAAGTAAATATGCAAAAGCTAAAACTCCCAAAAATACTACTAAGCCAAAAACAAACATTGTAACAGTTTTCATATTTTTATCACTATTACAAATCTCTATTATTTCATCGGTACCTGAATCTATCATTTCTCCTATCAGGTTCAAGCACTCCCTGGCTTTGGCAAATTCATCATCAGATAAATTGTTTTTACCCAACCTCATAAAATCTATAGTACCCTCTCTCCAAACATTAAAGCTAATGGAGAATTCATCAAAGTACTGATATATAAGCTTATTGTTCTTATCCTTATAAGTACCCCAAAAATCATCATTCTGGGAGAATTTGCTTTTTGCCTTATTAACCCTGTCAACCGCTTCCTTAGTATTTTGATCAAATGTTTCCCTATTTTTTTCTTTCGCTTCCAAATTTGCACTCTCATACAAATACTGCTTTGATGCCAGCATAGCCTGGTACATATCACGGTCTGCATTCAATACTAATGATATGGCCTCATAGCTCTGCTTTTTAATCTTACTGTCCAAATTATTATAAATATAATTCATGCTAATAACAGCTATTATTGAAATAATAATCATAGCAGATAGAGGTATTGAAACTGTCATAAACAACTTTGATCTAACAGATAAGTTCTTAAACATTTTATTCCTCCTATTTAATTTTTGAATTGATTACACCTATATTAATCCAGCGTCTTGAAATGTTCATTTGACTGTAGAATTCTTTGATGATATCTAAAGATTATAAATACAGACACACTATTGCATTTTCCCCCAATGCGTAATGAAATGGCTTCACATATCTTAATATTCTACAATATTCTACAATATCTATTAGATTCCTCCTTTTTTACAAATTAAATTGATACAAAAAACACTTTAGACCTTTGATATAAGATCTAAAGTGTTAAAAATACGATTCTTTGCTTAAATATTCTATTATTTGAAAATTCAACTATCTATAATTCTATTATTTATAATTAATTATAATCTGCAGAAGTCTTTGAAAAATGCCTTGAAACTATAATAACATCGCTCATATTTATAGAGCCATCCAAATTCAAATCTGCATTTACATTATAAAGCGGGCTGCCGGAAACCGCATTAAAAGATTTTGCAATTTCCAAAACATCTGTCATATTTATGGAATTATCCTGAACACCATTTTTTGCAATATCACCTGCCCACATCATTATAGGGCTTTCATGAGTACTAATCGCAACATTTTTATTTATTACTACATTTTTTATCTCTCTGTAAAGGAAGCTGGCTTTGCTTATCTTTATAGTTTGAGGTTCGGAGCTTCCTTTAACCCCAGTTATCTCAAAATATCCATCACTATCAGTTACACTGCTTTTTCCTGCGACCTCAACCTTAAATCCAGATTTTAAAGCTGCAGATGAAGATGCAGGAATCTGCATATCAGGTAATATATAACCTGAAACCTTATAGCCCGAACCTGTAGGTGTGGGTGATGCAGTTGTAGGCTTTGGAGTTGGTCCATCCGGTCCTTGTCCAAACACTATTTCATCACCAATGTACAACGGACATCTTTCGGTTATTACATATTCGTCTCCTAAGCCTTCCCTGCTGTAATCGTTCTTAGCATTCCAATTTCCCTTGTAAGTTGTGGGATCCTGATCTGCTATAAGGGCAAACTGTATTTCGCGGGATGCATATATTTGCTTTCCTTCCCAATCGAATTCAACATAATATGTACCCTTGTCATCATACTTCATAATATCCGAATATTTAGCTTTTCCATCATAACATTTTTCATTTTCATCGTAGTATACTTCCATATGAACATCATCTATGGATTGTCCCGCTTCCAACAGCTCGCTGATATTAAAATAATACCTTACCTTCAAGCGAGTCTCATAATGAGGAGGATATGCACTTTCATTATGGATACGAAGTGTAATCTGTGATCTTTCATTGTTTTCCTGACTGGTGCTGACTTTACCTTCTACAAAAAACTCCAGCGGCTTGTTTTCCTTCGGGGGAAAATCGGGTATAGGCTCATGGCCTTCTCCATAATAAGTATAAAGTCCTGCACAGGCACCAACAAAAGCAGCATTATAATCAATAGCAACTTCATTATATATAAAGTCGGATGTAATATCTTTATGGAAGTCCTCAGCATCCGGTCCTCCAACTAAAGCACCCCATAAAGTGTGAACCTGGTCTTTGGGATCATCCATATTAAGTGTTTTTGACCCATGTGATGCACGGTGATGCGGATGTGATGCTCCATCAGGTGCATATCCGACAATATATGCTCTCTTCATTGGGTTGTTGCCCATTATGTACTCCATTTGACCCTTTGCCCAATCGGTAAAAGCAGTGTTTCCTGTATACTTCCTGTATACCATTGCACAAAGCTGTGCTGCCGTATTGTATCTTGCAGAACCGTATGGATTTAACATACTGAAACCTGCCGGTGTCTTGGCAAGGGTATTTGTATCCTTCGGATCTTCACGTGGAACTCCCGACCAATATTCCAGATTCCATCTGAAAATATACCAATCTCTATCGGTATTGGTAATAGGTGCAAGTTTTGCAAAAACTCCGCCCCATACTGTATCCCAACAATGTACCCATATATTCTGCCATTCATTTCCTGTGTCAACAATTATTCTCTGCATATAGCCGGTATATTTACCGCTTGCATCGGTAGATACAATGTGGTCTATATATTCCTCTTCTCCTGTTGCTATATTGAGCCATACTGCAGCCCATGACAACTCGTCATAATCATAGGATGATTCATAAAACGGCTTACCGTATCCGAGTCCTCTGTATTTTCTTGCAAATTCATACAATGCTATGGCCGTATCAAGACACTTTTCGGCATATTCCGGATCTTCATCCTTGAAATTCAAATAATTGATGGCCAGTGAAGCTGCTGCACCTGCACATTGGTCACTTGCAGGTGTTTCAGAAGTTGCAAAATATGCAGGCCTTTCAAAATCCTTTAACATTTGCGAATTTTGAAGCTCAGGCGGATTCCACCAGTTATGATCTATATCTCCTTCTCCAACCTCATAGCAAAATGCTACAACATTACCGTCCTTGTCCCTGAATGTACATCTTAAGAAATAGTCGTTAAACCATCTTAAAATGTCTTCTATATGTTCTTTTTCACCAATTTTTATGTAAGCATCGCGGAACTCATAGTATCCCCAACCTACAGTAGATGCTGCATAAGATTGAGGAAGACCGAATTTAACATGATCTCCTGCATCATGCATCCCTCCGCTTACATCCACTGTACCGTTTCCGTCCGGATCAAGAACGGACCTGTATTTGTCGATAAAGCTTTGGGACATGTTTGTACCTCTAAAGCTTTTCGTCATAGGAATCAAAGGTACCTCCATATCCTCCACATGACAATCTCCGCGCCATTCAAGACGTCCGCCCGTTATGCCCGGTCCGCATTTATTGGCATCATAGAAATACATGGAAAGCTGAAGTGCTTTTGCAAAATTGTACTCAGGCTCGGCATTAACAGTAAACGGAACGCAAAAAACCGTACTAATAAAAAAACTGACGCAAAGAAGTGCAATTAAGCTTTTCTTTATAATAACTTTCTTGGTCATATCGCTCCTCCTATAATAATTAATATTTGGTATAAAACCGCATAAATCAAGATTTTATAATTAAAACCTCACTCCTTCCAGAATATGGCGCATCTATAGCATAATATTGCATACTTAATTAAATCATATGTTTATTATTCTTTATAGTCAATTGCTGTGATTGGCTTTAATTTATTATAATTGTCCTCTATTAAATACTCTGTATATATAATTTCTGGGAAACAAAAAGAACTGACAGCATATTTGCCTCAGTTCATTATATTTTGCCAATCATTATATTTCATCCAATCATAACACTAACCGTCATGCATTATTTAAACCTGTTCCTTCTTAAGAAAGTAGGAATATCAAGCTCATCATTCTGGTTTGAGTTATTAAAACTGCTAGCCGCAGGCTGCTGCCTTTCATTAGCTGCCTGATTGGAAGTATTCCTATCCTGAGGTTTTTCATTTCCTCTGTCAAAAGAAGGCTTATCCATCTTTTTAACAATAGGACCTTTCTCAAAACCTGTAGCAATGACAGTTATGAGGATTTCATCTTTAAGGTTTTCATCAATAACCGCACCGAATATGATGTTAGCATCTGGATCTGCCGACTGCTGAACCAACTCTGCTGCAGTATTTACTTCAAAAAGTCCAAGGTCGGGGCCTCCGGTAATATTGAGAAGAACACCCCTTGCTCCATCTATGGATGTTTCCAACAGAGGACTGTGTATTGCTTGTCTGGCAGCTTCCTCTGCCCTGTTTTCACCGGCTGCTCTGCCTATACCCATATGGGCTATTCCAGTATTGAACATTATTGTCTTAACATCGGCAAAGTCAAGGTTTACAAGACCCGGTACCGCAATAAGGTCGGATATACCCTGCACACCTTGTCTTAAAACATCATCGGCAATTCTGAATGCATCTACTATGGAAGTCTTTTTCTCAGCTACCTGTAAAAGTCTGTCATTTGGTATAGTTACCAATGTATCCACAGTAGCTTTGAGATTTTCAATACCTCTCTCCGCATGCTGCATTCTCTTTCTTCCTTCAAACATAAAAGGCTTGGTAACAACGCCGACAGTAAGAATACCCATTTCTTTGGCAATCTGAGCTACAACGGGAGCCGCACCCGTACCGGTTCCTCCGCCCATTCCTGCCGTAACAAATACCATATCTGCACCTTTTATTGCTTGAGCTATTTCATCTTTGCTTTCGTTTGCAGCTTTTTCACCGATTTCAGGATTCGCACCTGCACCTAATCCCTTTGTGAGCTTATCTCCTATTTGAATCTTTGTATTCGATTTTGATAAAAACAATGCTTGCTTGTCTGTGTTAATTGAGTAAAACTCAACTCCACGGAGTCCGGCAGTTATCATCCTGTTAACGGCATTATTTCCTCCTCCGCCTACTCCAATAACCTTTATCTGAGCAAATTGTTCGAGATCGATATCAAACTCCAGCAATTTTCAGTCCCCCTTCTTTTTTCATTGGTTAATAAATAAGAACTCGCATACAAGTAATCCACTTACAAACAATCAATACTGCCAAATATCTTGCATAACTTTGTATTACATAGTAAAAAATTGCGAAGTGCTTTTATACTTTCAACCTAATTAACATTACTGAATGCATAAAACAACAGGCCCTTATCTATATCGTATAATTGTAATTTCAACCAATTAAGTATAAACTTGTTATCGTTAATTTAATTTTATTATTTTAATTCAAAAATCACACAGAATAATAATACCTTATAATTGTGCATAACGCAATATAAGCATTTTTATTTTTATATTATATAACAATTTTTCTATTATGTATATCGAAAATAAGAACTCATTTGTAAAAAAATTCATCTGCAATAAAAATCATGCAAAAAACTTTATAATTCTTTTTAATAGATTTTTTTCCTGCTTATGAGATTTCTGTTTTTGGTTCTTAACATCACTGCCATATGCGTTTCCTTTGCTGTGAGACCCAACATACTTTACAATCCCCGCCGATGTAATCTCTTCAAGCTTTAAGGAACCATCAGGCTTTTGAAGAGCAACCCTTGCAGGCAAATCAAAAACTTCCGTTGCCAGCTCTTTGCCTCCGTCTACATAAGATATTCCTCCACCTGTAAGCACAATACCGGCCGGAAACTCTCCCTTAATCTGGCTCTTTTCCAACGATTCCTTGCACAATGAGAATATTTCAAAAACTCTCGCTTCTATAATTTCTACGATCTCGGATACTTTAACGGTCTTCTTTTTATTTTCATTAATATCCATAACTGTAACTTCCTGGTCGTTTTTAATAAGAGAGCTTAGGGCAAGCTCAAATTCTTTTTTTATTTTCTCAGCTTCAGAAAACGGAATCTTAAGACCGATAGCCACATCATTGGTGATATGATCTCCACCTACAGTTATACAGTCGTTGAAAATCAAATTCTTATTTTTAAATATGGAAATATCGGTTGTACCGCCACCAACATCGATGAGAATAACTCCCATTTCTTTTTCGTCCTGCGTAAGGACTATTTGACTTGTGGCAAGAGCTTCCATTATAAGCCCGTCCGTTTTTAAATCGGCTCTTTCCATACTTTTCACAATATTTTGAACGGAAGTTATTTTTCCTGTAATGATATCCGCATCAACTTCTAAAGTCAATCCGGCCATTCCTACAGGATCAATAATTTCATCATAACCATCCACAATAAACTGCTGCGGTACAATGTCTATAATCTCTCTATCATCTGAAATTTTAATATTTCTTGCTGCCAGAAGAACCTTATCAACATCCTTACTGGTAATTTCTCGATTTTCATTTGAAATTGCATGCCTTCCCCTGCTTTTAATAATTGAAGTATGAATTCCATTTATACTTACATATGCGGAACTTATTTTTAGACCTGCAGCTGCCTCTGCTTTTCGGACTGCCGATTTGATGCTGGAACATGTGCTTTCTATATCAACAATAATACCTTTTTTTATACCATTACACTGCTCCATTCCGTGGCCTAAAACTTCCAGTTCACCTGTTTTGCTAACGCGGCCAATAACAGTACTCACTTTCGAGGTTCCTATATCCATGCCAACAATAATGTTTCCCACTAACGAAAACCTCCTAATTATTATAAAAAGAACAGTTTATTTTTAAATACTTTCTCTCTTTTCATCTTATAACTTAATGGAAATGTCGAAGAATATAAGTTAATTCATTTTATATATTATCTTTTTTTGTGTATTTATTCAATAGAATTCTACGAATAATTGCAAAATTTAAAAACAGCCTGTTACCGAAAGCAAATATTGCCGCTAGATAAATCTGTATTCCAAGCTGATCCCCAATATAAGCCAACGCAGCTGCAAGTAATGCATTCATAATGAAACCCGAAAGGAATACCTTCATATCAAATTTGTCTTGCATCGAAGCAGCTATTCCTCCAAAAACAGAATCAAGTGCCGCTAATATTGCTACTGCAACATAAGTAGAATACTGATACGGTATTTGATAAGGCAGAATAACTCCTATAATTATTCCTACTAATATACCAATAAGTGGCAGCATATTTATCCTCCTTGTTTATCGTCATTTAATCAGTCCATTTTAAAATTATACTTCTGATCCTCAGTATATTCCAAATATCCTTTATCTGTTTTCTTAAGCTTATTGAAATATATATCCTTTATAAAATCCAATCTGTACCCAATCTCGCTTAAATCCCCCAGGTCAGCCATTATCCTTCCTTCAAGCTCAATTTTTATCCTGAAGGGATCTCCTACGTCAATTTTCGTAATAAGAGGATTTATCTTTACATTGTTATTTTCGTCATATTTAGGTATTTCACTTAAAAGCTTCTTAATATATTGAATATAATCCGGATCATCCGCTTCTAGAGCCTGTCCTTTTTCATAGCTCTCAAATGATACACCTTCTACAAAAATAACATTTTTATATGGCTTATCGGACTCCTCAAGCACATAGCCTTCCTCATCAATAAGAATATAAACATCATTATACTTTATAAAAAACATGGGTATTCTTTCTTCAACAGTAATCCTAACAGTATTTGGAAGGCAAAACATAACCTTTGCCTTCTTAGCGTACGGGAAGCTATTTAAAATACTGTTTTCTTCATTTCCATATCTAAAGAAAAAATAATTTTTTAAGCTTTTTCCAACCTTTTTAAATCCGTTACTTCCTATTTCAATTTTTGTAACTGAAATCAATGCATCGGTATCGATTTTATTGTTTCCATAAACTTCAATTGCAGTTATATTAAATAAAGAAGACAGGGCAAGCATTATCAATGATACTATAAAGAGAATAAACAGAATAGTTCTTCTAATGAGCCTTATCCTTTTTTTATTTCTCTTTTTAAGTTTACTTTGCCTCTTCAGTTTCTTATATTTAAACTTTTTGTCCTTCTTAATCCTTCGTAGTTTCAAGGCCCATACCCCTTACTGCATAATTGTATACTAACCTTAGATATAATATTCATTATCAATTCAATCTTCGTCGATTCTGACAATTGAAGCTCCGACTCCTCTGAGCTTTCCTTCTATGTCTTCATATCCCCTATCAATATGTTTGAGACCATCTACCCTCGTTTCTCCCTCAGCTACAAGCCCTGCTAAAACAAGTGCGGCACCGCCTCGCAAGTCTTTTGAGGTTATATTGGCCCCAATAAGCTTTTTCACGCCTTTAATGACGGCAATTCTACCTTCAATCTTTATGTTGGCACCCATTCTGACAAGTTCATCAACATGTTTATATCTGTTTTCAAAAACCGTTTCTACAATTATGCTCTCCCCTCTGGCTATAGAAAGCAGAGAAACCATTTGTGCTTGCATATCCGTCGGGAAGCCCGGGTAGGGCAATGTTCTTATGATATCTATGGACCTTGGTCTTGCCGGTCCGCTGATTCTAATTAAGTTTCTTTTTACATTTATACTGCATCCGCAATCTCTCAGGTTTGATATCATTGAGTTTATATGCTCCGGAATTACATTTTTTAAAACTATATCTCCGCCTGTTATTGCTGATGCAACCATATATGTACCCGCTACAATCCTATCCGGAATTACATTATGTACTATACTTCTTAACTTGGTATTATTGCCTGAAATCCGTATAACGCTAGTACCTGCTCCCCATATGTTAACACCCATTCCTATGAGGAAATTTTGCAAATCAACTATTTCCGGTTCTTTTGCTGCATTTCTTATACAGGTCTCACCTTCGGCAAATACCGCTGCAAGCATTATGTTTTCTGTAGCTCCCACACTCGGGTAATCAAGGTGAATATCGCACCCCTTAAGTCTTTCAGCTTCGCAATAAACAAAGCCCTTTTGCATAAAGTGCACCTTTGCACCCATCTTTTTTATAGCCTTTAGATGGAGGTCTATGGGTCTGGGGCCTATTTCACAGCCACCCGATTGTGTTAGTTTATGGGCATTTTTTATCCATAGTTATTTTCCATAGTTTTTGCAATAACACAATATATTTTATCACTGTGTTAGTAATCAATCAACTTAAAACGCCATTCCATAATTAGTGAGTTTTTTAATTTTCTCCCTTACCAAATCATTAAAAGTGACCAATGATTAATCTTTCAATGATATTTACTTCCATCAATAGGTAATATATACCAATAAAATTTTTGTGTTATATTCATTCCTTTGTGTTATAAAATAGGAGATGATTTTATGGAGAACTACTCCCCTCTTATTGCTTTAGGCATTGTATTCCTGTGTATTGTCTACACAATATATATAAAGCCTATTTTAATCAAAAAAATAAATTGACTCAAGACCAACTTGATTTTATAGATGCTACTATAGACCGGGCTATTTCTTACGCTGAAATATTACACAAGAATGATCCTAGTGTAGATAAAAAGAAAGTTGCTATTGATTACGCTTTTGAAATTGTCAAAGAGGCCAAAATAGTACCAGACCAGTATATCAATATAATTAAAACTATCATTGAAGATAAAATACTAAATAGATAAATTTGTGTAAAGAAGGTTGTTATCATGGGATAAGAATAAATTTCACATGTAAATAGAGGTGTGTGTTTATGGAAGGTGATTAACTGATCTACTAGTGTAGGAACAGTTTCTAAGGACGGTTATAATAACCGTCCTTAGTTTATAAATATATTTTTGTTATATTGTAAACTTCTTTTTACTATCACTTGGTAATGCATCATATAATGCCTTATTTATTAGTTCATCAAATGAATTATATTCCAACCCTCTAGAGCCTGATGGCTTATCTAATTCCAAATATATTTTCTTTTCTATATCATAACAATACCAAGTAATTCCACTATGACCAAAAAACATATATTTCTTTTGCCATTCATTTTCATACCACAGTTCGTTTGATTCAATAAATCCTGTATCTTCATTTATATCTTCTTCAGCTTCCATTATATAATCATCTATACCATATATCACCAAACCATTAAAATTAAGACCATTTATGTAATTCAAAAATGTAATATACTCATTTGGAACATTATAATTAAAACTATCATACACCTCATCTTGAAAATCTGATAATAATTCTTCATTACAACCATCATTTAACTTTTCTGAATACTTTGCTGATATAACTCTAATTTCTTCAATTTTATCTTTCCACATTCAGTTATCCTCCCTTTTATTTATTTTTCATTTTTTTCTTTTTTTTAGGTTTTGCTACTGGTATTGATTTTTCAAATTCTTCCCGTGTTTCTGGTGGATAAATATTTCCTGGTGGTATAGGAAATTTTACAATGCATTCGTCTTTACCTTCTATTTGTTTTGCAACTATAGTATTTTGGTGAGTTGTTATCACTTTATGGTATGGATGATTTTTAATTAGTACCAAATTATTTTCCGCATTTGTTCCACCATCATCTAACGGAAGCTTATGATGTACTTGCCATTCCTTACTAGGCAATAAACCATCTTTCATTTTTAATAATTCTTCATCTGTTATTCCTGCTTCTTTTAATTCTTTTTCGTGTTTTTCTGCAAGGTTTTTTATAAAATTTTCTCTTTCTGTAGAATCAAATTCTTTTCTTAGTTTTTCTCTATCTTTGTCTGCCCGCTTAATATAATTTATCTCTTGCATATCAATATCATCTAAAATTACATCTTTTCCGTAAAGTTTTCCAATAAAACTAGCATATTGGGATAATACCTCAAACATTGTTTCTGGTTTTAACCCTTCTAATATATTTTTTTAAATTTCTATAGTTTGTGCTGGATTTTTACCTTCTATTCTTTCTTTTATATCATCTACCATATCATTAATTGCTCTATCTTTGGCACATGGATTTAATTCTTTTACTGCAATATATAGTATAGAATCTTTACTAGTTCTTGCACCAGTAATTGCTTTACTTGCCTTTGGCATAATATCACCAACTTTCGATTAAATTATTGATTGGTAAAACTTTCATAATATATTCTATCAAATAATTGTTTAGATATCTAGGTAACTTATAATTTCTATCAACAAACTAGGTAACAAATCAGGTACATAGTTGTTACCCACCCACCCGGTTGTGTTAGTTTATGGGCAGTTTTATCTATAGCTTTTACAATAACACATTATATTTTATCACTGTGTCAGTAATCAATCAACTTAAAACACCGCTCCAAATGTATAAATATATGCGACACATTTTTGTAATGCAACCTAATTCTTCACTAAAAGTAGTGAAACTGCTTCTATATCCATTATTATCCAAATATAAACAGGTATAAAGAGTCAATTTTTGTAATTTCCATTAACAACCAATATATACCAATAAAATTTTTGTGCTATAATCATTACATTGTGTTATAATTTAATGAACAAAATTATCAAATGACTTTGCAACCTTAGGAGAAAAAGGGATAGTGACATGGATTTAAGACTCTCATTAACAATTGCTTTATCAAAGATTACAATAAAGGGATTACGGCTTCTAAAGCGTGGAGGGACAACCCTTCCCGGAAAAATCGCTCTTAAGTTGTATCCTGGTTTTATAAAGAAAATAACCCAAAACTTTAAAATAATAATGGTGACCGGGACAAACGGCAAAACAACTACATCAAGAATAATCAGCCAAATTTTAAAAGAAAACAACATTGAGTTTATATCAAACAAATCCGGTGCAAACCTTGTAAGCGGAATTGCAACAACATTTCTTGATGCTGTTGATATACGGGGCAACTTCCACTGCTCCCATGCATTGCTGGAAATTGACGAGGCTGCCTTTAAATCGCTGAGTGATTTTGTTGAGCCTGATATTCTTGTTGTTACAAACTTTTTCAGAGACCAGCTTGACAGATACGGCGAACTGTATTCCACTTTAAACGGCGTTAAGGCAGGTATTGCAAAGCATAAGAAGACAAAACTGGTTTTAAATGCTGATGACTCTCTTTGTGCATCTATCGGTAAAGAAACCGACAAAGAAGTTGTATATTACGGTGTAAACAGCGATGCCTGCGACAGTCTGGAAGATAATACAAACAATGATGCTTCATTCTGCTTATATTGCCGCACAAGGTATGAATACAAAAGCCACATATACGGCCACTTAGGTGAGTTTTCATGTCCCAAATGCGGATACGGAAGACCTGCCTCATCAGTAAACTGTGTTAAGGTATTGGAACTTAATGCGGAATACTCAAATATACATTTTTCTATAAACAAGGATGGCAATGAAATATTAAATGCCCGCATAAACCTTCCCGGTCTTTACAACGTATACAATGCACTTGCTGCTGCAGCCTGCGGAAGTCTTTTAAACCTTCCTTACGAAAACACCATAAAAGCAATGAGCAAGTTTGAATGCGGCTTTGGAAGGATGGAGACCATTAATGTGGGAAATAAAAAAATAAGGTTGATACTTGTAAAAAATCCTACAGGTTTTAACCAGGTACTTAATTATCTGCTTACAGAAGACAATCAAATGCAGCTTGCATTTCTTCTTAATGATAATCTTGCAGACGGTACCGATATATCGTGGATTTGGGATGTTGACTTTGAAAAACTCGATAAAATTCAGCATAATATAGGCAATTTATATGCTTCAGGCATACGTGCCGAGGATATGGCATTAAGGCTCAAATATGCCGGGCTATACACAGATAAAATATCAATAATCAAAGATTATAAAGAGCTTATAGATAATGCTCTCAATAATACTCCTGAAGGCCAAAACCTATATATTCTGCCAACCTATACCGCTATGACAGAGCTTAGAAATTTTCTAAGGAAAAAGTTCGGTCTTAAGGAATTTTGGAAATAATGAGCAGTAATATTGTGGGACAAATAAATCTTTAAAAACTATATTATAAATCTTATAATAAACAATGGAAGGGACATCTTTTTATGTATGAGTTAAATATATGCCATCTATACCCCGATCTCCTAAATCTTTATGGGGACAGGGGAAATATAATTGCATTGAAAAGGCGTTCCGAGTGGAGAGGAATAAAAGTAACCGTTTCGAACATAACACTCGGAGACAGTTTTATTCCGGAAAACTATGACATCATTTTTCTAGGAGGAGGCCAGGATTACGAGCAAACAATAATTCAAGACGATCTTTTAAAGAACAAAGGCGGAGAAATAAAAAATGCCATCATGAATGATAAGGTATTTCTTTGCATATGCGGAGGATACCAGCTTTTAGGTAAATACTACAAGACCTGGGATGGGAATGAAATAGAGTTTTTAGGTATCCTTGATCTTTGGACCATAGGCGGCCGGAAAAGAATGATCGGCAACATGGCATTTGAATGTGACTTTTTAAAAAGCGAATCATGTGACGGAAAGGTAATCGGCTTTGAAAACCATTCCGGAAAAACATATCTTGGTGCTGATGTAAAACCGTTAGGGAGGATTTTAAAAGGATACGGCAATAATGGAGAGGACGACTGTGAAGGTGCCTTATATAAGAATGTATACTGCTCGTACTCTCATGGAAGCCTGCTTCCTAAAAATCCGGCTTTTACCGATCATCTTCTCACACTTGCATTAAAGCAGAAGTACAAGGATTTTGTTTCATTACAGCCTTTAGACGATGTGATAGAATCCCGTGCCCATGATTCCATGTTAAAAAGGATACTATAATTTAATTTTTTTATTTTTAAGGGAGAGTTAAAGATATTATTAAGGGAGGTAGTTAAATGGAAGTACCGAGTATCAAATCAAATACAATACAAAACTTAATTAAAAAGCCATTTATTGGAATAATATTAATGTTTGCAGTTTTTGGGGGCATTTTTCTTAAATTGCTTTATTTTCAATTTATAACCCATATTAACGGTAGACCGGTTTTGGGATCAAGCAATTTATTCATGCTTGTATCTTCACTTACCGCTGTTTTATTGATATTTTCATTTGTTTTTCTATTCTCAGGAAGAAAAACATTTGGCGTTCTTATAATAATTGATGTTTTCTTTACAATATTATTTATCGCCGATATATTATATGTACGTTACTATACGACAGCTATAACCGTTCCTGTACTTCTTGCAATGAAATTCCTCAATTCTGTGGAAGGAAGTGTCATAAGTCTTTTCAACAAAAAAGACATATTACTGCTACTTGATTTCCCTTTCCTTATAGCACTTTTAATTATTTTCAGGCAAAGGGCACATATAAAGTTAAGCTTTGTTAAAAGATTGGTTGTATTTGCAGCAGTTCTGATAATAACAATACCTACTATGTATATTTCATACAATAAATCGGATCTTAAAAACGGGGTATTCGATAACAACCAAATCATTAAAAATATGGGAATACTGTATTTTCACGGTAATGACGTATTCCATTTTATAAAAGATGGTCTTCTGCAAAGCAAAACAATGACTGCCGATGAAAAAAAGCAGATGGACGATTTCTATGCAAACAAGCAGGTTTTGGGTGACAAGTATAAGGGTGTTGCAAAAGGCATGAATCTTCTCATAGTTCAGGTAGAGTCACTTCAAGGCTTTGCAATGAACAAAACAATAAACGGAAGTGAAGTTACTCCAAACTTAAACAAGCTGGCAAAGGAAAGCTTCTATTTTGACAACTTCTACTATCAGGTTAAGGGAGGAAACACTTCGGATGCGGAGTTTCTTACCAATACTTCCCTTTATCCTATTAACGAAGGTGCAGTATATTTAAGGTATCCCACCCATGAATATTATTCATTGCCAAAGGCACTTATAGACAGAGGATATATCACTTCAGCTTTTCACGCATATAATCCTAGCTTCTGGAACAGATCTGTCATGTACGAGAGTCTAGGAATACAGAATTTTATAAGCTATAAAGACTTTAATATTGATGAATTTGTGGGATGGGGCGGATATGCATTAAGCGATGAATCATTTTTCAGACAGTCCCTTGAAAAAATAGATAAGACAAAGCCTTTTTACAGCATGCTGATAACTCTGTCAAGCCATCATCCGTATGATTATTTCGGTGATAAATCCGACATTGATGTGAAGCCATACGAGAAAACAGTACTTGGAAACTATTTAGGTGCCATCAATTATGTTGACAAATGCATCGGAAAGCTTATAGAAGATCTTAAAAACCGCAACTTATACGACAATACATTATTGGTAATATATGGTGACCATTACGCATTGCCAAAAACTCAAGCAGAAGATCTTTACAAGCTTGAAAATGTTGAACCCAACAACTTTAACTGGCTCAAGCTTCAAAAGGTTCCTCTTATTATACACATTCCAGGTGTTGAAGGAGGCCAGACCATAAGCACTACATCCGGTCAGGTTGATTTGCTGCCTACCATAGCAAACTTAATGGATATTGATTTCCCATATGCAATGGGACAGGACATGCTCAACAAAAAAGAAGGTTTTGCTCTTCTTAGAGATTATTCTGTTGTAACCGACAAATATCTTTATGATGCATCTGATGGCAAGGTGTACGACATAAAAGACGGAAGCCTTCTCAATAAAGATGATTACAAGGATGAGATCGAAAAGATTAGGCAACTTGGAAAACTGTCCGACTTAATGATACGAAAAAATGCTTTTAAAGACATTAAAAAATAATTAATCTGTGAAATATTGCCAAGTAATTATTAGGGGAGCAAAACTGCTCCCCTATTGTATTAGCAAGTATGCAAAACCATTGCAAATTGAGTATTATATGTATTTCAGAATAATTTAAGATTTTTTTAAAAAAACACTTGCATTCAAAAAGAAAATCTGCTATATTAATAAAGGTCGCTGGAACATACGACATGCACCATTAGCTCAGTTGGTAGAGCACCTGACTCTTAATCAGGGTGTCCCGGGTTCGAGTCCCTGATGGTGCACTAGATAGAATTACTTGAAACCATTGAAATTAACCGATTTCAGTGGTTTTTTATTTTAAAGAACAAATGCAATTATGGAAATTATTAGTTTAATTTCCCGTCTAATCTCGTATAAATTCATTAAAAATCATCGTAATTGCTGTCAAATTGTTGTCAAACTATAAACCTTGAAAGTGTCATCATTACTACATTACAAGGATTTTGTTAATAATTAATTGTTGTCAATTCTAAAGCTTCAATTGCTTGCTTTTTTGTGGATGGTAAAACCTTAGCATAAGTATCAAGTGTAAACGAAACACTTGCATGACCTAACAGTTGTGATATGGTTTTTGCTGGAATGTTAGCTTCAAATAACCTTGTAGCAAATGTATGTCTCATGGTATGGACATTACACATATCAATTTTTGCTTTTTTAAAACTTTCTGATTTGTATTATGGTTTTAATACCTTTTTCCCTATCTCTATCTTTAACTACAACAAGGTTTTTATTAACATACAACTCATATTAATCTAAATTAACATCATCCCAAGTTAATGCTAAAATCTCTGATTTTCTTAGCCCTGTATCAAGATTTACTATAAATGCTGTATATAAACTATAACCTTTTGCTGCTTCTTCAAATGCTTTTTGTTCGTCTAAAGCAAACACTTTAATATTAGTTTTTCCTATATGTGGTAACTCAACGTGATTTGCCGGATTGTTGGAAATATAAGATTCTGTAATAGCTTTAGATAAAGCAGATTTTAGAACGATGTTTATTTTGCTTATAGTATTAGCTGATAACCCTTCTTCGTATCTTCTGTTATATAGGTTTTGGATATCCCTTGTTTTCAGCTTTTGTAGTTTTATATATGCCCTATATATGGGATTATATTGATTCTTGATATTGATTCATAGGAGAATCATAGGTTCTTGTTTAAGCTTGTTTTTTTGTAGGTTTTTAACCAATATAACAGCCATGTTTCAAGTGTTATATTATCAGGTTCAAGGTAATTTCCTAAAAGCAATTCATGTTTTATTTTATCCATTTTGGTTATAACCTCTTGTTTAGTAAGTCCATAAACATATTTTTTTATTAATTTTCCGGTGTTATCTCTACTTGTTGTAATACAACCCATAAACCTACCATCTTTTCGTTTTGTAATACTACCTTCTCCATTTGTATGTTTAGCCATATTTTCACACACCTATATATTATTTGGGTTTTTAAGCCACTCTATAAAGGCTAATTTGGGAATAATGATTCTCTTTCCAATAGTAAAGGAAGGAAAACCCTTAGAATGGCATAAATCATATGCATTCTGTTTACAAATGCCAAAAATACGTGAAGTATCGCTAACCGTAAGGATTAGTGGTAATTGATCAATTGATGTTATTTTATTTTCAAGGTTCATAAGTTTACATCCTCCATTTTACATTATTCTTAAAAATAAAAAAAGGTACTCCTTAAAATCTCTTTAAGAAGTGTCTTTCATTTTGTTACAGCCTTAAATTTGTTACTTTTTTCTTTTCTAGCTTTAATTAAAATAATAAAATTTTATTGAAATTTCACATTAATTTGATAAAATATATATGAAAAATTTACCAGTAATACCAAGAAAATTAAGCAGTATAGATTTTGCAATAAATAAGTTGGTGAATTATATGGGGAATAGTGTAAATTACACTGGGGGCAATAGCTGATGAAGCATCTGAAATTTTTATTGCACTATAGAATGAATTTCCAACGGTAGAAAAAAGAGCTATTGATTCAATGGTTGAAGATATTCTAGAAAAATATAAAGAAATTGAAGGGTTTAGGAAAAAAGCAGGGCTGCCACCATTTGATGGTACTAAAAATTCCGGTGCTGTTTCCATGATTCAAATCGGTAAAAAAAATTCTTTGGTGTTAATTCTGGTTTTCAGAAAACCTCAAAGGCTAAACGATTATATAGGAAAAAGTTATTTGATGAATATATAAAACAATTTACCCCTTATGCCAAAACTTGGTCACAAGTTGAATTTCTAAAACATGCTGAAGTTCATGCTATACTTAGAGCTGCACGTAAATGTAAAATGCCTGAAGAAATTATTATGATAGTTGATAAGGAAACATGCCAATGGTGTCAAAATGATTTACCTTATGTAATGAAACTTCTTGGAATTAAAAAAATGATAATTTTTTGTGAGGGTAAAGTTATTATAATACCTACTACTGAAAAGCAAAAGGAGAAATTAAAATGATTTATTTAAATGAACCTACTGGAAAAAAGGTTAGTAATCCAACTGTTGATGATTTACAACAAATACTTTTTAAAAATGATAAAGAGTTCTGGAAACGTTCAGATGAAATGACATTACACTATAATACCTCAAAAGGTGATATAGTTTTATTAATGATTCATTCTGAAATAGATAATTCATTCTATTTAGAATATATTTCACCTGATGCCAATATGCCTGAATTTGTTGCATATAATAATGATGCTGATAAAGATAGTAGTAAAACTGTTTATGTTAGTGGTGAACCTACAGAACTTCCAGCAACAACATTTGTAAGTGCTGACATAGCATTTGAAGCCATAAAAACATTTCTTGAAAGTGGCAAAATAGCTGATGGAATAGAATGGCGTGAAAAAGTGGATATTGAATGGTGTGGTGAAGAAGATGATGATGATGATGACGATTAAAAGTAAAAAAAACAATAAGGGGCTGTTGCACTAAGAAATTTAGTGTAACAGCTTCTTTTGTACGTAAAGCAAATTCCGGACTTCGAAGAGTCCGGAACTTGGGGGAGTGTAAATAATTTTGTGTATTAGGATTTTATGTAAATCCTTCTTTAGCAAGAAATTTTAAGTTGCCGTAGTTTACAAAAAGTATTGTAATTATGCTCCTGTATTAAATATTATTTCCAAT
>Ga0208695_1001375_pt1 | contig 20405 bp, 17 predicted proteins | sample AD_UKC111_MetaG_FD_184449 | JGI IMG/M metagenome (GOLD analysis project Ga0208695, IMG submission 184449) | Active sludge microbial communities of municipal wastewater-treating anaerobic digesters from Hong Kong - AD_UKC111_MetaG (SPAdes)... | ecosystem: Engineered > Bioreactor > Anaerobic >...
GTTATGCCTGTAGCTTTGGATAAGGACAAGGTTTTAGATGTAGTGAAGAAGACTGGAGGATGCATGTTTTGGGGAGGGTCTTTGAAATTGTCTCCTGCAGATGATGTGATTATTAATGTAGAAAGGTCTTTGCGTATACAAGAGTTTCAGAAAGTTCTGGTGAGTATTGTTGCAAAGAAGGTTTGTATGGGAATAACAAATGTTCTCATAGATCTTCCATATGGAAAGGGTTCAAAAGTTGAGAGCCCTGATGATGTGGATATGCTAGATAGACAATTTAGAAAGCTTTTTAAGAAATTCGGAATAGAATGTGAGACTATTAAGAGACCAATTAAAGGTCCTGATGGAAGGAGTATAGGGCCCAATCTTGAAATAAGGGAAGCGCTTAGGCTTTTGGAAAGGACTGAGAACAGAAGTCTTGAATTAGAGAAGGTCGTATTGGAGATGGCTGGGAGAATTTTTGAGAATACTAAGAAAGCGAAGGTAGGTGAGGGGAAACAGATGGCTGAGGAGATACTTGATTCTGGAAAGGCTCTAGAAAAGTTTTGGGAAATAGCTTTCGCCCAAGGAGCAACTAAGAGGATTGCTTCTACAGATATTCATGGAGGTAAGTTGAGATATTCTCTTCTTTCGGATAGGGATGGTGTAATTAAGAGGATAGATAATATTACTCTTGTTACTATAGCTAGAGCTTTAGGAAGTCCAATTATAAAGGAAGCTGGAATTCGTATAGAAAAGATGCCTGGAGAGAGTGTTAAAAAAGGAGAACCTTTACTTACATTGTATGCAGCAACAGAGAATCGTCTTTTAGCAGGAAGAGGTTTTTTAGATATTGATAAGCTGTTTACTTTTTAGAATTTTCTGAATACCTTAGCAGGTTTGCATTTTGGTCTTTGTTTGTTAGTTGTCTTTTAATGTTCTTTGTTTTTATCTTTCTGCGAATTTCTTTTATTATTGTGATAATGATTACAACTACTAAGACACAAATGATGACTGGTATTGTGATGAGTATGGCTCGTCCTAGGACAGTGGCTTTTAGAAGAGTGTCTAACCAGTAGGATACTCTGTATTGCTCTGCACTTTCTATTGGTTGATCTTTTAGTAAATCTGTATAAGTCATGAGGTTGGCAGGATTGAAGGTTTCTTCTGCAGAGTATATTGTTAATGAAAAGCCTTCATTACTAAGATTTTGCAACTTGTCAGCAGAATAAATCATAATGTTAGAAAGAGAATCTCCGTTGAATGTTTCCCAGAGTATTCTGTCTATCATTGGTCCTATTTTCATATTCTCGCTTTCAAATGTTGGATCTACTGACAGCCATCCATAATCTGGTACCCATATCTGAACCCATTGGTGCCTTATCTGTTTAACACTTTGATCTACAATATTGGTGTATCCTAGTGCTGCTCTAGCAGGAATTCCTTGTGCTCTTAGGATTGCAATCAGCGAATCTGCGTATTCCATACAAACTGATTTTCCACCTGATAGGGCAGCAACTGCACCTATTCTTGTGTTATCAGAATTAGCTTTCTCATCGTCATATTCTAAGGTGTCTCCCACAAACTTGTAGTCTGCTTTGATGACATCGAGTAAAGTGGCTTGATCCTTAAGCAGAGAATTTGCAATTTGTACAATATATTGATCAGTACTTTGCCAAAATTTTGTGGGTCTGAGATAGGTATTTGAAGTACTCCATTGCTGTATTTTAGAATAATAATCGGTTAATTCTATTGAGAGAGCATTGTTATTTTGCTTTTCATATTCATTCTGCTGCACAGTGATATATCCTGTTATTGTTATATTACTCTCTTTGTTTGCTGGTACTTCGAAAGTTGCTAAAAGGTTTCCTTCACTGTCTACATGTATTCTTTTAGGAAGAGGGGAAACATTCTCGAAGTAAACATGTTGGTTTGTTTCAGAGAATTCTCTAGGAAGGGATAGCTCATATATATTAGTAGATACTGATTGGAAAATGTCCGAATACACAGTTGGTGTCATATTATCAGTCTTGGGAGTAGTGTAAGAAAGTTCAAATTTGTATGTTGCATTTGTTCCGAATTCTAGCACAGGAGCATTTTCTATTCGGTCAGTTTGGGCAAATTCATAATATACATGAGAGCTATTTTCTGATTTGGAAAACTTGGGAAATATTTTGCTGAGCGGAGGAATATTTTTGTCTGTTACTATTCTAAAATAATAGTTGTAATATGTTGTTGTTCCATTGTTCTCATCTACCTCTTCAAATTTAATGTCTTTTGGAAGAGATGTTCCTACTATGGTTATGTAATTTCCTGCCTTTAGGACATAATCATGGGTGTTGTATGTCACTGTAACATGGTATGGAGAACTCACAGTAGTGTCTCGGTAATTACCAACCTTAATGTAGATTCCTTCTCCGATATTAAGTTGTTCTACTTCATATTTCAAAGGTGTTCCAAGTTCATTTACAACTTTAAGGGTTGAGAGTTTGTATTCTCTTTCTTCATTTACTTTTTCTTGAGATGTTGCTGATGCATCTGGGAGATGGAAGATTCTTTCTCCTTGAGCAGGTAGATAATAGTTTTCGTTTAGAACTTCTCTAATATACTCAGTTTTTACAGTTACATAGTCATTTCCAGTTGTGTATGAAAATTCAGTATCTGTATCTATGATGAAGTCTCCTTTTTTAGAAGATGCTAAAGAAGGATGTATCATCAGAGAAAATAGTATGAGGACTGTAGTGACTGTCTTGTAAACTGATTTCATAGCTTAATCATAATACCATGTTTTATTCTTATTATCATAATCTTTATATTTATTATATAATCAACGAGTTATGGCGGTAAAAAGATCTCACAATTTTTCTTCTGGTATTGTAGGTTTACCTAATGTTGGAAAATCGACAATATTTAATGCATTAACAAAGTTGTCAGTTCCTGCTGAAAATTTTCCTTTTTGTACTATAGATAAAAATGTAGGAGTGGTAGAGATTCCTGATGATAGGTTGAAAAAAATGGCAGAATTTTTTAATGCACAAAAGGTAGTTCCTTCAGCCATGACTTTTGTTGATATTGCAGGACTGGTAAAAGGTGCTTCTAGGGGTGAAGGGCTTGGGAATCAATTTCTTGCACATATTCGAGAGGTGGATGTGATCATGTATATACTAAGGGCTTTTGAGAGTAAAAGTATTGTACATGTGTATGAAAGAATTTCTCCCTTAGATGATTTTGATATAGTGCAGTCCGAATTAATTCTCAAGGATATCGAGGGTGTAAGCAAGAGATTTGATATTGTAGAGAAATTAGCGAGAATAGGGGAGAGTAATGCTCAAAAAGAGGTTGATTTACTAAGTAAGGTATTAGAAAACTTAAATAAAGGGATACCAGTTGTTGATATGAACTTGACAGCAGAAGAAAATGATATTTTGTATGATCTCCACCTACTTACTGGGAAGAAAAGGTTCTTTATATTAAATTGTAAGGATGGTTCGGATATTGAGAAAATTGAAGAATGGAAGGGAGAGTTAATCCAAAAGACTGGAGATACGGTATTAGTAGTTGATGCTAAGATTTTAGATGAAATGAGTAATTTGAATGAGGAAGAGAAGGAGGAGTATCAAGAACTTTTAAGTGGAAATTCTGCAACTGCGGAAGATATCATATCTAACATGTATCAGACTCTGAATTTAATAACTTTTTATACAGGCTCATCAAAAGAATGTAATGCTTGGAGTATAGAAAGTGGAGCAACTGCGAAGGAGGCTGCAGGTGTTATTCATACTGATTTTGAGCATGGATTTATTAGTGCAGAGGTTGTAAATGTTGATGTCCTTATTGAAAATGGAGGGTGGAATGGAGCTAAAGAGAAAGGTCTTATTAAAAGTGTCGGCAAAGATTACATTGTACAAGATGGTGACTATATGGTTATTTTAGCGAATAGATAAGGATCTTTTTTCTCTCGTGTTTATAGTCATTATGATAACAGTAGATAGAAAGACTACTGTTATGTAGAAGTCGAATTTCCCTAATGAATTGTTTACAGTATTCAAATATGTTGTAATGTTTGGAAGTATTGGATCTATAATCATATAGACGATTGTAATGAGTACAAGCCAGAAAAAAGAATGAAGAAGATCTATGTGTCCTCCTATGTTAAATTTGGAGGATGAATAATCCCACAGCTTTTCTTTCAAAAATACAGTACAAAAAATCCCACCAAAATACTCAAGCATTATGATTGCAAAAGTAGTAGTGATGATAGTTATTTGCGGAGGATATGATTGTAAAATAGAAAAAATACTTAAGATAATAATTCCTCCAATGCCATATATTGGGCAGATCGGAATATTTTCATAATATCCAGAAGGTTTGTATTGTCCTTTTAAGAGTGAGGAATATGTAGTATCGACTATCCATCCTAAGAATGAAAACAGAAGGAATATCAATATGTATTTTGTCATTTTTTTCCTATTATTAAATCAACTCGTATATAGTAGTCTATCACGATTTGGTATTTGGGAGATATAAATATTTTGTATGTGTTGAGAAAATATGTATATCAGATGTATAATCAGCTGATGGTCGAGTGGTGGAATTGGCAGACACGCGGGACTCAAAATCCCGTGCTAATAAAATAGCATGAGGGTTCGATTCCCTCCTCGACCATATTTTAATTCGAGAAGTATAAAAATGGAGGATTTCATACTAGATTTCTTTGATACGATAGGAGAGATAAATTTTGATTCGGCTATAAAATTTCTTGGTATTATTCTGGTGATTTTTTGGATTGTCGTACTGTATTGGGTTTGGTTTGATGCTTCCGAAAGGTCTTCTAGTACATTTGTAAAAATATGTTATGTGTTGTTGGTTGGAATATTAAATATAATTGGATTGATAATATATCTACTCATAAGGCCAAGTCGTACAATAGAAGAAATATATTGGGGTGATTTAGAAAGAAGATATCTTAAATATGAGACTGCTGAACTTGGAGATTGTCCACAGTGTGGGGCACAACTTGCTCCTGGGTATATATATTGTCCAAATTGTAGGTATGAGCTTAAAGTGAAATGTTCACATTGTGGAATATATGTTGATAGAGGAAACACATATTGTCCTAATTGTGGAAGTACGATTGCAGATGATGCAGAATTTGCTCCTGATCTTGTCCCAACAATGGAAGTTATGAAAGAGCAAATTGAAACATCAAAGGAGGAGGTCCAAGAGGCTGTTAAGTCAAAAAGAATTAGATATGCAACTGAAGTTGGAATAGCTGAAAAGTTTAATGAATTTGCATCGAAAATAGGATCGATTTTCCTTGTCAGTAAAAATAAAGATGAAAAAAATGTAGGAGTAAATACAGTGAATGTTCCTTCAAGTAAAGAGAAAAAGCGTAAGAAAAGAAAAAAGAAGAAAAATAGGTAATGTTTATCAATTTATTATGGTATTATTACTGTACTAAACTAATGTTTTTGTGCAGTCGTGTTTGAGCAAATATCTCAGAAAATAGCATCATTTGTTCCTAATTGGAGTCCTCTTGCATTTTTTGTTTTAACAGTATTTATATGTCTTTATGTATTTTGGAAGGAATGTTCTAGAACGAGAAAAAATAATTCTTCTGTATTTGACGCCTTTTTTATCTCAGTTACATCTGGAATAATACTCGGAAGAGCCTTCTACATTATTGGGAATTGGGGAGAGTTCTCTAAATATATTTGGTATTGGCTTCCATATGAGAGATATGGAAATGAAATCTTTCTCTTCCGTCTTCTTCCTTGGAGATTTTTTAGAATATGGGATTTAGGGATAGACATATTGTTTTTACTTCTAGGATTTTGTCTAGTATGTACATGGTGGGTTCTGCGTGTTAAAAAATGGAAATGGAGTCATCTGTTTCCTGCGATATATCTATCTTCGTTCACAGTTCTTGCGTTCTCCTTTTTTTCAATAGGGAAAATAACTGGAAATAACACATGGGTTGCTCAAGGATTAATAATGATAGTGTTAATTCTTGTCTTTTGGATTGTAAAGGCAATTTTAATCAAATCAATCATAGGTTTAGGTGAAATGAAAGCACTTGTCTGCTTAGATTCTATTTTTGTTGTTATATCAACAGCAGTGATTATTACAGTATATATGAATTCACAAATGTTGAATGTAGAAAAAATAGGATTAGGAGCCTTTGTTACTTGGTCTCTTTTGGGACTTTTCTTCCACATAGCTGATACTAGAAAAGCGACTGTGACAATAGAGAAGCTATCATCAGTCAGAAACGTCTCTGTAGATGATATTAGAAAGCCAATAAAATTACCCAGAGAGAAATGAAAATAACCGATGAGAATATTGGAAAAAGAGCAGATGTTTTCGTAAAAGAGAAATTAGAAAAAAATGCTCTTAGTAGGACTTTTATCGCAGAAAATCTTGTGAAATTTTTTAAAGTGAATGATAGAGAAGTAAAACCATCATACAAATTTAAGAAGGGTGATACATATAGTATAGATTATGAAAATTTAAAAAGATTGGTTAGTAATTTAACAAATGAAGAATCTCTGATAGCTCAGAAAAAGGATTTAGATATAATATATGAAGATGAAAATTGTCTTGTAATTAATAAAGAGAGTGGGATAGTTGTACATCCTGGTTCTGGAAATAAGCAAAACACATTGGCTAACTATGTAAAAGGATATCTGGAAGCAAAAGGTGAATTTGATTCAAAAGTTAAAAGAGGTGGAGTGATTCACAGGCTTGATAAAGGTGTTTCTGGATTAATCCTGTTTGCAAAGAATGAAAAAGCACAAAGATATTTCCAAAATCAATTTGAAAATCATTTAGTACAGAAAGTGTATTATGCACAGATAGAATATAATCAGAGGGATAATTCTCAACTCCTCCAATATATTCCTAAGAATAATCTTAATTTAAAAAGTGAAATTGGTAAACTGAAAAAGAACAAATTTATATGTGATGATCAATGGTTAAAAGTAGAGGGATACATAAAAAGAAGTGAAACTAATAGAATGAAAATGAAGTTCACAAAGTATTTTAGAAATGGAGCAAAATATTCTTTAACATATATTAAACCTATCTCTGAAAATGAGCTTATTATTAAAATAGAGACAGGAAGGATGCATCAAATAAGAGCGGTCTTAGAATACTTTGGAGTAAATATAAAAGGTGATACATTATATAGTACAAAAACAGGGAAGGGTGGAATTCCTGAAAAAATATGCTTGACTTCTATTCTGCTCTCAATAAAGAATTTAGATGGAAATATTTTAACTATATCTCTTATTTAGATGAATCGAGGTATAAAAAAAAGAGAAAACTACAAAAAAAAGTATAAAAAAAGATATGAGAAGAAATCTCCGAAAAAGATTAATTTAAAATATCTACCTAAAATTGTGTTTTTTCTCTTTTGTATACTTGTTATTTCATTTACAGTATATGCGTTAGTTAATATTTCCTCTGCAAAAACGATTGACTATACACAAATAAATTCATCAGAGGGCTATATACTAGGAAGACAAAGTAATGAGCAAGAAAAGACTTTAATTCTAATAGAAAATGGTTATGAAAATGAGAGGAAGATAGCTGATGTGTATTTGTACATCAAAAATAACAAAAAGAAGAGCGGACTAATTATATATATACCAGGAGGTTTGTACTTTAATGGACTAGAGGAGGAATTTGGGAATAAAATTCCTGTGTCATCATTAAGATATGCAGGGGATTATCTACAGCAGGGCAGAGGAGTCGAATATGCTTTGTGGCAATTAGCTCAGCTTCTTGGGACAAAGTTCAATGAATACATATGGATAACATCTGAAGGGGTTGATATCCTAAACGGTATCTATGGGAATATGTATGATATAGATGGTTCTTTGAAGAATATCTACACTTCTGGGGATACGGAGTACAGTGATGAGTTGTTAGTTCTTAATTCTTTGTCGTCAAGGATAAATCTTTTAGATAGCATATTAAAGTCTTCCTCTATAGGTAAATTAGATGGAAAAATATACTCAAATAAATCTCTAACAAATGTTTTGAATGAACTAAAAGATATAAATGGAGCAATAAGAAGTAATGATATATTTATTATCGATTTAAGTAATTCCAAATATTGTGATGAAGAGGATTCTATAAGTGGAGGAAAAATAAAAGTGCTGAACACACAAAGATACGATGAGATTTTTAGAGAGCATTATTCAAATACAGCAGATTCATCAGTGGAGAAAGAGAGAGCAAGAATTGAGGTATACAATGGAAGTGAAATTGATGGGATAGCATACCAACTTGGTCGAAAAATAGTTAATTCTGGTGGCGATGTTGTTAGGTATGGAAATAGTCCATCAACTATTGAGAAAACTACTATATATGTGCCAAATATGAATGGTTACAAAAATTCTTTTAATTTAATATCTGAAATATTGTCTGGAAGATTTGAAGTTATTGAAGGAAGACCATCATTTATGACTACTGGTGACATCGTTATTATTCTAGGTAAAGATATTAAGTTTTTGTATAGTTTCTAGAGTGTTGCTAACATATTTGTTTTAATTTAGAATCTTTGCATATGTTGATTGTAATATTGATATTGTTTGTAATGTCACTTCTCTTTGTAGCCTTTCTAAAGGTTTGGGCAGGAAGTACCGTCGAAAAAGCTGAAATTTATGAAGATTTGAGAAATCCATGTGTTATGCAGATATTAGTTCCTAGAGAAAATGATAAATCAGCTTTAGCGGCAGAACAAATGTTTGCATCTATACATGGTATTTTAGAAGGAAATAAGAAATGTACAGATCTTGTGAGTCTAGAAATTGCCTCAGTTAGTGATGGAGGAATTAAATTTTACATAGTTGCTCCTAATCATCTTGCCAAGTTTATAGAGGGGCAAGTGTATGCACAATATCCTAACGCAGATATTCAACTTGTTACTGACTATACGAAGGAGAGTACTGGAGATAATGGTAATTTTGTTACTGCAGGTGAAATTGAAATGGAAAAAGATTCTATTTTTCCAATTAAAACCTTTAGAAATTTTGAAGTTGATCCTTTGGCTGCAATAACTGGTGCTATGTCCAAATTAAACATTGGAGAGGGAATTTGGCTTCAAATAATCATAAGGCCTGTATCAAACTATTGGCAGGCCAAATCTAAGGAATATATCACTGCGATAAAAGAAGGAAAGAATCCAAATGGAGATTCCTTCGGGGCAGTAATAGGGAAGATAATTGGAGGAGTAGGGAAGGCTTTAACAACAACGGATGATGGGAAACCTCAGAAAGAAGTTGTTAAGCTTGCTCCAGGGCAAGAAGAAGAATTAAGTGAAATTGAGAACAAGACACTAAAAGTTGGTTTTGAATTTAAGATAAGGGTAATATCGAAGGCACAAGATCAATTTAGATCTGAGCAAATTTTACGTGATGTAGTTGCAAGTTTTAAGCAGTTCACAACAGCACATCTTAATAATTTCATTCATGCTACTCCAACAAAATCTGGAAAAGAAATATATGATGAATATATTCGCAGGCATATGGAAGATGGACAGGACATTTTGAATATTGAGGAATTAGCATCTGTATATCATTTACCAAATATTTCGGTAGAAACACCAAATATAGCTTGGAGTAGAGCAAGAAAATTGGAACCTCCAATGAATTTGCCTAAAGCTACAGATGATGGGGTAACAATATTTGGAGAAACAGACTATCGAGATGTCAAAGTCCAGTTTGGTCTGAAAAGAAAGGATAGACAGAGGCATTTCTATCTTCTTGGTAAAACAGGAAGTGGAAAATCTACACTGTTTAAAAATATGTTCATATCAGATGTATTGTCGGGTGATGGAGCTTGTTTTGTTGATCCTCATGGAGATACAGTTGAGGATTTACTGCAATATATTCCTCCTAACAGGGTAGAAGATGTTGTATATTTTAATCCGACAGATGTTGAATATCCTATTGGATTTAACCTACTTGAGCTTAAGGATAAATCACAAAGAGACTTAATAGCTGATGGTGTGGTAGAGGTATTTAAAAAGCAATTTGGAGACTCATGGGGTCCTAGACTTCAGTATATCTTAACTAATGCTGTAGCTACTGCACTAGAAGCGCAAGGAACAACCCTTCTCGCTGTTACTAGAATTCTGACAGACAATAACTACCGAAAATTTATACTAAAACAGGTACATGACCCGATATTGTACAAATTCTGGACAGATGAGTTTTCAAAAATGGCACAAAATTCAAAATTGCTATCAGAAGCTGTATCTCCAATACAAAATAAGGTTGGAAGATTCATAGCCTCCGCAGTAACAAGAAATATTATTGGACAGGTTAAGTCAACGATAGACTTAAGGGAAATAATGGATAACAAGAAAATACTACTTGTTAATTTGGCACAAGGAAAATTGGGCGAAGAAACAGCCTCTTTGCTTGGTGGTATGATTATCACAAGATTGCAGGCTACTGCTATGGAAAGAGTAGATATTCCTGAGGAGGAAAGAGAGGATTTCTTCTTGTATGTTGATGAGTTTCAAAATTTTGCGACAGAATCATTTGCAAAAATACTTTCAGAAGCTAGAAAATACAAACTTAATTTAACAATGACAAACCAATATATAGATCAACTTCCTTTAACAGTTAGACAGGCAATATTTGGAAATGTTGGAACATTAGGATCTTTTGTAGTAAGCCAATCGGATGCTGCAATATTAGAAAAGGAATTTGCTCCAATGGTAACGGCAGGAGATTTAGTTTCCTTAGATGCATACTCTATGTATATAAAACTATGTATAGATGGAATGACATCTGTACCATTTAGTGCAAAATCACTTCCAATCAGATATGAAAGGTTTGGATTAAGAGATGAAATAGTCAATTTCTCCAGAACTAAGTATGGAAGGTCAAAAGAAGAAATAGAGGCTAAAATTTCAAAATGGAGTAATCAAAGCTATAGCGAAAAGGGTAATAGAAGTATTTCGTTGAATAATCAAAAAAAGCAAGAAGAGGTAGAAGAAATTGTGTCAAAAGAAGTTCCTGCTGATACTCATCAATAATTGTGGTAAAATATGTGTCGAAGGAAAAACTATGTCAGGACATTCAAAATGGGACACAATTAAACACAAAAAAGCGATTAATGATGCTAAAAAAGGAAAAAGCTTCTCTAAGGTATCTGCTTTAATATCGCATGCTGCGAAACAAGGTGGTGGGGATCCAGAAATGAATCCAACACTTCGTCTACATATAGCGAAAGCGAAAGAACTTGGATTTCCAACGGATAAAATAGAGAAGGCTATTCAAAAAGGGACGGGAGAGGGAGAAGAAAAAGTCATATATGAAGAAGCAACATATGAAGGATTTGGACCTTTTGGAATTCAAATAGTAGTTGATACATTAACAGATAACAAAAATAGAACGGTTGCTGATCTTAGAAAAATATTTGAAGAGATAGGAGGAAATATGGCTGAGAATGGAGCAGTCTCTTGGAATTTTGAAACAAAAGGATATATACAAATATATTCTGGACATATGGAAAAATCACCCAAATATGGAGAACCTGACATATATGTAGAGGAAGATCCTGAAAGTGTAATGTTGTCATTAATGGACTTAGATGGTGTACTCGATATTGAGGATATAGAAGAAGATGGGAAAAAAGGTTTTGTTGTATACACAAAATATGAAAATTTTGGAGCTGTGAGAGACAAGATAATAGAATTGGGTCTAGTTCTAAAAGATGCCGAATTGGTAAAAGAAGCAAGAGTAACAAAGAAACTTACGGAGGAACAACTTAATAAAGTAAACGAAGCATTAAGCAGAATAGAAGAACATGATGATGTTCAAAATGTTTGGAGTGATATAGAATAACTATATGAGAATCCTCGGAATAGATCCTGGTCTAGCAACAACTGGATGGGCGGTTGTTGACTTTGACAGTGACTCAAAACCTGAAATAATTGATTATGGTTGTATCTTTACTGAAAAAGGATTGTCAGTACATAGAAGATTAAAAGAAATATACGATGATACCAAAGAGATACTTTCTACTCATGAACCAGAATATGCAGGAATAGAGACACTACTTTTTTGTAACAATGCTAAAACAGGTATTGTTGTGGGAGAGGCTAGGGGAGTTATTCTCTTAGCATTGGAAGAATCAAATGTTCTAATTAAAGAGTTCTCTCCTCTTCAAGTCAAAAATTCAATAACAGGATATGGAAAGGCAAATAAAATGCAAATTCAAGAGAATGTAAAACTATTATATGGTTTAGATGAACTTCCAAGACCAGATGACGCTGCTGATGCTCTGGCTATTGCTATGGCTACAGAAGTTCTTGTTTCAAGAGACGACATTATTTTGCACTATCCTGTATAATATAAGTATAGATGATTACATACATTACAGGAAAAATATTGAATTCAACTACAATGGGAAAAGATTCCTATGTAGATATTCTGACAGCTTCTGGAGTAGGGTACAGGGTGAATATACCTAGTTCATATGTTTGCCCTAAAAATGGGGAAAATTATTCTTTGTATACATATCATCATGTTCGTGAAGATTCTCAAGCTTTGTTTGGATTTATTAAAGAAGATGAAAGGAATTTTTTTATCGAACTGATTACAGTATCTGGAGTAGGTCCAAAGATTGCCTTAACAATACTATCAAATTTTACAAGAGAAGAATTAGAAAGTCTCATAAATGATGGAGATGCACGGGCTTTAAGTAAAGTTCCTGGGTTAGGTTTGAAAAAGGCTCAAAAAATAATTATAGAATTAAGAGGGAAGATTGATTTAACAAAAGATGATGAGAAGAGTATTTCAGTTATTAGGGAAGTAAAGGAAGCCTTACGGGTTCTTGGCTTTAGTGGTGATGGATTGAAGGAGAAAGTTAATAAAGCAGAGGATATATTAAAGGCCAATGAGGATATTCCAATAGAGGAATTAATAAAAAGAATTTTAAACGAGGAATGATTTCTTCTAGTAAGCAAAAACAAAGCAAAAAAAATGAAAAAGAGATAACTCTAAGTTTGTCATCAGAGAGTAGGGGATCTCCTTTGTATGAAGAGAAAATTAGGCCTTCGAAATTAGATGAAATTATAGGTAGAAATCTCGAGAAGGAGACCCTTAGAATGATGATAGATTCTGCCAAAAGGAGGAATGAGGTTGTTGATCATATTCTGTTCTATGGTCCTCCAGGACTTGGGAAGACGACATTTGCAATGGCTATAGCAAATGAGATAGGTGCTTCTGTAAAAATAACTTCAGGGCCAGCAATTGAAAGGCAAGGTGATTTAGCTGCTATTTTAACTGGGCTAAAGAGGAATGATATTCTCTTCATTGATGAGATACATAGATTGCCGAAAGTAATTGAAGAGATTCTTTACCCAGCTATGGAAGATAGAGTTTTGGATATAGTTATGGGAAAAGGTCCGTCTGCTAAGACAATTAGACTGAATTTAGAGCCATTTACATTGATAGGAGCAACTACTCAGATTGGAAAAATAAGTTCTCCAATGAGGGATAGATTTGGATTGATACAAAGGTTGGATTTTTTCTCTCAGGAAGATTTGGTTTCAATATTGGCTAGGGCAGGGAGGCTTTGGGATATTAATATAGATCTTGATGCGTTGAATATGCTATCAGGGTGTGCTAGAGGGACTGCAAGAGTTGGTTTAAGATTGTTGCGAAGATGTCGTGATTATGCAGAGAGTAGGGAAATTGAAAATATTGATGTTGATGTTGTGATTAATACAATAAAGATGCTTGGCATAGATAGGCTTGGACTTGAGAGAGTTGATAGAGAATTGTTGCTATCTTTACTCAATAATTTTGCAGGAGGTCCAATTGGTTTGTCTACTTTAGCTGCTTCTGTTTCAGAAGATGAGGTTACAGTAACAGATGTTTATGAGCCGTATTTGATGAAATGTGGCTTTTTAAAGAGAACTTCTAGAGGGAGAGTGCTTACCCAGAAGGGTTTAAAATATATCGAGACATTTAGGTATGATGAAAATGAATAATGAGAGTAATACAGATAATGAAAAGAGAGGTAAGCTTCTCCTGTTAGCAGCATTTATAGCTTTGTCTTTGTTTGTAAGCAAGGTTGTACAAGCAAATACACAGGTTGTGATTTCGAAGGTATATATTAACGCATTAATATATTTTGTAGTGGTATTTATTGGGCTTTTATGGGCATTTAATCTTCAGGTTAAGAAAAAGTCACTAATCTATTTACTTCAGCCCGCATTGTTTGTTTTTTCACAGGAATTGTTTATTGAATTCTTTTTCTTTCAAAAATTCAGTAGGATTTATGAGGCGTTTATTCTTTTTCTTTTGATAATTGCTGTTTTTTTCATAAATTATTTCTCCTTTTTGTCTGCGAATGCATTTAATGTAAATCTTTACAAGAAGATTCCTCTTGCACAGGTAGCTAGGACTACTTCTTACATCATCTCAATATTTACGATGTATTTTTTAACTTTTAGTTTTCTTCTTAGTGAATTTAATATTTATTTTCTTTTAGTATCAATTTTTATCTTTTATATAATTATTGCTTTAATACATTATATAAATATAGAGATAGAGGATAGGGAGCTGTCTAGGAAGACAATTATTACTTCACTTATTTCATTTATTTTATTTCTAGGTGTTTTTTTGTCTGGGAATACTCATGAGGTGATTTCAATAGTTCCAGTAGTAGGGTATTATTTTGCAGTGAGCATGGTAACGCAGGAGAATATGTTTTTAGGAAATTACAAGAATGCCTCTCTGTATATTGTTTTCTTGGTAGTTATTTTTTTAGGTGTTTTGTTTTTGAATATTTTTAATATATAGCTTGCACAGGGTAGGGGGATAGTGCTAAAAGCCTGTAGTGATGCAGTTAGTTCATAGCCCTATAGTAATTGTGTGTGGATAAGTATTTCTGTAATACCCTTCTAAAATTAAGAAAAAAAGTACAAGAAAATAGCAGACAAATAGTTGTAATTTGATGTGAATAAAAATATAGAGGGAAGGGAGTACTACTCTAGTTGAAATTATGTTACAATTTGAAAATATATAACCGAGTATAATGTCCCTTATATGCGGTTGGTATATAAAAATTTTAGATTGATGGACATTTATGGAATTTTTAATTTTTTGTATTGTTTTGTTTTTTGGTATCTTTATATCTCTTTTATTTCTTTTCTATTCTCTCTCATCATTCTTGTTTTCTGGTCTAGTAAATTTTTTGAGGAGCCCCTACTCTGTTTTGTCTAATTTAATTTTAGAGTAGTATATATCTATGAATAGTTTCCCAAAATTAGATAATCAGGATGATTACTTAATTTCTTTGCAAAATAACAACTTTAGTAGCCAGACGATCATAAATTATGCAAGGGATTTGTGTATATTTGCGGTTTTTTTGCATTTTAGAGAGATTAAGTTTTTGGATGTGACTAAGAAGGATATTAGTATGTTTAAAGGGTATTTGATAGCGGGACAGCATCTTGAGGATTTGGATAGGATTAGAAAGAGTGGTGTTAATGATGAGCCTGTGAGAGGCTCTGTAAGCACGTCGAAAAAAACGAATGGTGTAACTGGACCTGCTGAATATTCTTCTAAGGGTGTTGTTAGATCTAAAAAGTTTGAGGGTGATTTTTTAGAGAATATATATAGTAAGGTGTATGGTAGTTTTGGTGTGTTGAGTTGTCCTAAGAATAAAGGAGCTAGGAAAGGTGAAGGTCTTAGTCCTAATAGTATAAATAGGATGCTTTCTGCTTTGAGATCTTTTCTTAAGTTTAGGATAAGTTGGGATTTACCCATACCTCTTCCTCCTGATGCTATAGATATGATGAAGGCGGAGAAGAAATTGAAGAAGGTTGCTTCGAAAGAGGATTTGGTTAGATTGATAGAATGTCCATTGGAGTTTGAGAAAGATGAGAAGATAGCTATTCGTAATAGGTGTATGTTGGAGATGCTTTTTGCTACAGGTATGAGAATATCTGAGTTGATAGGATTAAATCTTGATCAGGTAAATAGCGAAGGGAAGATGTATATCTGGGGAAAAGGTAAAAAGGAGAGGAGTGTATATATGACAGAACGAAGTTTGGATTGGCTTAATGCATATTTACGTGTGAGGTTGGATTTTGCGTTTACCGATAGGGGAGATGGAGAAGCTTTGGGTATTGAGAAATTGAATTGTGAGTCGGATTTGAATTTAGAGATATTTGATAAAGGGAATAGGAAGTATATTAGGTTGGTTGAGGAGTATAGAGAAAGTGGTTATTTGGAAAAATTTGACTCCCCTGCCCTGTTTATTCCTTTTTCTGGAAGTCGGGCTGGTAAACCAGATTCTAGGATTTCTACTAATCATTTTCAGGAGAAGATTGCCGAGTATAGGAGGAGGCTGGGAATTCAGATACCGACTTCAGCACATAGTTTGAGACATGGTTTCGCAACTTATTTAGCCGAGGAAGGTGCTAGTCCAGTAGCTTTGCAGGTTTTATTAGGGCATTCTAGCTTGAATACAACTACAAAGTATGTCCATGCAAGTGAAAAGTTTGCCGAGGAAACAGTCAGAGAGAAGCATCCATTGAAGTAAGGTTATTCCTTTTTTTGCATTTGATCCATTAATTCTTGGATACGCTTCGTATCAGGGTTGTCCATGTTAGCCTGAACTGCAGCAACGGCTGCGGGATCTCCTTCTTGATATCTTTTTGCAAGATCCTTTGTCTGCTTAACCATATCTAATGATTCTTGCATATATTGAATAATATATTCCATTTTCTTCGAATCAGCCTCATCCTTGTATGCTTTAGCAAAAACAGTATCGTAAAGCTTGGTAAACTGCTCTTCACTTGTAATTTCCATGTTTGCAAGGGCATCTATTTCAGGATCATCTACATCTTCTGGGATATCTGCAAGAGCTCTGTCTACAGAATCTTCCACAGCGAGAGATAATAGCTTCTCTATAGCGTCATTGTTTAAACCTTCGGCTAACAATTGACTCTTTATTTGCTCTAGTTGAGTGTTGTAATCCATTAAAGTTTATAATAAAAGTTTATTTATTATTTGGACAGCATATCTATAAGTTTCTGTGCTCCATTTGTTCCTAACTCTTTAAGGTTTTGTACTAGGTCTGGATTGGAGACGCCACTTTGTATATCAGTAAGATACCCATTAATAAGTTTGTGTACTTCAGAGGTACTCAGATTGCTAAATAATGTATCTCTTGTTATACCAGATGAGATTAAATCTTCTTCAAGCATTCTTGGAGCCATTTCATGCCAACCACCTCTATAGTTTGAAAAATTCTCAACTCCTCCTGGGAGATTTCCAACGGCTTGTCCAGCTAAATTCTGATTCCAAGCTGATCCCGGAAGGTTAACTTTACCATTTTGTACAAGAACGCCTTCTGTTACATATGACTGTTGTTCTTGATTCTGTACTAGCTGCTCTTGTTCTTGATTCTGTGCTAGCTGTTCTTGTCCTTGATCCTGTGCCAAAGGTTGATTTCGTAATTCATTTATAGCGACACTATTCATATAGATTTTTGTTGCTAATCCTCCAACGAATGAACCTATTGTAAATCCTCTTAAGAATTGAGTAACATTCTTAGTTATCTTCAGTATCTTTTCTTGCTTTTGAATAGTTTTTTCTAATTTTGCTCTCTGTTCAGGATCTGTTAAACTTCCAAGTTTTAATAAATTACTTGAATATTTTGAGGAAAGAAAATGTTCAACTGTTGCTGATGTCATTCCACCTACACCTGCTACAAGAGAAGCCATTGGGAATGTTGCTGCTCCACCAACAAGTGAAAATCCTACTCCAGATGCGATACCTAATCCTATCACAGCCTTTCTGCTTAAATTCCTTTCTTTTCTATCTCGCACAGTTTTCTCCTTTTCTTCTTTTTCTCCTTTAGGTGCTTCTTGTTCCTTTTTAACCTGTTGCTCAGGCTGTGTCTGCGTCTTCGGTAACCTCTCTCTAGAGGTGAATTTCTGAGATACTTCCTCTTGCTTCTTTGTATAGAGATAGTTCAAGTCAGCTATTGAGCATGTCTTTGTAGTTACATTTCCCTTCTCATCTCCGACCATATTAAGAAATTCTCTTTGATATTTTGCTTCCAATTTATTCTTCAAGTACTCTAAATCCTCTGCCCCTATATGTCCTGCTTTCAAAGCTTCTTCGTATCCTTCCTTTGTTTTTGAATATTCACTATTATCCTTCAGGAAATTTTCCTTCAGAAGTCCTACTTCTTCCTGTGTTAATGGTCTCTCAGTTTTTAGACTATTATCATAATTTTTAAGATCCTGCTCTGCTCTATCCTTTGCATCGATAATTGTATTCTCACTGTCCCCTGCCTCATTTCCTGCTGTTTTATTTTGTTCCGCTGCTTTTAATACCTCATGCTGTGATGCAAATTTCTCAATGTTTTGCAAAGTTGAATCAGATGCTTTTTGTGATTGATCTTTCTGCTCAATTATTTTTTCAGCTACTGTTTGCGTTTGAACATTTTCTGGTTTAGTCTCCTGCTGTGCTGTAACAAAAACCCCGGGGGTAGATTGCCTATTGTCGAATGCTTGCGCTACCTCTTGAGGAGACGAAGTAAAGTGTGCAGTCTCAGTTACGTTGCTTAAATCGACTGGATTACTTGATGGCTGAGGAGCTGGTTCCGCAAAAATCCCTTCTCTTGTCCCATCACTTCTAATCGTAGAAGATGTCGTTGGACCATACAACAAAACATCAGAAGACTCAGAACTGGATGACTCATTCATAGCACAGTAAATATATTATTTTATTATTTACTACCTATATATATAGAGAGAAACACCTACAGGCAGATTGATAATAATAGAATATTGTTTATGAAGGTATATGTCAAGCACTAGAAAAAAAACTCCGGCATGCGGTCAAATATATTTTACAAATTGCATAGGCAATGTCGGAGTTTACAAGCTTTATGCTACTTGTCAGTCAATCGAATGATAGTTTGAATATTTTGTGAAATAAATGTAATTGTTCCTCAATCAGATAGCATCTTTCTCTTACGAGATCATAAACATCCAAACTTCCAAGATTACAACATCTATGTGATCTTTTCTCCAAAATAGACAACTCTTCACCTAATTGCACAATCTGTTCTGTTATCTCTGCCAACTCTTCTGCGACATTTTCCCAACTATTTACTGTATTCACAAATCCTCCTTATTTATTTAACTGCATGCTGTATTTTCCATATGTTTCAGGAAATTATTCACTGGTATAACATAGGGAATTGTAAAGAACTAAACATAATGAATGTTTAGACCGCAATTATCCAATATTTTAAGCATTTTCGCAATATCTACATATTTAGAAAATATGGGCAATTTGATATACTCTAAGATATGTCCAACATGTACAAGAAAGTAATTTCCGTATTCAAGAAAAAATATGGACAAATTCTGCTAATACTGCTACTTATTGTTATATCCTGTCTCTCAATTAGATGGGGGAAATATATTCTATCAAATGATAATTATTCTCCAGAACTTAATCCTTCCCTATCAGTAGAGAGATATCTTTTCTCTCCTGCTTGGAGAAGTTATCGTGTTTTAGGTACTCCATCAGATAGTGAACAAGCTGATGTTTTTCGTTCAGCAATATTTGCAGTATTTGAACCTTTACTTCCGAAATGGCTTCTAGGGCAACTTTTCTACTTAATGTCTCTTGTTGTAGGTGGTGTGTCTACGGCATTCTTAACTATGCTTCTTCTTAGGAAAAGCAGACTAAAGAAATATAGTCAGATAGGGTTCCTAGCTTCAGGCATCTTGTATTCGACAACTTTATGGACAATGTGGCTTTTCTATCAGAATATGGCTCCATATGTTGCTAATTTCGGTTTTTTCCCACTTCTAATGCTAAGTGCGTATATGTATATAGAAGACCCTACTATCAAAAAGGCATCATTTTTTCTGATTTCTTGTGTCTTGTTCTCATGTGTATGTGTTATTTCAACACTGTTCATTGTAGATTTTGTTGCTTTCGCTTGTTTTGTTTTCTTTGTAATCTTTTTAGAAAAAATAAAGATAAGAGAAAAATTAAAAAAATGGGTAAAAGTACTTTCAATACTAATTCTTTCCCAATTATTCTGGATTCTTCCATTCATTCATTTTACTGTTTCCAGCAGTCAAAATGTTGTTGATTCATATGTGAATAAAACAATAACTGGAAGCACAATAGACCTGGAAACTGAAATGGAGAATTGGGTTAATTCTGCTAGATTGTATAACCGTATGCTTTATGAAACTGATGAAAATGTTCCGTTGTTTAGTATGTCGTCAGAATTTCAAAATTATGATTTTTACAAGATTATTGGTCTTCTACCAGCATTCTTCTCAGTTTTAGCGGTAATATTTGCTATTTTTAAAAAGAATAAATCATTATATATTTTTGCTATCGCTGGAT
>Ga0208695_1001377_pt1 | contig 20382 bp, 6 predicted proteins | sample AD_UKC111_MetaG_FD_184449 | JGI IMG/M metagenome (GOLD analysis project Ga0208695, IMG submission 184449) | Active sludge microbial communities of municipal wastewater-treating anaerobic digesters from Hong Kong - AD_UKC111_MetaG (SPAdes)... | ecosystem: Engineered > Bioreactor > Anaerobic >...
GTATTAACAACATCTATGACTATGGTTTTATTTCAAAAGATCTGTTAAAATTTTACAGAACAGTCGTTTTACTTTTATCTATCTATCTTTTCCTATTTTTCAGTGATCTCTTTATAGAAAAAACCTTAAATAAAAACTTTATTTTAAAACCATCAAAAATAATAAGAAATGAACTTTTCGAAAATTATATTCAAATGCCTATAGATTTTTATTATGATAATGGTCCTGCTGGAATTGCAAGAAATCTATCAAGTAATCTAAATAACGCCATAAATTCAACCTATAATCTTTTAAAAATTTATATTTCACTCATTAAGACAATTGTTTACCTTATTTCGATAATATTAATAAATCCTTTATATTCTTTGTTCATCATCTTATCTGATTTTTTTATAATTCTCATAAATAATATTATAGAAAGGAAAAAGATATCTATTTTAAGTAAACAAAATGAAGCATTTATGAGCACTTACGATAAAGTTTATGATAATCTTGAGGGCGAGTATGAAATATACGCAAACAATTTTTTTAAATATTTTACTACAAATATTAAAAAGCCAATAGAAAATCTAACTATGAATTTTCTTGCTAAAGTAGATCATTTAACTGTTTTTTCTTTTTTTGTAAAAAACAGTTATAAAAAATTAGTTCCAGTAATTCTGCTTTTTATATTATATTTTTCTGGTTTAGATAATAATTCAATTTCATCTTTTTTCTCTTTATATTTTTTATTTCTTATTTTTCCTGATATTTCATCTCTTGCTTCAATAAAACTGGAAATAAAAAAAGTAGAAGCAAGGTGGAAGTCGATAATAAGTATTTTTGAACAAGAAAAAGAAAAAAGTGGAAAAAATATTAATGAAAATTTTGATATAAAGATAAATAACCTATCCATAAAGCTTCGTGAAAGAGAAATACTCAAAAATTTAAGCCTGGAAATTCCCTTTGGTCAAAAAATTCTTATAATTGGGCGTTCTGGTGAAGGAAAATCTGTTCTTATGAATTCCATTTTTGGAAGTTTTTATAATGGATCTGGAAAAATATTTATTGGTAATATTTTAATGGAAGATCTTGATATAGAAAATTTTAGAAATAATATTTCATACATAAATTCAAACCCAATTATTTTTAAAGATTCTATATACAACAATATAAAATTATCAAAAGAGATTTCAAATAAAGATATAGATGATTACATATATAAAAACATTATTTTAGATGAGATTCAAGAAATTGAAAGAAAAAATTTGCCTTTGAGTTATCTCATAACTGAATTTACAATAAATGATTTTTTTATTAGATTTAGTGATTTAAATCAAATTATAACTACTGATACATTGTCTTCAGGTGAAAAGATAATTATTAGTTTTTTAAGGGCTATTATTAGAAAGCCAAAGATTTTTTTTCTGGATGAAGCAACAGGTAGCCTTGATAAAAGGATGGAAAATAAGATGCTTTCTATTATAAAAAATATGAATATTACAGTTATTGCGATATCTCATAATTTATCACTGATAAATTATTTTGATAGGATTATTTATCTTGATTCCGGAGAAATAAAAGAAGAAATTGTACCGGAAGATCTCTTTAAGTCAAATTATATAAGATCATTATTTGAAGATCAAGTTGAAAGCAGGATTTAAAATTTTGAATATCTATTTACCAGGTTTTATATGAAAATATTTATTAAGCACTTTTATAATTTTTATAAAGAATATTTATTTCAAATTTTAATATTTATTATTTTGAATTTTATTTCAATAGGCTTATTACTATATGTAAATAGGTATCTAAACGATTATCTTAAGGGAAATACCATTGATATCCACATGTTAATTTACTATTCTATTTTTATATTGGTTTACTATTTAATAATATATCTAATAAACTATATTGATATAAAGTATTTATGTTTTAAGCCTCTATCAAGGATGTTTAATAAATCTTATAGAACAATTTTAACAAAAGATTATTCTGATTTTATTACAAATAATTCTGATAATTATATCTATAATATTTTTGAAGTTCCACAGATGCTTTTGACAACATTTCCATCATTTATATATATTATAAGTTCATCTTTTCAAATTATTTTTGTATCTTTTTTGCTTGTTAAGCTATCGACAATACCTTTTATAGTCATATTTGCTCTATTAATCCTTTTTGAAATAATAAATAAATCTTTTTATGGGAAGATAAATAAGAATTGGAATAATTTATCAAAAAAAACCGATTCTTTGCAAAGTAATATTATATCTATCTTTTCATCTATCTGGTATATAAAAATATATAATTTAAAAAATTATTGTTCAGAAAAAATAAAAAAAGACAATGAAGATTATGCTACTTTATTTTCTAAAAATAAGTTCAACGAATCTTTAATTTTTTTGATGACAGATTATAAAAATTATATTTTTGAAGCTATTTATATTTTATTATATTTTCAAACGAACATTGCGAAAAAGGTTGATATTATTGAACTTATTTTTCAGGTTTTTCTTATTAGTATATTTACAACAAATTATTCAAAAATTATAGCTTCAATTATTGATATTAATAAAACTAAAAAAACTTTGATCGCTTTTTATGAAGTCCTGAAGAAAAAAAATATTCAAAATGAACCGCAAAATACAGAAAAGTTCTTTAATAATTTAGTAAATGAAGAAGAGAAAGTCATTTATTTGAACAACTGTAAATTTTATTACAAATTAAAAAATGGCGAAGAAAAAGAGATTTTTAATAATTTTAATCTTAATATTTTCAAAGGTGATAAGATAGCCATAACCGGAGAAAATGGTAGTGGGAAAACAACACTACTTAAAATTCTGGCAAATATTTATCAAGTCGATATAGGGGAGATTCATTATGATGAAAAATTTTTTGATCAAGATGTTTATTGTAAAACTAAAATAAAAGAAAATTTCATTTACAGCAATCCTTATATTTTTAATATTTCACTAAAGGAAAATCTTTGTTTTGATAGAAGTTTTGAAGAAAAACTTATTTACAATTTGCTTGATAGAGTTGATTTACAAAAGTTTTACTCTTCATTTCCAACCAGAATAGATTCTATATTACAGAAAAATAGCATGACAATTTCTGATGGCGAGAAATTACGTATAGCACTTCTTAGAGGATTGTTAAAAAAAGATAATATTGAGGTCATTTTTCTGGATGAATTTACAAAAAATATAGATTCGATAACCGAAGAAAAGGTTTTTAAAATCTTATTCGACTTCTTTAAGGATAAGGTTATTATAGCTGTATCTCATAGATTATCTACAATATTAAAATTCGATAAAATTCTTTTTATAGATTCTAAAGAAAAAAAAATCTTATTTAATCAAAGAGATGAAATAATAAAAACAGAGGAATTTAAAAGATTGTTTGAGGTTTAGTATAAGTTGTATCTCAAAGAAATATCAAAAAAGTTTGTGCATCTTCTTGCTCCAGAACAAAGTTTCAATTCAAATATTTATTGTTAATTTAAATAGGAAAAAATAGTGCTAACCTAATAAATGAAGCCTGTTTTTAACTAATTTTAATCTTTTTTGAGATAAATCTTATCTCTTGACAACATATAATTTAATTTTAAAATTGATTTAATTAATAATATTATAATAGAAAGTTTAAAGTCCAGAAAAAATACTTTTATTGACAAAATTAAAAATCTAAATTCGAAAATCCGCAAATAAAAAGATACAGTTACCAATTTTAAGGTTTATTAAAATGAAACAACATTTACAAGATAAAATAGATGGATAAAACTAAAAAAAGTTAAAAATTTAATTTATTTTTTCTTTAAGGGGTTAAAATGAAAAATCAAAAAGTTTTATTGTGTATTTTTATCATTTTTATTTCTCTATTTCTTTTAAATTGTGCCTATCATCAAAATAAGGAAATTTCTCCAATAAAATATTCTGAAAATATTTCAAAGGTTATAAATGCATCTACATCTGGTATTATAAGTCCGGATGCTCCAATTGTGGTAGTATTTCAAAAAAAGATTGTCGATGAATCAATCTTAGATAAGCCTATTAAAAATGAATACTTTACCTTTAGCCCTTCAGTAGATGGCAAGATGATATGGAAAGATACAAATACACTTGCTTTTATTGCTGATAAACCGTTTAACGATGATACAATCTATACTGGAACTTTACAGTTAAAGGATCTAACTGGTGATTCTGAACCATTTGTTTTTAGATTTTTAAGCAAAAAACCTTACATAAAATACTTTAAATCCGAGTTTATCTGCCAGGACACACAGGATCCACAGTCGGTTGTTTTTCAAGGGACTGTTGGTTTTTCTCAAAGTGTTGATGCAAGAGATATTGAACCATATTTAAAACTTAAATGTGGATCCAAAAGTTATGATTTAAAAATCATGGCTGAAGATTTAAAGACAAATAGTTTTTCCTTTTCTTCAGATAAAATACAAAGAGATGCTGCTGATAAAAAATGTACCTTTATTTTTAACCCCAAATCCAACAAAGTATATGAGAGTTTCAATAAAAAAGTTATCCTCTATTCAAGCAAGAGCTTTAAACCTGTTGGTTATAGTACAGAAACATTAAAAAATAAAACATTTTTAGTTGCAACATTTACAAATGAGATAGATGAATCTCAGGATTTCAGAGGTTTTGTTTCTGTTTCACCAGATTTAGATTTTTCTTGTTACTCTTCTGGCAATAAACTTTACATTTCAGGTGATTTTCAAAATGGCGAAACCTACAAACTTGATATTCATAAGGGGATAAAATCGAAGTTCAAAGGTGTCAGTTTAAATGATGAATATACGAAATCCTTAAGTATCGATAACTTAAAACCATCAGTTGCATTTACAAGCAATGGTATCTTTTTGCCAACTGACAACAATAAATGCCTCAGGTTCACCACGGTAAACTTAAAATCTGTGAGATGCGTTATAATAAAGGTTTATGACAATAATCTATGCCAATTCTTGCAGGAAGAAAACTTAAAAAATAGTGATAAAAATAGAAAATATTCTTTTTCTTCCTTAAATAAAGTAGGTACAGAAGTATATAACGAAGCCTTAAACTTGAATTCGGATGTAAATGTTTCGACACAGCATGAGCTCGATCTTTCCAGGATAATCAAATCTGAATCAGGTTTGTATGTGGTTTCATTTTTTTACAATAAACAGGATATTTTAACTCAAGAAGAAAATGACGAAGAAGACGAGTATGATGAGTGGGATGAGTATGGTGATTACTACGATGAACATCATGATGAACAGGATGAAGAAGAGCAATATGAACCTGGTGAATATGTGGGTAAGGTTAATGCAAAAAATAATGACTACTATTCTCTGGTATACAACTCATATGGTCAGGTACATAAAGCTGTTTCTGTATCTGATATAGGGATAATATATCAAAAAACTAAAGATAGCATCTTCATTTATACTACTGATATTATCACAACAAATCCTCTTGAAGGAGTTGATGTTTCACTTTATACTTATCAAAATCAGTTTATTGCCAGTGGAAAAACAGATAAATCTGGAAAAATAATCTTTAAATACTCTGATAATCCGTTTTTTATTAAAGCGGAAAAGGGAAACCAGAGAAGTTTCATCTCGACAAACCAAATGGCTTTAAACTTTACAAATTACGATATTGGCGGAGTTGAGATATCCCCCAAGCAGCTAAGATTATTTGCATATAGCGAAAGAGGCATATATCGACCTGGTGATGAGATAAATATTACTGCAATTGTAAGAAATCAGTTTAATACATTTGAAACAAATCATCCTGTTACCATAAAAGTATACAATCCACGCAATTCCCTATGTTATGAGCAGATAAACAAAAGTGGCGTTGATGGAGTCTATGTATTTAATATTCAAACATCTACAAATGATCTGACTGGAACCTGGAATGCTTACTTTGAAGTGGCAGGGGAGAAGTTTATTTTTCCTATTAAGATAGAATCCATAGTCCCCTATACTATAAAAGTCAATGTTACAGCTTCTAAGGAAAAACTTAGTGAAAAAGATAATAAAATAGAGCTGTCAGTTAATGCAAAATACCTGGCTGGTTTACCAGCTTCAGGTCTAAAGTATATTGTTTATGCAGATTTGAATGTATCATCAAAAAAATTTACTAATTTTCCGACTTACAATTTTGATGATAAAACCTTCCGCATGGAAAATCGTTCAGAAGGTGTCATAGCCAGTGGGACACTTGATAATGATGGAAACGCAACTGTAGATTGGTCTTTACCTCGATTTGACACTAAACCACCAGCTCTTAATGTTGTATTTACAGTTAGAGTAGTTGAAAAAAGTGGAAGACCGGTTCCTTCAAAACTTATTATTCCAGTTGACACTTATGATTACTATGTTGGTTATAAGCTTCCATCTACATATTCAAGGTATTCGAAGACTGGAGAGATTTTGCCAATATCTCTTATCAATTTAAAGGCAAATGGAGAAGTTGCAAAGGGAAGAAAGATTGAATATAACATATACTTTAGTGATTGGTGGTGGTGGTGGGACTACTATTATGATGATGATTTCTCACTTAACTTTAAAAGTAGAAGCTCAACTTTAAATTATAAAAAGGGATCATTGATCTCAAAAGAGCCTCCTATGTCACTTGATATTAAGTTCGACAAAAGTGGTACTTACCTTGTTGAGTTTGAAGAAGAAGATGGTCATAGATCAAGTGTCTTTGTTTTTGTATATGGATGGGGTATGCAATCTTCCTCTAAAGATGCAAGTTATCTACTATTGAAAAGTAATAAAAATGAATATAACCCTGGCGAAACTGCAAAATTAAGTTTTCCATCTACAAAAAATGGAAAAGTATTTGTTACAGTTGAACATGGTGAAGATATACTCAGTAGCTTCTGGCTTGATGCAACATCAGATAAAAATGATGAAATGACCATTTCTATCCCGATAAATAAGGAGATGGTCCCAAATGTATACTGTACTATATTACTCATACAACCGCATGGAGAAACTAAAAATGATAGACCTATAAGGATGTATGGAGTCATTCCTTTAAAAGTTACTGATCTTTCAACTAAACAGGAAATAGAGATTACGACAAATGAATCCTTTAAGCCAAATCAACCTTTTTCCATAGAGATAAAGACTAAAGATAGTAAACCAGCACAGGTAACTGTGGCTGTTGTCGATGAAGGATTACTCGATATAACCTCATTTAAAACACCGGATCCCTGGGAAAATTTCAATAAAAAGATAATGAAGAAGGTATTTTATGCGGATATTTTCGATAGCATTATCAACTTAAATACCGGTGAGGTAAAGAATAGATTTGCTGTTGGTGGTGATGAGTTACTTGCTTTCAGAAGTTCTCAAGCACCTGATCAACAGGCTATGAGGTTTAAACCAGTTAGTTTTTTCAAGGGTCCATTTAAGACAGATGAAAAAGGATATGCAAAAGTTACCTTTGATATGCCAAATTATATTGGATCTGTCAGGATTATGGTTGTTTCCATATCGGGAAATAATTACGGAAGCGCTGAAAAAGCAGTTCCCGTTAAAGAAAACCTTATGGTTAGTGCTTCACTTCCAAGGGTTTTAAGACCAGGAGATAGAGCAGTGGTTCCAATAACCATTCTCGGCATGGTCCCGAATCTTGGTAAAATCTCAATAAATGCACAGATAAAAGGTCCTGCAAATATAACAGATGGCACATCGAGGGAAGTTGTGCTCACTAAAGAAGGCGAACAGACAGTCTACTATACGATAGAAGCAAATATGGAAATTGGCATGATAAACTTTGAGGTAAAGGCAACGAATGGAAAGTTTTCTTCATATCAAAAAATCGAAATGGATATTCTGGCTGGTTCCGCGCGAAAATTTGTAAGTGAAGAGACTACTGTAAGTGGAGGAAAAACAAAAAAGTTGAATCTACCAAAAGTTGGATATGATGGAAGTAATAAGGCAACAATAACTGTTAGTAGCTGTTTACCAGCAGGGGTTCAGGAGAAACTATCCTGGCTTATACATTACCCTTATGGTTGTATAGAACAGACTATTTCTTCAGTTTTTCCACAACTTTATCTAAAGGAGATTATATCTCTTGAACCAGTAGAAAGGGAAAAAGTAGACTATTTTATAAAAGCAGCTATAAATAAACTTAGAAATTTTCAACTTTCCGATGGTTCTTTTAGCTACTGGCCTTCTCAGAGCTACTCAAACCTGTGGGCTACAAATTATGCAGGTCATTTTTTACTTGAAGCAAAAAATAGGGGTTATGCTGTTCCCGATGATATGCTGAATAACTGGATAAATTATCAGAAAAAAGCAATAAAGTCGTTAAAAAAAAGTCAACTCCGTGAAAACATATATTCACTATATTTACTTTCTCTTTCAGGAAATCCTCAAATTGGTTCTATGAATATTATCTGGGAGTATTACGCTAACAAGCTAAGTGAACTTGAAACATGGATGCTTGCAGCCTCATATAAGCTTGCAGGAGCTTCAAGTATAGCTGAAAATATATTAAAAACTCCTAAATTTGTTGATTTGAAATATGATTCAACGGATGAAACTTTTGGTTCAAAGATTAGAGATGATGCAATGATACTGAATTTTATGCTTATATTAAACAGGGATGAAGAAGCTTCAAAGATGTTTACCGAGCTTGTAAAAGTCTTAAGCAAGGATTCATGGTACTCAACTCAGGAAACAGGATTTTTGCTTCTTGGAATAGGTAAATTCCTTGTGGAAAAAGGTGCTACACTTTTTGCTTCAAATAAAGTTCCGAATTTCTCTGGTTTAATAACGTTACCATCCGGTAAAAAATATTCATTCTCTGGTTCAAAGTATTCATATTCTTTTGAAATAAATTCAGATTTTGGCAAAGACATATCTATCTTTTTAGATCCAAAGTCAGATAGTCAGATATGTTTTGTTAGTCTTGTCTCAAGTGGTATCCCTTTGTTTTCATCAATGGTTCCAAAATCCGAGGGACTGAATTTGGATGTTGAGTATTTTGATGAATTTGGTAAACCAATTCTGAACAAAATCTTTGAGAAGGGTAAAGTTTACTATATCCGTTTTACCGTACAGAATAACAAAAGTTATGGTATCAGAAATCTTGCACTTGTGCATCTTATCCCGGCTGGACTTGAGTACGACATAGAAAGAATAAAATTCGACAATAAACCAGAGTGGGATGATAGCGACTGGGAATTTATTAAACCTGAGTATGTTGACATTCGAGATGATAGAGCTTTTATCTTTTTTCATAGTTTTTACTATTACCCGGTAGTATTTTATCTCAAAGTTAACTCTGTTACTGCAGGTAAATTTGCTGCTCCAGGAACTTATGTTGAAGCTATGTATGATAGAAGTATCTACGCATCAACCGCATTCTCGATGATAGAAGTTTCCCAGTATAGTGCAAGTACTAACCCACTATCTAAACCAAAAAACTGAACGCATAAATCCAGCAACCAATTAAAAGCCATAATTCATATTGCACTGTTTATTTGGTTTTGTTTAATGATTGGATATTCGATCCCTGTTTGAGATAAAAAGCTTGAAATTGAGATGAAGAAGGTTAAAACCAATTTTATTTATATTTTACTGATATCGATATTTTTTCTTTTATTTATTTTTATTATTTTTATACCCTCGCCAGTTAAACCTCTACTTGGAAGAGAAAGCTTAACAATAGTATCAGAAAATGGAAGTTTGCTCAGGGTTTATTTAAATAATGAAGATTCCTGGTGTCTTAAATCTGCTCTAAAGGTACCTCAAAAACTCAAAGAAGCTGTTATTTTATACGAAGATAAATATTTTTACTACCACTTTGGAATAAACCCAATATCTTTAATTCGAGCTTTAATTGTAAATATTAAGGCAAAAGAGATAAAATTAGGTGGAAGTACGATTTCAATGCAGGTTGCAAGAATATCGGGAAGAAGGTCAAGGAATATTTCAAGTAAAATAGTTGAGATTTTTCAGGCATTGAAACTGGAACTATTTCACAGTAAAGAGTATATATTAAAGTTGTACCTGGACCATGCACCTTATGGGGGCAACATTTATGGTTACAGAACAGCGAGTTTAAGATATTTTGGAAAGGAACCTGAGTACTTAAGCTGGGCTGAAGCTGCAACATTAGCAGTATTACCAAATTCACCTTCACTTATCTCGCCCTTAGTGTCACAGGATAAGCTGAAAAATAAGAGAAACGAACTTTTGTTAAGGCTCTATGAGGCAAAAAAATTAAGTTATGACAATTATCAGATGGCTTTAATAGAAGATGTCCCGATGAAAAACCTCTCGTTCCAGGTAGTTGCGCCTCAATTTTGCGACACTGTTGTTAAGAATAAAGAGAAGTATAAGTTAAACAGTTCCAGCAAAAGTATCATAACTACAACTCTGGATCTTCAGATTCAGCAACTTGTTGAAGGAATAATTCGAAATCATACTGAGATAATTCATGGAAGCGGGATAGCAAATATAAGCGCTCTTGTTGTTGATGCTCAAACTGGCGATATAAAAGCCTGGATAGGTTCTCAAGATTTTAGTGATGACAAAAACCAGGGTCAGATAAATGGAGTACTTGCTCCAAGATCTACCGGCTCTATCTTGAAGCCATTTCTTTATGCTCTTGCTATTGATAGAGGTTTACTTTTACCGGATACTCTTCTTGCAGATATTCCAACAACCTTTGGAAGTTATTGCCCTTCAAATGCAAGTGGAACATTTTCCGGACTTGTAACAGCAAGGGATGCACTTATAAATTCCCTTAATGTTCCAGCGGTCAGGGTGCTTTCTTCTTTTGGTGTAGATGAATTTTATCAATTCTTGAAGAGAGCAGGGTTAAATCATCTTTTTCGTTCTTCTTCAGAATATGGTCTTCCTCTTGTTCTTGGCGGAGCAGAAGCAACTTTATATGAAATAGCGCAGCTTTATTATGGACTTGTAAATAAAGGATATTTTTCGCAGCTTAATTACCTGTTAAAAGATTCCATTTCAAACTCTAAAACAAATGATTTGAAGACCAATGCAGATAAAAAACCAAAGCTTAATGCAACTCAAAATAATAAATTGAGTTCATCTACTAAAAATGTGGATAAAAATCAATATATACCGGAAAAAGAAGAAAAAGTAAGGATCAAAAAGGGAAAAAAACTAATCTCTGAGGGAAGTTGTTATTTAATTCTTGATATTTTGAAAGATCTTAAAAGACCAGAAGCGGATCAGTTGTGGGAATTCTTCAACTCATCAAAGCCGGTAGCCTGGAAAACTGGTACAAGTTATGGTTATAAGGATGCATGGGCTGTAGGAGTTAATCCCTCCTGGATCGTTGCTGTTTGGAGTGGAAATTTTGATGGAACTCCAAATGTTTTATTATCTGGTGGAAAGGTTTCAGGTCCTATAATGCTTGATATTATCAATGCACTACCTGCAAAATCTTCTGATAGATGGTTTAAATATCCAGATAATGCTCTGGTAAATCTTGAAGTATGCTCAAAAACAGGTTATGCAGTAAGTTCAAATTGCCCCGAAAAAAATTATGTAGATGCTCCAGTTGGTATGCTTCCTTTACAACCCTGTCCATATCATAAAATAATATATACGACTTTAGATGGAAAATACGAAGTATGTTCAAATTGCTGGAAGCCAGGTGAATACGAAAAGAAATATGTTCTTGCATGGAGTCCTGAAATTTCACAGTATATACGTGATACAGGTCTTATAGAAGACCAAAGACCAATCCATAATCCGCTCTGTCAGGGATTTAGCTCAACTGTTAATATGCAGATAATTTATCCGGGTAATGGATTGACCATTGTTGTTCCTAAGGACCTTAACGGAAAATATCAAAAGGTGATATTTCAGGCAGCTCACCAATCCAGAAATACTTACATATTCTGGTATCTAAATGGTTTATATCTAGGCAAAACTGCTGGAAATAATAATATGGCATTCTTACCGCCAGAAGGTGAAAATATCTTAACCATAGTCGATCAGCAAACAGGCAAATCTATATCTTCGAAATTCAAGGTCATTTATTCTTCAAGAAAATAAAATTGGTTCATCTGGTAAATTAATTCTTCTTTCCACATTTAAGAGTAATGTTTATAATAGTCGAAAGCCGAGATTCTAGAGTCTAAAATATAACAGTCTAAAGTCCAGAGTCAGAGAATAATTTACTGATCTGCTAGATGAACCTGGATTTTCAATATAAAAAAATTAAAGTTATATAAATTGTGCAAATACTTTTATAGATGAGTTTATTTACATAATAATTTCATTCATTTGTTTGATATATTTTAATATCTTTTTATTTTTTTGAATTAAAATTAAAAGGAACGATGAATAAGGCAAAATTATTTGTGCTTTAATTTGATGACTTGTAGATATAGCTTTACTAATATATGATTTTATTCATTTATCCAACAAATCCAGTTGTTAAAATTTAGTTTTCTGTTACTTTATCTTTGTTATGGTTCAATGATATATTGTATGGCTAAGTAATTAAGGTTCTTCCGGTTAATACACACTTTTTAACATTAAAGGAAAAAATGTATAGCATAGCATATAAATACTTGTTCATCCAGCAATTGTATGCTTATTTTAAAAAAAGAAATGCATAAATCCTTATATAAATAATTGATAAATAGGATTGTTTATTTTTTTGCTTTTCTTTTTTCTTTTTGTCACTTAACCAAAACAAAGAAGCGAATATCGAAAATAGGCTCTTTGCAATTTTTCTTTGTATGGCCAGGTCTTGAAAACTAACGAAAAGTTAGAAGATAATTTGCCGGATGAACCATAATTAACTTATCCTATAAATATTTATTTACATTAAGATTTTACTTGTAACAATCTTATTGATACACAAGGCATCAAAGTTGAACAATTCAGATCCAGGCGAAAGTTATTATTTTTTTGATCTTTTAATTTTGTAATTCAAAGTTTACAAATGGATTTTTCAAGCTATGCTAAATATATAAGTGATGAAATGCAAATAAGTTAAATATATCTACACTGAAACTTTTAATGGGATTAAGATGAAAGTAACTTTTTTTATAGCTCAAAGATATCTTTCCGGGAGAAATGGCAAAGGGATTTTCTCTTTTTTTTCCATAATATCGATTCTTGGTATAATCCTTGGTGTTGCAGCTCTAATCTCGGTTATCTCAGTCATGAATGGATTTCAAGAAAATATGCAGCAAAAAGTGATTTCGTTGCAGTCTTTTCATCTTTCAGTTAGTTCTTTTAGCTCAGAACCCATAAATTATCTTGAATATATGGATAAGATAAAGAGTGTTCCTCATGTTGAGGCTGTTTATCCTTATATAGAATCTGCTGTTCTTTTCAATGCAAATGGTTCAACACGAGGAGCACTTCTTAGAGGTTATGATAAATCCTTTTTTACCTCTGAAACTTTGAAAAAAAATGCTATTGTTATTGATGGTTCTTTAGAACATCTTAACAGTGAGGATTTTATTGCAACAGGTGATCAGTTTTCAATACTCTATGGAACTCGACTTTCAAGTAAACTTCTTGTTACGGTTTTTACAAGTTCTATATTTCAGCCAAAGATAAAGCTCTTTACAATAAAAGCATTTATAAAAACCGGATTTTATCCTATAGATTCAGGTGTTTTATACACTACTCTTGAAAATGCTCAACAACTACTTGCAATGCCAGGGAAATGCAGCTACATAGGCATTATTGTAGATAAACTTGCTAATGTTGAAAAGGTTAAAAGTTCTATTGAAGATATTCTTCCCTTTGGTAAATTGCAGGTTTCAACCTGGTACGATTACAATCGAACCACTTACTCAGCATTGAAAAATGAGAAAACATTGATGTTTTTTATAGTTTTTATGATAATCCTTGTCTCTGCATTTTATATAGTGTCTTCTCAAATAATGACAGTTATGAATAAACAAAAGGAGATAGGTATCCTTAAAGCCATAGGTTTTACTCCTCTGGATATTAAAAATATCTTTATTTTCAATGGCATAATCATAGGTACTATAGGAACTTTACTTGGAACATCGCTTGGTTATATAATAAGTTTAAATTTAGATGCGATATTTGCCTTTATTGAGAACATTGTTAACGGAGCCATAAGCATACTTTATCTCTTTGTAAATGTTTTCAACTCAACAGCCATGCAACCTGAATTTCAGATATTTTCTCGAGATATATATTACTTTGATAAGGTTCCTGTTTCAATCAACTTTAAAGAAGTCATTATTATCAATATAGTCACATTCTTGCTCGTGTTTTTCGCTTCTCTAATACCGGCACATAGAGCTTCAAATGTCAAACCCAAAGAGGTTATTCATAATGAGTGATGAGATTATTGTTTTAGAAAATTTATCTAAAAAATATATAAACAAAACAGAACAAATAGAGGTTTTAGCAGATATCAATCTTTCAGTTAGAGAAAGAGATACAATCTCAATCCAGGGCATATCTGGAGTGGGTAAAACTACTCTACTAAATCTTATAGGTGGTTTTGATTCTCCAAGTTCTGGACGAATAATTTTTCAGAATGAAGATATTACTCACTATGATGAAACAGATATGGCAAAATTCAGATGCAAAAACATCGGTTATGTTTTTCAATCATTTTATCTTTTAGAAGAGCTGAATCTTCTTGAAAATATCATTTTACCAGCTTTAAAACTTGGTCTACCACGAAAAGATGCGGTTGCTAAAGCTATGGAAATCTCCGAAATTTTGAGTCTTACAAACAGGCTTAAACATTTCCCTTCAGAAATATCTGGTGGAGAGAAGCAAAGAGCAGCCATAGCAAGAGCAGTAATAAATAGTCCTAAACTAATTTGTGCAGATGAACCTACCGGAAATCTTGACATAAAACATAAGAATATCATAGCGCAACTTCTCTTTAAAATAGTGGAGTCAAATAACTTATCTTTGATACTGGTTACACATGAAGTTGATCTTGCTGCCAGATGTACAAGAAGGTATAAGATTGAAGATTGTCATTTAATTGATTTGAATAGTTGATTTTTACTGAAAATTTCTTATATTTTTGTTGTATATATAAATAAGAAAAACTTATTTTATTTGGAAAAAAACCTAAAATAGTAATATAATAGTAATATATATGATATCTATATAAATAAAATCAATATATAAAGAAAATAATTAATTCTATTTCAATAAAAAATTGACCAGCAATATTGAGGAAGAGTGAGAAATATCATGATTAAAGATGTAGATAATTATTCTGAAGATTTGAGAAAATTAATAGATGAAGTTGCAAAAAATATAGCACTTGAGATGAAATCACAGAGTATACAACCAGGTCATCTATTGCTTGGTATTATAAGAGAAAAACTTGGAATTTCTTATTTTATTATTTCATTTATCGTTAAAGATAATATTTTCCTTCTCGAACAGGATATAACTGATCTTTTGATTAAAAATATCAATAACAACCTTACAATTTTCCCATCTATTGAATTTTCCAATACTACGAAAACTTATATGCAGTATGCCAGGCAGATTATGCTTCAACTGAATGACAATATTTTAAAAGTAGAACATCTTCTTTTAGCTATTGTTATGCAACTTCACACAAGTGATTCTGCACTTGATAAGATACTTCAAAACTATAATCTAACATTCCAGAATATAATGAAGCTTCTCGAGTTATTTGGTGATAACCCTCTTCTAAAGATAAAAGTTAAGCCAAAATCAAATATGCCAACTCCAGTTGCAGATAAGTTTTGCAAGGACTTTACCGAGCTGGCATGGAAAGGAGAACTTGATCCAATAATTGGTCGAGAGGAAGAAATAAAAAGGCTCATGCAGGTTTTGTTGAGAAGGATGAAAAATAACCCTGTTTTAATAGGATACCCCGGTGTTGGTAAAACAGCTATTGTGGAAGGTCTTGCTCAATATATAGTTTCCCAGCAGGTCCCCGATAAATTGAAAAATAAGCGAATACTCAAGATGGATATGGGGATAATAGTTGCAGGGACCAAGTATAGGGGTGAGTTTGAAGATAGATTGACCAAAATCCTTAAAGATATTGAAAAAGCAAACAACATTATACTTTTCATAGATGAGATTCATACTATCGTTGGTGCTGGTGGAGCAGAAGGAGCCATCGATGCTTCAAATATACTAAAACCCTTTTTAGCTAGAGGACAGATTCAAATAATAGGTGCAACTACTTTTGATGATTATAAAAAACATATTGAAAAGGATAAAGCCCTTGAAAGAAGACTTCAACCAATAGTTGTTGATGAGCCAACTGAAGAAGAAACTGTTGAAATACTCAAAGGGCTCAAATTAAACTATGAACTTCATCATCATGTCATTTATGAAGATAATGCTCTCAGCAAAATAGTTGAATTATCAAAAAAATATATTTCCGGTAGATATCTTCCAGATAAAGCGATAGATGTTCTTGATGAATGTGGAGCTTCATTAAATCTTGAAAATGGAACGCCACCAGCTCTTTTGATGCAAACATCTAAGCAGATTGAATCTTTAATAAAACAGAAAGAATCTTACTTTTTGATGAATGATTTTTCCAAACTGCCTGAAATACAGAAGCAGATAAATGAACTTTATTCATTTTATATGCAGCAGCTTGGTGGTTGGGAAAAATCTCAAGTTCAACCTATTGTTGCTGTGGTTGATGAAGAGATAGTGCATCAGGTTGTCTCGAAAATGACCGGGGTCAAGATTGAAAAGATGAAGCAACAAGAGGCTAACAGGTTGATAATGATGGAGGATACACTTTCTAAGGTTATTATAGGACAGGATGAAGCTATCAAAGTTGTTTCAAGAGCTATAAAAAGGGGTAGACTGGGGATTAAAAAAGCAAAAAAGCCTATTGGCTCATTTATATTTTTAGGACCAACCGGTGTAGGTAAAACTGAAGTTGCAAGAAGATTGGCTGAGTTTCTTTTTGGTTCAAAAGAGTCACTGATAAGGATAGATATGTCAGATTTTATGGAAAGACATACTATCTCCAGACTAGTTGGTGCACCTCCAGGTTATGTTGGATATGAGGAAGGTGGTATTCTTACTGAGATGATAAGACGAAAACCATACTCAATAATACTTTTTGATGAAATAGAAAAGGCTCATATCGATTTTTTCAATATGTTACTTCAAATACTCGAAGAAGGAGAACTTGTTGATAATTTTGGAAATAAAGTCGATTTTAAAAACACAGTCATAATTATGACTTCAAATATTGGCTCAAAGGATATTTTGCAATATCGAGTTCCTGGGTTTGAGATAGAAAGACACGAAAGTCTTGATTTTGAAGATGTTAAGAAAAAGGTTTTGTTTCAGGTTCAAAAAACTTTTAATCCAGAATTTTTAAACAGGCTTGATGAGATAATAGTTTTTCATCCACTTGAATCAAAGCATCTTATGCAGATAATTGATCTTATGATACTTGAGGTAAATGAAACATTATCAAACTATTCTCTGACAATCCAGATAGATCAATTTGCAAAAGAATATCTCATCGAAAAAGGTTTTGATCAAAAATATGGAGCCAGACCACTAAGAAGGCTCATTCAAAAAGAAATAGAAGACACTATAGCTCAAATGATTTTAGACCAGAAGGTGAAAAAAGGAAACAATATATTTGTATCTTACAACAAAGATGAGGGTCTACTTTTTAATATTAAGGCTTGCGATCAGATGGAGACAGATGAAAGCAAATTACTTCAAACTGAAAAATAATAAACATTTTGTAAATCTGTTTACTTTATTTTTTGTTTTAGCTTCTTTCTTCATATCAATCCCTATTTTTGCGAAGGAAACTGATGGTATTCCAGATTGGACTGCACTTTACCAGCATAAGTTTTATAGTGCTGTTATTTTTCAGTTAGAAAAAGATTTTACCATAGAAAAAGATTTAAAAAACTATGTTCTTGGAACTTCATATTTTTTTCTCAGTGAATACAATGAGGCGAAAATCTATCTTCAATCTATTAAATCTTCTAATTTCAAATTTATCAATGATCCTGTTGGATACTATCTTGGCATGATTTACTTTTTTGAAAAAAATTATGCAAAATCCGTTAGTTATTTCAACGAGATTAGTGCTGATTATGACAATCTTATTGAGAAAGATAAATTTTTGTACTATTTTGGTCTTGCTCTTAACGAAGTTGGAAAATATGATCTTGCCTTAAAGTATTTGAAGATTGGTCTTGAAAGTGAGTATGAAAATTTTAAGCCATATTATTCTTTCACAATTGGAAAAATTTATTATAACCTTGCTGACTTTTCAAATGCAGTGGCTGAATTTGAAAAATTTTTATACAAATATGTTGACTCCACTTTGATAGATGATACTCTTTATTATCTTGGAAAAAGTTATTATGCATTAAACGACCTTAAAAATGCAAAAAGAGCCTTTAGTTCTATATACAATCTTTACAAAACATCTGAATATTTTAGCAGTTCAATATACTATCTTGGCTTAATTACCGGGAATAAGATCTATTTTGAAGAAATTATTTCAAAATACCCAAATTTCGAAAAAATAGACTATGCATACTATTATCTTGCAAAGATACAATTTGACGAAAAAGATAATGATGGTTCATACAAAAATTTTTCAAAATGTTTTGATATTTCAAATAATCAAGATCTAATATACAATTGTATAGTTTACATGATCAAAATAAAAGGGGATATTCCTATCTTTTACCTTGAAAGGCTCAATGAGCAACAGAGAAAGGTCATTCTCGAGTATCTTCTTAATTCATATCTTTACTTCAACCAGAGAGAAAAAATTAAAAATCTTGAAAATAGTATTTATATTGATGAGATTAATCGTAACAGTGCAACTTTGTTTATTTTTGGGAAGTTTTATTTGAGAGAGAATAATATCGAAAAAAGTTTATCATACTTTTCAAAGGCTCTTGCCTTAAACCCAGTGGACTACAGGATACTTTTTTTTAATGCATATTGTTACTTACAACTTGGAAATCTTGAATTTGCACAAAAATTGTTTGAAAAAGTTTTATATGAAAAAAATCTTGAAGCATATTATGGTTACTATTCTTATCTTTATCTGGGAACTATAGAAATAAAAAAACAATCCTACAAAACTGCAATATATTATTTTGAACAAATAATTTTAAAGTATCCCACTTATCCATCTCTGGGGGAAGTATATTATTTTCTTTCAGTCTCTTATTACAATATCCACGATTACAATAAATCTCTTAAAGCTATAGAACTCGCTTATAAATCCCCGGTTTATGGAAAATATCGACTTGCTTTTTTGAGACATTATTCAATAGTTCTTTTGCGATTTGATCTGGCAAAATCTTTATCGATTTTCGAGGAGTATGTATCATGTGAAGAAAATAAATCCGAAATTTATCAACTTGCAATGAAATTAGCGGATTATTCATTTACTGATTACAAATATGACTATGCTATGATTTTATATAAGTATGCAAGCAAATTTGCAGAGACAAATAAACAGGTTATAGATTCAAACATCCAGATAATAATGATATATTACAATCAAAAAAATTATGATAAGGCTTATGAAAATATAAAGTCTATCCTATCAGATAGTCTTTCTTACAGAAAGAAAGATATACTATTTGTATTTTTTTCAGTAGCTATTCAACTTGAAGATGAAACCGCTGCACAGTATTTCAATCAGTTAAACGAAGGAGAGATTAAAGATTTTTCAAATTTTATATTTCCTTTTATAACAATATTCCAGAAAAAAGGCAAGTATGAAGAGGCACTAAACTTTATAGATTTTGTCCTTGATAAAACAAAAGATAATCCGTCTTTAAATCTTGAGATATTGAGTCAGAAAGCATATCTTTTAAAAATACTGGCAAAAAATGATGAGGCTTTTGCTCTTTATGAAAGTTTACTTGAACAGGCAAATGAAGATAAAAAAGTTGAGATAGAGTTACAACTCATTGAACTTGCCACAAAGCTAAAAAATTATGAATATCTTTCTTCTCAAATTGAGCCTTTATTGAATTATAATGATACCAATCTTGATTCAAGTGCATTTTATCTTTTACTCAAATTATTTTTAAAACAGAAGATTGATAAAGACTATATATATAAAATAGCAAATCAATATCCCAGATTGAATAAGTATAAATACTTTGAAATTTTTATTCAGTATCTACAGAATCAAAATGATATCAAAAAACAAACTGATTCAAGTAAAAAATATGTTACATCATCAAATCAGGAAACAGCTTTCTGGGGTAGATTGTTTTATTCATTTGCCCTTTTTGATAATAATGATACAAAAAATTCTAAGGCTATTGCTGAATCTTTGCTAACGGTTGCAGATAGAGAGCAGAAAGAGATTATTTACTATTTGCTTGTTCTTATAGAAAAAAGTA
>Ga0208695_1001380_pt1 | contig 20349 bp, 17 predicted proteins | sample AD_UKC111_MetaG_FD_184449 | JGI IMG/M metagenome (GOLD analysis project Ga0208695, IMG submission 184449) | Active sludge microbial communities of municipal wastewater-treating anaerobic digesters from Hong Kong - AD_UKC111_MetaG (SPAdes)... | ecosystem: Engineered > Bioreactor > Anaerobic >...
AATACAATGCCCGCACCCAGAATCGTGCTGGTGAGATTATCCCTGCAGAAATTACTGTTTATACCGATGGTTCCTTCACATTTATCCTGAAGTCACCTCCCGCTTCTGTTTTGATCAAGAAAGCAGCAGGTGTCGAATCCGGGTCAAAGGTTCCCAACCGTGAAAAGGTTGGAAAGATCACCAAGGCCCAGGTACGGGAGATCGCTGAAATTAAGATCAAGGATATGAATGCGATCGATATCGAAGGCGCCATGCGCCAGGTTGAAGGTACAGCCCGGAATATGGGTATTACCGTCGAAGAGAAATAGAGCGTTGTGGGAGGGTAAGGAATTACCCGCTGGTACCACGAAGGAGAAAAAATGGCGAAACACGGAAAGAAATACCTCGAGGCGGTAGCCAAGGTTAATGCCGATCAGAATTATGAACCTCTTCAGGCAGTGACTCTGGCAAAAGAAACCTCATATGCAAAGTTCGATGCAACCATCGAAGTTCACATGCGCATGGGCCTTGATCCACGTCAGGCCGATCAGCAGGTGCGTGATGTGTGCGTCTTACCACACGGATTAGGGAAGACAGTACGCGTACTCGTATTTGCCCAGGGTGAAGGTGCCACGAAAGCCAGCGAGGGCGGTGCGGATTTTGTTGCGGACGGCGACGAAATGATTAACAAGATCGCTGCTGGCTGGACCGATTTTGATGTGGCCATTGCCACACCCGATATGATGGGAAAGGTCGGACGCCTGGGTCGTGTTTTAGGGCCCCGTTCATTGATGCCGAACCCCAAAGCCGGAACCGTTTGCTCGGTCGATGATCTCCCGCGCGTGATCAATGAAGCCAAAGCCGGTCGCGTTGAGTTCCGCCTGGATAAAACGGCGAACATTCACGTTCCCATTGGCAAGGTGTCCTTCGATTCGCAAAAATTATTTGAAAACTTTGCCGCCCTGATGGAAGCAATCAAAAAGGCAAAACCGTCTGGTGCAAAAGGTACCTACATTCGTAAGATCTCTGTGGCTGCAACCATGGGACCTGGTGTAAAGGTTGATCCGCTGCAGGCGATGAACATATCATTAGAAAAGTAGTGGTATAATTGGAAACGTTGGGAGTACAGCCCAACGGTTCACCAAAGAAAGCCGGTGTCCGAAAGGACTTAATATCCTGCCGAGGTGAAGGCGACATTCTGTAATGAACACCCTTCGGGGTTTTGGAATGAGTCTTTGTCTGGCAGAAGCCGGACAAAGACTCATTTTTTGAAGGAAGGAGGTAGTTTTCATTGGCCTTTACAAAGAAGCAAAAGGGCGATATGACCGCCCAATACGAAAAATGGTTGAAAGAGAGCGAAGCACTATTTGTAGTTGATTACAACAGCCTTTCAATGAAAGAAATCGATGCTTTCCGTGCCAAAGCACGTGAGATTGGTTGCGAGATCCACCTGGTAAAAAACACGCTCTTCAACCGCGCACTGGAAGCCCAGGGTTATGCTAAACCTGCATTTCTCGAAGGCACTTCTCTGGTTGGATTTGCCTTTAGCGATGCACCAGCGTTGGCTAAGGTTTTCACTGAGTTCGTGAAAGGATCAGACACCCGGAAAGTCAAAGGCGGCTTTCTTGGCAAGGAGTTAATCTCTGACAAACAAGTCAAAGCATTATCTGATCTGCCCACTATGCCTGTCATGCGCGCCACCCTGTTAGGTGTGATTTCAGCACCTGCTTCCAAATTCGTGCGTACATTGGTTGAGCCTGCCCGTTCGATGGCGGCTGTTGTCAAAGCCTATTCAGAGAAGGCGCCTACCGCTGCCTGATCGACCGGCAATTTCCCCGGAGAATCTCCGGAATGAATATTAAACAATAAACAATTAAGGAGTAATTGAAATGGCTGATATGGAAAAACTTGTTGAGCAGTTGAGCGCTCTCACTGTTCTCGAAGCTGCAGAACTTGTAAAAATGCTTGAGGAGAAATGGGGCGTTTCCGCCGCTGCTCCTGTCGCTGTCGCTGCTGGCCCCGCTGCTGCAGCTGCCGAACCCGTCGAAGAGAAGACTGAGTTCGATGTTGTTCTGAAGGACGCTGGTCCGAAGAAGATCGAAGTCATCAAAGTCATCCGCACCCTCACCAACCTTGGTCTGGTGGAAGCCAAGACCATGGCCGAGACTGCTGGTTCCAAGGTCCTCTCCGCTGTTGGTAAAGAAGCTGCTACCGATGCCAAGGCCAAGCTCGAAGCTGCCGGTGGCGTTGTCGAAATCGCCTAATCAGGTTTTCGATGCCAAAAGAATCCAGTTCATTGAACTGGATTCTTTTTTTGCTTTTTTTATTGATTTGTACGGTGAAAAAGACCTATCCTGCGTAAGATCGGATTTGCCGGATGACCAAGACTACCTTGCCCATGATGCGCAGGCTTTTAGGATTTTGTACGTAGATCGGACCCATATTTGGGTTCGCAGGCTGAAGGCGAATGCGGTCCGATTCTTTGTAAAAGTATTTAAGAGTTGTCTCGTCTTTGTCGTCCAACCACACGGCTACCATTTCTCCGTTGTTGGCTGATGCAGCTTTCTTCATGATCACGATGTCACCATCGTTAACCATGGCGTCGATCATGGAATCGCCGCTGACTTCAAGGGCAAACAGGTCGTTGATGTCCTTGGTGGGCAAAAAACTGCGGGCGATATCCACACTGGATTCGGCATCGTAATAATTGAGGTCAGATACCGGCATAGGCAGGGGTTCACTGGCAACAATACGTCCTGCGAGGGGGATGCTGACCAGGTCGGCCAGCGCACTGCCGGCTCCGCGAATCACCTCGGCAACTTTTCCGGGGATTGTTCCGGCTGCTGAAACGGGCTGTAAAACGCGGATGCTGCGGGAAATGCGGTCTTCGCGTTCGATATACCCCATGCTCTGCAGCTGGTTGAGATAATAATCGACCAGGGAGGTTGACTTGACGTCAATGCTGTCTCCGATCTGCCTGATGGAAGGGGGATATCCATTAGCGTCCTGAAACTTGGTCAGGAATTCCATGATCTTGCGGTGTCTCTCGCTGAGACCTGGTTGTCTGCGCGCCATCTAAGCCTCCTTAGCCGACATTATCGGTCATTTGTACTATAATCATACACGAACAATTGTTCTGTGTCAAGAAGTATTTATTTGATTCATTTATAATAATGATGAATCCATAAGTAGGAGGAAGTTTCATGACTCACCCGCTAGTTACCCAGTTAAGATTTTCCCGGCATGAATTCCTGCGCGGTCTGGACGGGCTCACGGAAGAGGATGCGGCTGTGCATATTGGGCCCATGAACTGCATCAGCTGGAATGTGGGTCACCTGGCCTGGCACGAACAGAGATACTGGCTCACCCGTGCTCAAGATGTGGTGCTTTTTCCTGATTTAGACACCCGGTTTGCATACCGCGCGCCGATGTGCACACCCTCACTGGCTGAGACATTAATGATGTGGCATGAAGTAACGGCTGCCACCGAGGAATTTCTGGATAACCTGAAGATTGAGGTTTTATTAAGTGAGTTGTTGAATAAAGGAAAACCGGTGGGGCAGAGTTACGGCTCAGGCATGCAGCGCATCATTTATCACTACTGGTATCACATTGGTGAGACGCAGGCCATCCGCCAGATGCTGGGGAACAAGAACCTGGCAGAGTACGTGGGAGACATCGAGAAAGAAGCACCCTTTCAGGTTGGATGATTCTTTAAGATGAGATTAGATCAAAAACCGCCTCACGAGTCGTGAGGCGGTTCATCACAATTCGAAAAAACCTAATCTTTTCTCATTACCAGCGCCACCCAGTCACCACTATGGCGTTCTTCAACATAGACCAGTCCCTTTGCCTCAGCGGCCTGGCGTACGCTTTCTCCCTGTTCGGCAAGGATGCCTGCCAGGATGATCACCCCGCCCGGGGTGACAAGATCGGCCATACCGGCATCGAACAAGCGAATGAGGATGGGGGCCAGGATATTCGCCAGTACGACAGGAGCCTGTTTCAAACTGAAATTACCGTCTCGTATTTCTGTGACTGACCCCAAACCAGTCTCAATGAATTGATCAACATCGTTTGCCTGACCGTTCTCATGGGTGGCTTTGATGGAGGCGGCGTCGATATCCACGCCCAAGGCATGGCTGGCATCCAGTTTGAGCGCCGCAATGGAAAGGATACCGCTCCCGCATCCGATATCGATCACCGGTTTTCCGGGTTGGGTGTAATCTTCCACCAGTTCCAGGCATAATTGTGTGGAGGGATGGGTACCGGTACCGAAGGCCATGCTCGGATCGATCTTCACTGCCACGCGTGACATGTCTTCCTGCTTAATCCAGGCTGGAAGGATCAGCAGCCGCTTGCCAATGGGGATGGGATGATAATGATCCTTCCATGCAGCCATCCAATTCTCGTCAGCGATTTCCTTGTATTCCGGCTGCGGCAGTTCGCGTATGGTGTGCAGATGCCATAAAGCTTCTTCCACTTTTCGGCGGTTCTCTTCGATTTGGGCATCGATGATCAGATATCCGTACACCTTTACCGGGCCGTAGGGAGTTCCCTCGTCTTCGGCATCGCGGTATTTTACATTGGTTTCAACAACCACTCCACCGCTCGTGAAACGGTCGAGGACTTCAGAGACCGCTTCGGCCAGTTCGCCGTCCACGGTCAACGAGATTTGCAGCCATTTAGCTTCAGCCACCTAGCACCTCTTTCAATTTATCCAAAAAACTTCTTTCCTGCGGCCTGACTTCAGTTCCCAGGGTGGCGGCCAGGTCTTCAAATAATTTGCGCTGCTCTGCTGATAATTTGGACGGAACTTCGACGTTAATGATGACCAGCTGGTCACCTCTTCCGCTGGAACGCAGGAAGGGGCTTCCTTTTCCCCGCAAGGAGAAGACCTTGCCGGGCTGTGTACCAGCGGGAATATTCAATTTGGTCGGCCCATCTACGGTTGGAATTTCAACTTCAGCACCCAGCGTTGCCTGGGCGATATTGATGTTCAAATCCAACAGGATGTCATTGCCCTTACGGCGGAAGAACTTATGTTCCTTGACCCTTATTTCAACATAAAGATTCCCGGTTGGACCGCCGTTGATACCGGGTTGGCCTTCGCCAGCCAGCCGGATCTGGGTGCCGCTGTCGACACCACCGGGGATCGTGACCATTTTCTTGACCGTTTTTCGTTCTAATCCCCGACCGCGGCAGGTGTGGCAGGGTGTGGTAATGATTTCACCCCGTCCGCCGCAGTTGGGGCACGTGGTTACCTGTACCATCGAGCCGAGGAAGGTCTGGCGCACCTGGCGCACTTCGCCGCGTCCGCCGCAATTGCTGCATTTGACCGGATTGGAACCGGGTTCGGCTCCTTTTCCTTTGCACGTGCCGCAGGTTTCATCGCGGGTGATCTCGATCTCTTTTTCCACGCCAAATATTGCTTCTTCGAAATCCAGCGCGACAGTGTATGCCAGGTCTTGTCCACGCCGGGGGGCATTCTGCCGCTGGCGCGAAGCTCCCGTGGCAAAGCCGAAGAACTCGCCGAAGATATCGGCAAAGTCCATGCTGCTCCAATCCGGAACGCCACCCGCGCCATTAACGCCCGCATGCCCAAATTGGTCATACGCGCGGCGCTTTTCTGCGTCGGAAAGAACGGCATAGGCCTCGTTGATTTCCTTAAATTTTTCTTCAGCGTCAGGTTCTTTGTTAATATCCGGGTGATATTTACGCGCCAGTGTGCGGAAGGCGGATTTTAATTCTTCCGCGGAAGCGTTACGGTTGACACCCAGTACTTCATAATAATCGCGTTTGGTCATGCTTGATCCCTTTTCGGGTGGTATAGATAAACGAGGAGGGCGTTTTGAACCTGGGGGTCAAAACGCCTCTTCCGGTTTTAATCAGTAAATTAAGCTACTAGAGCGGCTTAAAATCACCGTCCACTACATCTCCGTTATCGGTGTCCTTCGCAGGATTACTTGTATCCGGTCCGGCGTTGGGATTTCCTTCCGGATTTACCGTTCCGGGATTTGGTGCTGCCTGCTGGTACATGCTTGCGCCGACCTTCTGGATCGTCTGGCCAAGAGATTCAGTGGCTTTGCGTATGTCGTCACCGTTGTCTGTGTTCATGACATTGCGCAGGTTGGAAACGGATTCTTCGACCTCTTTCTTGACGTTTTCCGGGATCTTGTCACCGTTTTCGCGCAGCAGTTTCTCTGCGGTGTAGATGGTATTGTCGGCATTGTTACGCGATTCGATCAGATCTTTGCGTTTTTTATCTTCTTCCGCATTTGCTTCAGCGTCATTTTTCATCTTCTGAACTTCGGCCTCTGTTAGACCGCTAGAGGCAGTAATTGTAATGTGCTGAGAACGGTTGGTTGCCTTGTCGAGTGCTGTAACATTGAGAATGCCGTTGGCATCGATATCGAAGGTTACTTCGATCTGGGGAATGCCGCGTGGTGCGGATGGAATACCGTCCAGGTTGAACTTGCCAAGAGATTTGTTGTCCGCAGCCATCGGACGCTCGCCTTGCAGCACGTTGATTTCAACCTGTGTTTGTCCATCAGATGCAGTGGAAAATATCTGGCTCTTGCGGGTAGGAATCGTGGTGTTGCGTTCAATGAGCGGAGTTGAAACGCCGCCCAGGGTTTCAACGGAGAGGGTCAGCGGGGTGACGTCAAGCAGGAGAATATCTTTCACTTCGCCGCCCAGAACACCAGCCTGGATGGCTGCACCAACGGCTACGACTTCGTCGGGATTGACACCTTTGTGGGGGTCTTTACCGAATTCTTTGCGCACAGCTTCCTGCACGGCGGGCATGCGGATCATGCCGCCCACGAGGACAACTTCATTGATCTCGGAAGGTTTGAGGCCGGCATCAGACAACGCGCGGCGAATCGGATCGAGGGTTTTCTGAATCAGGTCGCCAGTGAGCTGTTCCAGTTTGGCGCGGGTGAGGGTGAGTACCAGGTGCTTGGGGCCGGTGGCATCTGCAGTTAGGTATGGCAGATTGATCTCTGTCTGCTGCACGGTGGATAACTCAATCTTGGCTTTCTCAGCTGCTTCTTTTAACCGCTGCAATGCCTGGCGGTCATTCTTGATATCGATATTATTGGCTTTCTTAAACTCGTCAATCAAATAATCCATAATACGCAGGTCAAAATCGTCACCACCGAGGAAAGTGTCACCGTTGGTGGATTTTACCTGGAAGACGCCTTCGCCTACGTCCAGGACGGAGATATCGAAGGTACCGCCGCCGAGATCATATACTGCGATGACTTCATTCTTTTTCTTATCCAACCCGTAGGCCAGAGATGAAGCGGTAGGCTCATTGATGATGCGTAATACTTCAAGACCGGCGATGCGGCCGGCATCCTTGGTGGCGTTGCGTTGTGCGTCATTGAAGTAGGCAGGAACGGTGATGACTGCCTGTGTAATGGGTTCTCCAAGGAAAGCCTCGGCATCCGCTTTGAGCTTTCCGAGGATCATGGCACTAATTTCGGGAGGGCTATACTCCTTGCCGTCAAGTACAACGCGAACATCTCCGTTGCTTGCTGCTGTTACCTTATAGGGCACTCGGCTGATGGTGCGCTGTACTTCCGGGTCGCTGAATTTGCGGCCCATGAAGCGTTTGATCGAAAAGATTGTGTTTTCCGGATTGACGATAGCCTGGTTGCGGGCTGCCCGTCCAACGATGCGTTCATGATTCTTATTAACTGCGACAACTGAAGGGAAGAGACGATCACCTTCCGCAGATGTAATGACAACGGGTTCACCGCCGGTCATTACGGCAACAACAGAGTTTGTGGTGCCAAGATCAATTCCTATAATTTTTCCCATGATTTCTCCTCAAATTATCGAGCTACGCGCACCATTGCCGGGCGCAGGATTCTATCACCAAGTTTGTATCCCTGACGGAATACCTCAATCACTTCCCCGCTTTCAAAGCCGGGACATTCTTCGTTTGAAATAGCCTCGTGAATATTGGGATCGAACTGGACGTGGTTGGAATTGATCCTTTCGATGCCTTCACTTTCAATGATGGAATAGAGTTTGCGCGAGATCAATTCGATCCCGTCAGCCCAGGCTGCACCGGCTGCATCGGTTGGCTTGTTCTTCAATGCCAGATCGATGTCATCCATAATCACCAGGTATTTTTTGATGATATCGCCCGTGATGCTGCTCTTCAATTGAGAGTGTTCACGATCAATGCGTTTCTTATAATTGACAAATTCTGCTCGTTCACGCTGCCACCCGTCAAGATTGGCGCGGGATTCATTTTCCATTTTCTCAAGTTTATTCTTGAGTTCTTCAATTTGCTTGTTTTCGACGATGATTGCTTCTTCGAGTTGTTGCTCTTCCCTCGGAGAGGTCTTCGCTGCCTGTTCTGCCCGGTGAGGGGCGTGAGTTTTAGGATTCTGCTTTTTTGGATCTTCCATATCATTCCTCTCGATAATGACCGCTATTCGGCCATGGTTTCATTAACTAGATCTGAGAGCAGCCCTGAAAGGAAACGCACAATCGAAATCGTATGTCCATAGGGCATGCGCATAGGTCCAAGGACTCCCAATGTTCCGGTGGCAATGCCTGGGGTACCGTAACGTGCCAGTACAATCGAGCATTGCGAGAGCGCATCGTAGATTCCTTCGCCGCCAATGAGCACCTGCACTCCTCCCAGCGAAGAACCGTGCAGCACCGTTTTGGATAGGATGTCGTTCAACAATGGCTTTTCTTCGAGGACGCGCAGTGCGCGGCGGGCCTCTCCGCCGGCAGAAAATTCAGGTTCAGCGAGAACATTGGTCAGGCCATCCAGTACGACATCTCCTGAGATCATGGAGTCTGCCTGCGCCATTTCATCAAGGACAAGGCGGAAGATATCCATCTCAAAGGTGGATAACTCTGCAGGTTCAGGTGGAATTTCTTCGACAGATTTTCCCAGGAGCAGCCCGTTTAAACGATCAGCGGTAGTAGAAAGCTGTTCCTGCGAGACGAGTTCAGGCAATGTGACGAACCGCTGCAGTATCTCCCCCCCCATCAACACCAGAACCATCAGTACCTGGTGTCCGCGGGCAGCGATTAATTCGACATGTTTAAAGCGTGATCGGTCGGGGTGCGGCGCAGTGACAAGCGATGCAGCACGTGATTGGTGCGCCAGTATCGAAGCCGCCAGTTTCGTCCATCCCTCAACATCCTGACGCATCTGATAAAACTGGTGGGCAATAGTTCGTCGGGTCGAATCGGGGATGTCGGTTTCGCGGACTATGTTGCCGACAAATAAGCGATAGCCGTCTTCCGTGGGCACACGTCCAGCAGAAAGGTGAGGTTGGCGCAGATATCCCATCTCGGTCAAAGCTGCAAGTTCGTTACGAACTGTGGCAGAACTCATATCCAGGTGATATTGCTCCACCATATGCTTCGAGCCCACCGGTGTGGCTGAATATACGTACTCGTGGATGACGAGTGATAGCAGAAATCGCTGTCGTTCAGATAACTCTGTCATTTTCTCAACTTTTTAGCACTCAAAGCCATCGAGTGCTAAAGTAACAGCGATAATGATAACATGCAGGAAAAATCAAGTCAAGGAAGATAAGAGTGTTCTTACAAAAGATTAATGAAGCAGGAGACTTTTTTTTGAGAGTAATGAACCGGCTTAAACGACTCATAACAAGTGCACTATAATCAATAAAGAATGATTCATACGCAAAAATCGCAAAAGAAAACGAGATTTCGCTTCAACCAGGTACCCCAATGGATCATCGGATTATTCGGAAGTGCGGTGATTATCGGATTGGTAACTCTGGTGTTAAAATCATTCGCTTCAGGACTTCAGATCCAACTGATCGCGCTGCTTTACCTGCTGCCCGTACTGGTATGCACTTTATTTTGGGGATTGACCTCCGGGATTCTTGCCGGATTGCTTTCCTTTCTTGCATTTAACTTCTACTTCATTCCACCCTATTTGACACTGGCGGTGCATCAATCTCAAGATGTAATCACCCTGGTTGTATTTTTAATTGTAGCCGTGGTCGTAAGCCAGTTGATCGGCCAGGCAAGGCAGGCCGAGAAGCTGGCCAGGAAGCGTGAATGGGAAGCCACGCGAATGTATGAATTGATCTCAGCTTTGGCTGGTCTCACGGATACTCAAATCATCATTCAAACCCTGGCGCAAAAGATCATCGAAACTTTTGATTTTGACCAGGTGGAGATTATCGCCAACGAACAGGTGAATGGCAAACCAGTTTCTTTTTGTCTTTCAAAACTCGAAGTACAGAAAAAGAAATCTGATTTGACACTCTCCATGTTCACCGCTCGCAATACGGAGGGTGAGATCAGGCTTTGGTTAGATCAAAATGCACTCTCGCTGGAAGAGACCCGTCTCCTGGCGGCATTCAGCAGTCAGGGAGCCATGGCGATCGAACGTGTTCATCTGATGCAGCGTGAAAATATCGCCCGCATCCTCGAAGAGAGCGACCGTGTGAAGACATCGTTGTTAAACTCGGTATCCCATGAATTACGGTCTCCGCTCGCAGCCATTAAGGCATCGGCTTCCAGTTTGCGCAGCGGAGCGGTGGATTGGAACACGGACGCGAGGGAGGAATTAATTACTACTATAGATGAAGAAACCGACTCCCTGAACCTCCTGGTTGGCAACCTTCTCGATATGTCGCGCATCGAAGCGGGCGCTTTGAAGCCAATGAAACGCTGGAATTCAATCCTGGAAATCGTCAAAGGGGTTGAAGCCAAGATGCGCAGCCAACTGGCACAGCATCCGGTGGAGTATGTGTTTCCTGGCAATTTCCCCCTGATCCCGACCGATTACGTCTTAATGGGTCAAGTTTTCACAAACCTGTTCAGCAACAGTGTAAAATATGCTCCACCCGCCTCGCATATTGTCGTTACCGCGGAGACAAATGAAGGCAGTGCTTTAATAAAAGTGATCAATCAAAGTCCTGCCGTCGCTGAGGAACACCTGGAGCACATTTTTGATAAATTCTACCGGGTCACAGAGGCAGACAAGATCACTGGAACGGGTTTGGGATTATCAATATGTAAAGGGATTATCGAAGCTCACGGCGGGAAGATCTGGGCGGAAAACCAGCCGGAAGGTTTTTCATTCAATATTTCTCTGCCGCTGACACTGGATGGCGAACTACCGAAAATTCCGAAGGATGAAACGGATGGATAGAGACCCTCTCATTCTACTGATCGACGATGAACCGCAAATCCTCAGAGCGCTCAAAACCATTTTGAGTGCCGGCCATTTTCAGGTGATCTCTGCCGTAAACGGCGAGCAGGGGATTGCACTGGCTGTCTCTCAATCACCGGACGTCATCATTCTGGATTTATCCCTGCCGGATATGGACGGGATTCAGGTTTGCGAACAGATCCGTGAGTGGTCGGCAATTCCGATCATTGTGCTTTCCGTGCGGGATAGCGAACGCGACAAGGTGGCAGCACTGGATAAAGGCGCGGATGACTATTTGACCAAACCTTTTAGTATCGATGAGCTCATGGCCCGCATCAGGGTGGCTTTGCGGCATTCTGCGCAATCAATCGGCAATAAAGAGACGGTGATCACTGCAGGTGCGTTGTCGATCGACCTGGCAAGGCATATTGCTACCCTGAACGGTGATGAGATCAAGTTAACAGCAACCGAATTCAAGCTGCTTTCATACCTGGCAGCGCATGCTGACCGCGTGCTGACGCACCAGGCAATCCTAACCCATGTCTGGGGGTTCGAAGAGTCGGATCATATTGAGTATCTACGAGTCTTTATCGGGCAGCTGCGAAAGAAAATCGAGATCGATCCGGATAATCCCCAGGTGCTGGTCACGGATCCTGGGGTCGGTTACCGGTTTCGAACGGTAGATTGATCAAAAAATTCTTTATTTTTTCTTTATTATTTTGAAAAAACTTTATCTCCAGATTTATCTAAAAAAAGTAAACTCTCTCTGATCAAATCAGAGAGAGTTTTTTCTCGATATTAATGTGAGATCCGGAATCAGGTTGATTTCTTAGCGTTATGGAGATAGAGTTTATGAGTTTGGCACAAGAACCGGTAAATATTTTTGAAGAATCATCGAACCACAAACCGAAAAAGACATTACAGACCTGGCTGATTGGCCGCCCCTTGGCAACCGCTGACGCTCCACACCAGACCATCGGAAAGTTAGTTGGACTGGCTGTATTTTCATCAGACGCCATGTCCTCGGTGGCATACGGCCCCCAGGAGATGATGCTGATCCTGGCAGTTGCAGGTGTGAGTGCCTTACATCTTGCCCTGCCGTTGGTCCTGGGCATTGCTGTCTTGTTGATCATCTTAACATTTTCTTATGAACAGACGATCCATGCTTACCCGGGTGGTGGCGGTGCGTATATTGTAGCGAGAGACAATCTTGGAGAGTTACCTTCTCAGGTTGCCGGTTCGGCTCTCTTGACGGATTATATCCTGACGGTAGCCGTCTCCATCTCTTCTGGAGTCGCTCAACTGGTTTCGGCTTTTCCGATGTTGTATCCTTATCGGATAGCATTAGCTGTAGCAATGATTATGATGATCATGATCATCAACCTGCGCGGGGTGAAAGAATCCGGCATCACTTTTGCGATCCCGACCTATTTCTTCCTCATTATGATGTTTATCACAATCGTTGTTGGGTTTATCCGATACTTTTCTGGATCGCTGGGCACGGTAGTAGCTCCGCCTGAACTCGAAGCGAGTATTTTGCAGCCGGTTTCTTTGTTTTTGATCCTGCGAGCCTTTGCGAACGGAACATCATCTATCACTGGTGTCGAGGCAATATCGAATGGCGTTACGGCCTTCAAGGAGCCGCACAGTAAAAATGCAGGGCAGACGTTGATCTGGATGGCGGGAATTTTAGGGACGTTGTTACTGACAATGACTTTCTTAAGCATCAAGGTTGGAGCAATCCCGTCTGAAAGTGAAACGGTTATTTCTCAACTGATTCGAACTATATACAATGGACGCGGTTTACTTTACATTTTGAATATCAGTGCTACAACAGTCATTTTGATCATGGCAGCTAACACAGCATTCGCAGATTTCCCGCGCTTGAGCGCTCTGCAGGCGCGAGATGGCTTTTTACCCAGGCAGCTTACCTTTAGAGGCAGCAGGCTGGTCTATTCGGGTGGAATCGTCTTATTAGCTACGATTGCCTCATTATTGGTAATTGGATTTAAGGCTAGTGTAACCGGATTGATCCCGCTTTATGCCATCGGTGTTTTCCTGTCATTCACTCTCTCACAAACCGGGATGGCTCGCCGCTGGTGGAAATCCGGTCATCTCGCACCTGATGCAGAAATCGTTGAACGTGGATCTACCCTGCGCTATGACAAGGGTTGGGTGCATAAGATGATCATCAACGGCTTTGGAGCATTGTGCACAGCTGTAGTGGCGGTCATCTTTGCCGCTACCAAGTTTAAAGATGGCGCCTGGGTGATCATCATCCTGATTCCTGTTTTGGTGGCTGTTTTCTTTCAAATTCACCGCCATTACACACATTTAGCCAGTCAGCTTTCTTTAGAGAACATACCAGGAAAGAAAATTTACAAACGCAACCGGGTAATTATGCCCATCAGCGGAGTACACAATGGTACGCTTGCCGGATTGCACTTTGCCAGTACGCTTTCCGACGATATTACCGTCGTACATATTTCAATAGACCCTGAAGAGACTGAAAAGGTAAAAGCAAAATGGGAATACTGGGGAGAAGGATACCGTTTGGTTGTCCTCGACTCTCCGTACCGTTTATTCATCGAGCCCTTGTTAGAATATATCGACAAGATTTCCACGATCCTGGGCCCAAACGAAATCATCACCCTGGTTGTTCCTCAATTCATCCCAAAGCACTGGTGGACGAGATTCCTGCATATGCGCACCGCGGATTCACTGCGGCAAGTCCTGTTGCAGCGCAAAAACATTGTAATCACTGAAGTGCCTTATCAAATTGAGTAGCCAGGATCTACCTATCGAAAATAAAAGACTGATGATCATCGATCATCAGTCTTTTTGTAAAGATGTTTCTGTTGACCTGCTTTTGATTAACCCTTAAAATCAATTTTGTACTTATATATTTTCCGGTGATAGGAGAAACTTATGTCCCCAGCCCCTTTCGTCTCGAAGCGCGCACCCATATTCAAGGACATTCCCGATGATAAGTGGAATGACTGGCGCTGGCAGTTAAGTAACCGCCTGAATTCGGTGGAAGACTTCGAGAAAGTTCTGACACTTACTGAAAGCGAACGTAAAGCGTTAAGTACGCCCGGTCTGTTCCGCGTGGATGTGACACCTTATTATGTTTCTCTGATCGACCCAGACGATCCAAACGATCCTATTCGCAAGCAAATCATCCCCACAGCCGGCGAGATCGATGTCTTTACCGGAATGATGGAAGATTCACTGGCAGAGGACCGTCATTCACCTGTTCCCGGGCTGGTGCACCGCTACCCCGACCGCGTACTGATGCTGGTAACCACCCAGTGTGCATCTTACTGCCGATACTGTACACGGGCACGGATCGTGGGCGACCCCAACCAAACCTTCTCGCGCAGTGAGTTTGATGCACAGATCGAATATCTCAAAAATACTCCGCAGGTGCGCGACGTGCTCCTCTCTGGCGGTGATCCGCTTACCCTGGCTCCCAAGCTGCTTGAGGATTTGCTGACACGCTTGCGCGAAATTCCGCACATCGAGATCATCCGCATCGGATCACGCGTGCCAGTCTTCATGCCCATGCGTGTTACCACTGAGCTGACGGATATGCTCCAGCGTTTCCATCCGCTATGGATGAATATCCATGTCAATCATCCCAACGAGATCACCCAGGAGCTGGCTGATGCCGCGGATAAGCTCACACGGGCAGGCATTCCGCTGGGGAACCAATCCGTGCTACTGGCGGGTGTGAACGATTGCGTTCATATTCAACGCGACCTGGTACAGAAGCTGGTGCGCATCAGGGTCAGGCCGTATTATCTCTACCAGTGCGACCTTGTGGAAGGGGCGGGGCACTTCCGCACGCCGGTTGCCAAGGGTATCGAAATTATCGAAGGCCTGCGCGGCCATACCTCCGGGTTTGCAGTTCCCACTTACGTGGTCGATGCACCGGGAGGAGGCGGCAAGATTCCTGTGATGCCCAACTATCATATCAGCTCATCGGACCACAAAATTGTGCTGCGCAATTACGAGGGTTATATCACCACATACGAGGAACCGTTGGATTACAGCGCTCATGATCCGAAGACCTGTAAATATTGTCAGAACAAGCGCGGTGAACCAGGTCAATCCGGTGTCAGCGGTCTGCTGGATGGCGAAGAGATGTACATCAAACCCGCTAATTTTGATCTGCTTCACAACCGCGGCGGCGGGCAGCACCGCCTTCGCGCAGACCAGGATAAGTGGAAGCCGTTGGGTATTGGAGATGGAAACAAGGAGTAACCCATGCACTATCGACGTCTAGGACATTCAGGATTAAAGGTAAGTGAGATTTCTTTGGGGGCGTGGATTACATTCGGAGCGCAGATCGATGAATCCACTGCCATCAGCCTGATCAAGGAAGCCTTTGATCAGGGCATCAATTTCTTCGATAATGCGGATATGTATGCCAACGGGCAGGCTGAAATGGTAATGGGCAAAGCCATTGCAGACATGACCCGTGAAGAGCTGGTCATCTCCAGCAAGGTCTTCTGGCCGACGTTCAAAGGGCCCAACGGACGCGGTCTCTCGCGCAAGCACATCACCGAATCCATCCATGCCAGCCTCAAGCGCCTGGGAACGGACTACCTGGATATGTACTTCTGCCACCGCTACGATCCGGATTCCCCGATGGAAGAGGTGGTGCGCACGATGACCGACCTGGTTCACCAGGGCAAGATCCTCTACTGGGGAACATCGGAATGGGAAGCCAGCCAGGTGATGCAGGCTTACGGTGTAGCGCGCGAGTATGGGTTGATCCCGCCTTCCATGGAACAACCGCAGTACAACCTGTTCCACCGCAAGCGCGTGGAAGACACCTTGATGCCCGTCTGCCGCGAACTTGGATTGGGATTGACAACCTTCAGCCCGCTTTATTACGGCGTTCTCTCCGGAAAGTACAATGCAGGTATTCCCAAGGGCAGCCGCGCCTCCCTGGAAGACTACGGTTGGATTCGCGACCGCATTACTCCGGAACGCATCGAGATCGTCAAGCAGCTTTCTGAGGTGGCGCAAGACCTCGATATCACACCCGCTCAACTTGCCATTGCCTGGATTTTACGGCGCAAGGAAGTTTCAACCGTGATCACTGGAGCCACCCGGCTCGAACAATTGGATGAAAACCTGGGCGCATCCACCGCATATGAAAAACTGACCGAATTGGACATTGACCGCATCTTTGCCTGCCTGGGTAACTACCAGGAATAAGCAGAGGCGAAAATGAAAGAAAAGAAGACGAATAAAGGGCGCATCATCGTTGAGCCTGACGGCCCGTACCGGGTTGAGGGTGAGATCCCCCTGGTGAAGAAATCCCAGATCGTATCGGAATACGGCGAACCTCTGAACTGGCAGAAGGATGCCGATCTCAAGGAAAGAGGTCCCTACGAGTTATGCCGCTGCGGATATTCGTCTGATAAACCGTACTGCGATAATTCTCACTTCGTGGAAGAATTTGACGGTACCGAGTCAGCTGACGAGAGGATATTTGAGGAACGCCAGCGGGTGGATGAACGCGGCAAGGGCATCGTGGTCAAGAGCGATTTCTCGCTGTGCATGAACTCAGGTTTCTGCGGCAACCGCAATACCAATATAAAGAAGATGACTCCGAACACAGAGGAACCTGCCGTGCGTGCAGAGATCATGGCCATGATCGACCGCTGTCCATCGGGAACCTATGCTTATTCGATGAACAAAGAGAGCGAAGACGTGGAAGCTGACCTGCCGGTGCAGATCGCGCAGACGGTGGAGATCACCTCTGAAGGTCCCATTGAAGGGCCGCTGTGGGTGACTGGTTATGTCCCGGTGGAGCGTGCTGACGGTAAGTATTTCGAGACGCGCAACCGGGTCACCCTCTGCAGCTGCGGGCACTCGAAGAAGAAACCACTCTGCGATGGAACGCACCGCAGGGAGCAGGAAGAAGCACTAAGAAAAAAGAATCAAGGACAATAAACAAAAGGAGAGCCGCAAGGCTCTCCTTTTACAACATTTCAAGATACTTAACTTCTCAATTTGGCTTTCAGTTCATATTCCAGGCGCTTGATGATCTTGTTGCGCAGCGTTGAGACCTCGCTGTCGGTCAGCGTGCGGTCCATTGCCTGGTAGGTCAGGCGGTAAGCCAGGCTTACCTTTCCTGCCCCAAGCTGCTCACTGCGGAATACGTCGAACAGGCGCACACCGCTGAGCAGCTTTCCCCCGGTCTGCTGGATCAATTCTGCCACGCGGTCGGCCGGTATGGTTTCGTCAAGCACCAGCGCCAGGTCTTCCACGACAGCCGGGAATGTGGGTACATCCGCGGTTTTTGTCAGATCAGGAATCAGTTTTACAAGCAACCCCATATCCAGATCAGCTGCCAGGATGGGATATTTGAAAGTGTCTCCCCAGTCATACGCCTCGCGCACCTTGGGGTGCAATTCACCAAACACTCCGATTTGCTGGCCGTCAATGGATATAGTTGCACATTTTCCGGGGTGGAAGCTGGGATGCTTGCCGGCGCTGAATTTTACCTGGCCGAGATCAAGCCCGTCCAAAAGGCTGGTGAGGATGCCCTTCAAGTCGTAGAAATCCATTGCGCCGGTGTCGGCTGGCTGCCAGCCCTGCAGACTGCGCTGACCGGCAAGCAGGATCGCCAGGCGGTTCAATTCGTCCGGCAAACCGGATGCATCCTCTGATTGCAAAAATACGGGACCAATTTCAAAGAACGCCAGGCGCGGATTGCGGCGCGAGTTGCGTTCCGCGGTGTCGAGCAGGCTGGTCAGTACCGAGTGGCGCAGGAAGGCTTTTTCGTAGGCCAGCGGGTTAGCAATGCGCACGTAGGGTTTGTCATCGGCTTCAGCGCCGGGTGGAATGCGGCGGCCTTCACGCTCGGGGGTCGTCCAGCGGTAGCTGATGACTTCCTGCAGTCCCAGGGCTACCAACAGGTCGCGTGTGCGTTCCTCTTTGGCCAACCGGGCGTTGCCGTGCTGAATGGGCAGCAGGTCGGAGATGCGTGTCTCGGGGATGTTGTCGTACCCGTAAATCCTGGCGATCTCTTCCACCAGGTCAGCTTTACCCGTAGCACCCTCGCCGATATCCAAGCGGTGATCAGGTGAAACGGCTTTGACCACGCTGCCGCTGATCTCCGTGGAGAAATCTAATTGTCCGAGGTATTTGGCAATCTGATCGACGCTCAAATCAATTCCCAGAGAGCGTTTGACATCCTGGGGGGTGATTTCCACGACTGCAGCAGATGGCGGCAGGGGATAATTGTCAACCAGCAGCGGGTCGACGCTGCCGCCGGCCCATGCGGCCATCAGTTCCAGGCCGCGCTTGACGCCTCTCTCTGCCATGGCGGGGTGTACCCCGCGGGTAAAGCGGAAAGAGGCTTCGGAAGGAAGGTTCTGTGCACGGGCAGTCCTGCGGATGTTGATCATGTTCCAGGAAGCTCCCTCAAGCAGGATGTTGTGCGTGTTTTCGCTGACTTCGGATTCCATTCCGCCCATCACGCCCGCTATCGAAAGCGGACCAGCTTCGTCGCACACGAGGATGGTGCCGCTGTCCAGTTTGCGCTCAACGCCGTCCAAAGTGGTGAGCATCTCACCGGGTTTAGCACTGCGGGTGATGATCTTCATCGGTTTACCGGCTGCACGTTTTTTGAGCACATCGTAATCGAAGGCATGCAGGGGTTCGCCGATCTCGAGCATCGCGTAATTAGTGGCGTCCACGATGTTGCTGATGGGGCGCATGCCTGCCAGTTTAAGGCGGTGCTGTACCTTGAAGGGACTGGGTTTGATCGCGATATCGCGAATCAGTCCTAGCACGAAGCGCGGATTGAGGTTCGGGTCTTTAATTTCAATTGACGCGAACTCAGCTTTGCCGATCTGTGGGACTATGGGTAAAGTAGGCACTTTTAACTTCTTACCGGTCATGGCGGCGATCTCACGTGCCAGGCCGAGCATGCTGGCGCAGCGTGCATAGCTGGGCAGCAGGTTCAGATCGAGTACCGCGTCGCCGAGGATATCCACCAGGGGGGTACCGGGTTCCACGTCCGGTTCAAGGAACATGATGCCTTCATGTTCGTCCGAGATGCCCAGTTCTTTCTCCGAGCAGACCATTGAATCGGATTCGACACCGCGGATCTTGGTGCGTTTCAGCGTGGTGAGTACGTAGCCTTCCTGGTGGCCGTCGTAGATCACCGAGCCTTCCTTGGCGTAAGCCACTTTCAGCGGCACGGGAAGGACGCCTTTGCCCTTATATTCATAGAGATTCGGCGCACCGGTGAGCACAATGCGCTCACCCTGCCCGTCGAGCAGCCTGCACAGCGTCAACCGGTCAGCGTTGGGGTGTGGCATGACCTCGGTAATGGCAGCAGCAACGATCTTCTCGCGATCCCATGAGAGGCCAGTGATCTTGGCGCTTGTCGAACCGGTTTCTGGCATGGGCAGACCGATGACGTGAATCTCTTCCACTTCCATACCGGCCATTGTCACCAGGTGTGCCAGTTCCGCGATGGAAAGGTCAATGTCTACAAAATCTTTCAACCACGATAGGGGTGCTTTCATTGTTTTTCTCCGAAAATGAGGGTGGAGGGTTGTGAACTGAGAGTGGTCAGGAGCAATGACTTGCAACGGCTCTCACTTCTCTGTTCTCCATTCTCTAAAATTAGAATTGCTCCAGGAACCGCAGGTCGTTATCCCAGAAGTAGCGGATATCGTTGATGCCGTATTTCAGCATGGCAATACGCTGTACACCGAAACCAAAGGCAAAGCCGGAATAGCGTGCTGGGTCATATCCACCGTTGCGCAGCACGTTGGGATGAACCATGCCGCTGCCGCCAATCTCCAGCCAGCCGCCGCCGCAAACGCCGCAGCCCTTGCCGCCGCACTGGAAGCACTGGATGTCGAATTCCGCGGAGGGTTCGGTAAAGGGGAAGTAAGACGCCCTGAAGCGCGTACGGGCACCAGGACCGAACAGGCGGCGCGCCATCTCGGTGAGCGTACCCTTCAAGTCGCTGAAGCGGATGCCTTCACCAACGGCCAGGCCTTCGAGCTGGTCGAACTGCGTCTCGTGGCGCTGGTCGGTCTGCTCGTAGCGGTAGACCATTCCCGGCACGATGATGCGCACTGGCGGAGGATCGGAGGGGTTGAGTGCAGAGATCTCGCGCATGGCGCGGATCTGGCCCGGGGAGGTATGCGTGCGCA
>Ga0208695_1001382_pt1 | contig 20321 bp, 17 predicted proteins | sample AD_UKC111_MetaG_FD_184449 | JGI IMG/M metagenome (GOLD analysis project Ga0208695, IMG submission 184449) | Active sludge microbial communities of municipal wastewater-treating anaerobic digesters from Hong Kong - AD_UKC111_MetaG (SPAdes)... | ecosystem: Engineered > Bioreactor > Anaerobic >...
GGCCATATCCACGTCCCTTATACGGGATTCGGCAGCGGTCAGGTTTTCAGTAGTTGTTCCCAGATTGTTGACCGTATGCTCAAGTCTGTTCTGGTATGCTCCAAGTTTTGCCCTTGCTGTTCCTATAGCTTCGATGGCAGTTTCGATATCACCTAATGAAGCATCTCCAGCATCAGGACTATCAATGTCAATACTGCCCATTTCGTTTCCAAGATCAATCATTTCCAAGGTCATTGCATCACCGCTGGCATGGTTTATCTGGATCTCAACTGAAGTTACCGAACCATTCAACAGCTTCTTGTCATTAAAGGAAGTCTTGTCTTTTATATTGCCTATTTCGGTAATCAATGCTTTCAGCTCTTCATCAATATTGGAAGTATCGTTTGAGTTATATGTTCCGTTTGCCTTCTGAACTGCCAGTTCCTTCATACGAACGAGCATCGAGCTTACTTCATTCAAAGCACCTTCAGCAGTCTGGATCAGTGATATACCATCCTGGGCATTCTTCTGAGCCTGCTGCAGACCTCTGATCTGGCCTCTCATTTTTTCGGATATGGACAACCCTGCTGCATCATCAGCGGCCCTGTTTATCCTGAGGCCTGAACTCAATTTCTCCAAAGCCTTGGTCTGGTTGGTCGCATTAATACCTAATTGCCTGTGGGCATTCAATGCCATAATGTTATTGTTGATTCTCATAATTTTTCCTCCTTGATTTTTTTAATCAGCCGGATTCCTTTCCGGCATTATACTTATAGAATCAGATTACTGCCCGGACCCTCATTTGAGTAAACTGTATTCTACTGTAACAGTGAAAGAACGCTCTGAGGCGCCTGGTTAGCCTGTGCCAGCATAGCTGTGGCTGCCTGGTTGAGGATGTTGTTCTTTGTGAACTCCATCATCTCCTTGGCCATATCCACGTCCCTTATACGGGATTCGGCAGCGGTCAGGTTTTCAGTAGTTGTTCCCAGATTGTTGACCGTATGCTCAAGTCTGTTCTGGTATGCTCCAAGCTGTGCCCTTGCTGTACCAATAGCTTCAATAGCAGTTTCAATGTTTGTCAATGTTGCTGTATCTGCATCGGTGATTGAAGACATTTTCGACCCAAGGTCTATCATTTCCAGAGTCATCGTATCCCCGCTGGCATGGTTGATTTGGACAGAAATCGAAGTTACGGTGCCATCCAACAGTTTCTTGTCGTTGAAGGAAGTCTTGTCCTCTATATTGCCAATTTCAGTGATTAATGCTTCCAGTTCTTCATCAATATTGGAAGTATCGTTTGTGTTATATGTTTCGTTTGCCTTTTGAACTGCCAGTTCCTTCATACGAACGAGCATCGAGCTTACTTCATTCAAAGCACCTTCAGCGGTCTGTATCAGTGATATACCATCCTGGGCATTCTTCTGAGCCTGATGAAGTCCTCTGATCTGGCCTCTCATTTTTTCGGATATGGACAGTCCTGCAGCATCATCAGCTGCCCTGTTTATCCTGAGTCCTGAGCTCAATTTCTCTAAAGCCTTGGTCTGGTTGTTCGCATTGATTCCTAACTGCCTGTGGGCATTCAATGCCATAATGTTATTGTTGATTCTCATAATTTTTCCTCCTTGATTTTTAATTCAACCGGATTCCTTTCCGGCAATATATCCATAAGATTAATCAACACCATGGGTCCAATAATGCTTCTTAATCTTATAGTCTAATTAGTATATCGGCTGGAGTATTCTGTAACTTTATAATATTTCGTGCCATTCATATAATAATTTTGTTATTTTTTGATTGCTTCACGCAATTTGTCAATATCAAGATCCGGCATATCGGCAGACTTCAGGTTTTCGTCCTCAACGGCTGCAAGCAGCTCTTTCCTGAATATCTTCACATTTTTCGGAGCCTTTATTGCAATTTTTACCTTATCCTCGGATATTTCGGATATTATTATTTCTATGTCATCTCCGATAACAACAGCTTCATCTTTTTTCCTTGTCAATACCAGCATCAGACATCAGACTCCTTTACTATTCTATAACGTATGCTGTATCTTTCATCATCAAGTATCTCCTGAACAGCCTTGTTATTATTCACATTCACTACTATCGGAGCTTTGAGATTGGCTGTAGCATCCTTGAAACTGCCGGGTATGGTAAGTATTGCATATAACTTGACATCTTCGGGCTTTTCTATTCCCAGCTTCTTTACCGTACTGTCGCTTATCTCAATGTCATAATCCTTAAGGGCAAAAACCGGAGGTATCATTATAAAGCATATGTTTGATTTCTCCAGAGACTGCAAATAGCTTATGTATGGATTATCTCCGTCATTAATCACAGCATAGCGGTGCATATCCTGAAAACCCGGCAGCCCCTCATCAAAGATCAAGACATCCTTATCGCTTATTTCAAGCTCTCCAAAAAACTTGGTCTTTACTATCATAATTTCACCTCATTTATAATCATTCGATTTACCTCAGAAAATCAACAAGTGAGGGCTGAATTATCTTCGCCCCTCCCGATAGAGACGCCTGATACACATATTCCTGCATTTTTAGGTTCATGACCACTTCAGCTATATCCGCATCTTCGTTTTTCGAAAGCAAGTCCTTCAAGTTCAATGTGTCATCCAATATCCTGTTGCTCGTCAGCTCCACCCTGTTCACCTTGACGCCGATTTCAGATATTATTGCATTCACATTGTAAAACTGATTATCAATCCTGGTCAATGCACTGCTTATACCATCGGTATCGTCAGCTTCCAGGTCTGCAATCAATTGGTCAAAAATAGCAATAAGCTGAGATTTGTTACCGGCTGTGACTTTGGAAACAGATTTTTCATTTTCGCTGATTCCAATGTCAGCACCTGATTGAATGCTGAACTCCCCGTCAGCTTCAAACACTATCTTGTTATTGACAACCGAAACAGAAACATGTCCATCTAACGGTGAAAGGCCTATAGCCGTATCTATCGCATCTCTCAAATCATTAATATCATTTGCCGCATTATCATACATTCCGTTAATCGTTAACGGTACGGGTGCTCCTCCATATGTTACACTGAAGGTTAATCCTGCTGTTGCATCAATCGGGTGATTGTCCAGATCCAGATAGCTTCCCGTAATTATCTGCTGCTGCTTAAGGCTTTCGGCAGTCGTAATATTAAGATCATCCCCCGGTGAATAAAGTCCGAAAATCCTCTGGCCCACAAAATTCTCGCTGATTCTGTCTCCCACACCGATGTTTATTTCAATTACTTCGTCAAAAGTGAGCTTGTTTGTACCTCCCCCCAAATCATAGGTTCCATCCTCCGCCAGCAGGGGCTTGTCCGTCTTAAAGCCTGAAAACAGATAGCTTCCCGCATAGGTTGTATTCCCTATGGTTATCAGTTGTTTCCTAAGCTCTTTGATCTCTTCAGCGATTGATACTCTCTCACTTAATGAGTTTGTCTCACTGGCAGCCTGAACCGTCAGCTCCTTTGCCCTCTTCAGGACTTCATTAATGTTCTTTGCGGCCATCTCGGTAGTACTAAGCCACGACAGCACATCATCAGCATTCCTCTTGTACTGAGCCATTGCTGCCACTTCGGTATTAAGCCTCAGGCTTCTTGATACACCGATAGGGTCATCGGAAGGGTTGACAAACTTCTTGCCTGATGACAGGTTTCGCTGCGTTTTTTCCATTCTGTTGAGGTTCCTGTTCAGGTTCCTCATCAGGTTATTAATTATCATAGAATTTGTAACTCTCATACCTTCACCTCATTATCTTCCTACCAATCCTAACCTGTTCACAGTTGTATCCAGTATGGCATCCAAGGTTGTAATCATTCTTGCTGAAGCATTGTAAGCCTGCTGGAACTTTACCATGTTTGTCATTTCTTCATCCAGGGATACCCCCGATTCCGACAAACGGCTGTTATATGTATGATCTGTCAATGCCTGTGAGTTTGTAGTCATTCTTTTTGCCTGATTGCTGTCAACTGCAAGGGCGGAAAGAATGGACTTTACAAAATCGTCCGGAGTACCTATCAGTGTTGTAAACATGCCTTTATATTCCCTAAGCTCTATAAGAAGCTTAACATTTTCGTTATTGCTCTCCCCGTCTCCCTGGGATGAAGCGGCTATAGTATTGGGATTTGCTATAATATCAGAATTCACCTTGAAATTTATGCAATTTATTTCCTCAGCAGCCGGTTCATAGAAAAAGTCCTGTCCCTGGCTGCCCCCCAGATCAATCCCCTTATTGTGCTGTGCATTAAAAGCTTTAGTAAATCCCTTTGCGAACTCATTCAGTTTATTAAGATAGTATGGTATCCCCCTGTAGCTGTGGTTTTCTCCGTTGCCGTCACGGACATCCAGCAAACCTCTCAGTTCTCCGCCTCCTATACTTACCTCCTGATTGTCCAATCCTTCCCAAACTATTCTGCTTATCTTGCCGCTGCCTAATTCCGTAAATTCCCCCGGTTCATCCACAGTAGCCATCTTGTTGTAATTCATATGATCTATAAGGGTTATACCCCCTATTTTTACGTCCATATAACTGTTGCCGTTAGGCCCCGGCATTTCTGTTACTGTAATATTTACAATGGATGAAAGCTCATCCAGCAGCAGATTCCTCTGGTCCCTGAGGTCATTTGCCTTATTCCCTCCCAGTTCAAAGTTGAATATATGCTTATTCAGATTAGCTATCTGCTCTGACAGTGAATTTATCTGACTAACCTTATTTTTTATGGAAAAGTTCACATCCCTTATAGCGTTTACCAGCTCATGTCCGTTTCTGTTTATAGTAGTGGTAAGCATATTGGCCTTCTCTATGACATTAACCCGGCAGGTACTGTCTCCCGGCAGTTTTGAAAGCTCTTCAAGGGCTGTGAAAAATTCGTCCATAACGATCCTTATACCTGTATCGGAGGGCTCATTAAACACTCCCTCAAGACTCTCAAGCTGGGCCTGCTTTACATTCCACTCCCGGTAAGTCTTATTCTGGCCCCAGTACTTGGCATCAAGATAACTGCTTCTTATTCTGATAATATCGTAAGTCTCAACTCCTGTACCCACTACCCCCGAAGGATCCCCATAAATCGGCATTGAAGCCCTTTGTTTGGTTATCTGCCTTGAGTATCCGTCTGTATTTGCATTGGATATATTGTGACTGGTAATATCAAGAGCTCTTTGACTTGCAAAGAGTCCTGAAGTTGCGATATTAAAAGAGCCAAATGTTGTTCTCATATAATCACCTCGTTATCTTCCGACCAAACCGGTTCTGTTTACAATCATTTCAATCATTTCATCTATTACATTCACTATTCTGGCTGCTGCATTATAGGAATGCTCATATTTTATAAGATTGGTCATCTCTTCATCTAAAGATACGGCACTTAATGCCTGTCTGCGAAAATCTATCTGATCCAGCAGGAGCTTTTGTGCATCAGCTGCAGTAGCTGCCTCCTGACCAATATTCCCTAAATCGGAAATCATATTTCTGAAGAACTCATCAAAATTGTACTTTCTGTCTGCAGCGGCTGTTGTATAGCCGTCCTCCGTAAAGTAATCATTATTCCTCAAGGCCGCAATTTTCAATGCCACCCTGTTGTCCTCATTGCTGTATGCGTCTTCGGCAGCTGCAATCCTGTCGTAATTTTCAAGCTGTGGATTAAAAGCAATTGTTGAGAGATTTATTCCCGATGCACTATTGTCAGAACTATTCACGAAGAAGGGCCTTTGTATATCATCCGATATGCCGTAACCGGTAATATGTATGGCATTGACCTCATTTGCGACCCCCATCACAAACTCATTAAGCCTGTCCCGGAAACCCTTTACCAGAACATCCCTTGATTCAAAGTTTGAGTATATACTTCCTCCTGAGATTTCGAGGCTTCCATTGTCGCTTTTCCATACAAGCCGCACGAATCCGTTGTTTGTCGTATCAGGTACCATTTTTATCAGTTCGTAACTGCTGCCTTCAACCAGCATACGCCCTTCCAAAGATATATTTACGGAGTCACCTTCCATAACCTGTATCTTCGCCAATCCGCTCAGCTCATCAATAAGTAAATTCCTCCGGTCTCTGAGGTCATTTGCTGTAACACCGTGAGCCTCTATCTTTTTTATATCAAGATTCAGGGCCGCAAACTCCTTCGCGATTTCATTAATCCTATCTACATTTTCAATTATTTCCTTATCCTTGCTTTTTCTGAAATTAGCCAGCATGTTATCCATATTCTTTACAGTTTCCACAAAGGCAATAGCATTTTCCTTCACCATTGCTCTGGCTGTCAGACCCCCTGTAGGCTTGGAAAGCTGCTCCCATGAGTTCCAGAAGTTGTTCATAACCGCCTGAAGGCCATCCTCTGAGTCGCTGCTGAATATGGTCTCCAATTCCTTGATGCTTGCATATCTTGCTTCCCAATAGCCCAGTCCGGTTTTCTCCTTCTTGTACTTGTTGTCCAGGAATTCGTCCCTATACTGCCTTATTTCCTGCACGTCGACACCGTAGCCCACCTGCATTATCCTACCGTTCCCCGATTGCCCCAGCTTCTGATAGAAGGAGGAGGAATTGGATATAATCTGCCTGGTATACCCGGCGGTATTCACATTGCTTATATTATGACCGGTAACATCCAGCGCCCTTTGATTTGCAAAAATCGCGGATACTCCGATGCTCAATCCCCTGAATGACATATGTGTTCACCCCTAGATCTTCGTATCAATAATGTTCTTTTTACCTTGTTTGCTCTTGTTCTTTCCTATATCCTCGTACAATGATCCTGTCTCCATACCGGATCCTGCTATGAGGTTTATTGAATAGTCTATATATTCCAGGGACTGCTCTATAAGCTGTCCGTTAACATCATTTGCAGCCTTCAGCTCTGACAAAGTCTTCTGAAGCTTGCTTTGGATATCCTCCAGCTTATTTTTCAGCTCAGGCTTGATTACTTTTGCCAGTTCGTTAATGGTCATCCGGTCACTGTTCATATCCAGCGCCTTGCATAGCTTGGAAACTGCTTCCTCTCTTTTCCTCTCCAACTGTCCGATACTAAAGATCATGTCCTGCTCCAGCTTGACCATCTTGTCCAATTCCGCAACTTTCCCTGCAATGATGATGTCCTTCTTGGACTTTGACAGCTCAGCCAGGTCACTGTAGCAGCCGTATTCCTCAGTCAGTATGTCTATAACTGCATTTACTTCTTTATCGACATTTATCATGAATATACCCCCTGGAAAAAAATAACCACAGCCAGGTAATGGCCTTAAGCTGTGGCTAATGTCATATTCTTATATTGAGTCGGCGGGCTAAAAGCTTATCAGCTATACCTTTGCTGTCTACTTCATAAGTGCCGTTATCAAGCTTTTCTTTTATTGGGGCAACAACTTCTTCCCTTACGTCCGGTATCTCCTTTGCTGCCTTTGCTGCTTTCATAACTAACTGGAAATCCATAGCTTCCCTGGATATTTGCACTTCATCCTTTTTCCCCCTAGTTTGGGTTGATTCCAGGACACCCTTCCTGGACTCCACCTTCTGATTCTTGTAGACTCCGCTTACCCCGTCGACTTTATTAATACCAAACCCCATATTAACACCCCGTTTGCTATTCTTCTTTCAACTATTTTATCGGAATCACCGCTGTATTAGTTTAGTATTTTTTTAAAAAAATAAACAGCCATGTTATATCCTCATGGCTGCTTCGTATCCTGTTCAAATATTTGTTTAATTGTTCCTTCTTCTTGTGGCGGTATACATTCTTTCTTTATCTGCTTTGGTTTGAGGTCTTGGCTCAAGCCCCTTCCTGTCCAATCCGAATTCTCTCATGAAGCCTTTGTTTATCTGCTCCTTGCAGTTCTCACAGAACCTTCCTGTTTTTATCGCTCTCCCGCATCTCTCGCATTCCAGCATAAGATTGCAGTTCTCAGATTTGATTTCCAGTCTTTCTTCCCTCAGGAACCGCATGATTTTCTCAACGGTAACCCCTGTCTCCTGTGATACTTCTGAAATGGTAGCTCCGGGATTGTCATAAATGTATTCCTTCACTACCTTGAACTCATTTTCCTCATCTTCAATACATCTGCCGCAAATTGGCTTTCCTATATAAGTGAATATCTTCCCGCACCTGGGGCAGTTCCTTATTTCTGGCATATATGTACCTCCTCCGTACTAATCATGTATTGCTGCCGGTCGCTGCAGTAATCACATACACTTTGGCTGCGCCGGCGCCTTTCAATACCTTGCTGCATTCATTCACCGTGCTTCCAGTAGTATATATATCATCAACCAGCAGAATATTCATATAATTACCAATATTATACGATAATTTGACAGAAAATGCACCCCTGATATTTAAAAACCTCTGATTTCGGTCTAAATTATACTGCTCTTTGGTCTCTACCATCCTTTCCAGGCAGTCTATAACAGGCTTGTGCAGCCTTTCCCCCAATTCCCGTGCAATTATCTGCGACTGATTGAAGCCCCTTGCTTCAAGCTTTTTTTCATGGATAGGCACAGGTACTACGGCATCTATTACCAAACTTTCATTTTCAAGCCTTTCCGCCATCAAACCGGCAATTACGTGTGCAAGCTGAACCATACCTTCATATTTAAGCTTGTGTATAAGCTTTTTACCCATGCCGCCGTATTCAAAGCAGGAATATGCCCTTTCATAATAAAAGACACCGGCCTTACAATCCGGACATATGCAATCATCATACTGTTCATTAAGCTGTTTGCCGCAGTGAAGGCAAGTTATTCCCTGGAGGTAATCCAGGGATGCCATGCATACATTGCATACAACCGGTCTCCCGGCTCTGCCGCACATACTGCATTTTGGTTTTGGGGGATACAACAGGTCAAATAAATACTTAATCATTCCGTTACCTCTTTAGTACTCCGTAACACTTAGCCTGTTTCTCAGTCCTGAATGGCGTGTGATTATATGATTATTGCTTATCATCTGATAAAGAAAACGCTCTTTCCCCACCAGGACCACCATGCTTTTCGCCCTTGTCAACGCGGTATAGAGAAGATTCCTTGTCATGAGCATGGGAGGTCCGAAGGTCAGGGGCATAACGAGCACCGGGAACTCGGAGCCCTGACTTTTATGGACTGTAAGGGCATATGCGTGCTCCAGCTCGTCCAGCACTGTAAAATCATATCTGACCTTTCTTTCCCTGTCAAATACCACTTCCAAATACAGCTCCTCATTGTCTATGTTCACAATGGTGCCCAGGTCGCCGTTGAACACTCCCTCCCCTTCCATATCCGGGTTGTTGATATTCTGCCACTTCATTCTGTAATTGTTCTTTATCTGCATAACTTTGTCCCCGACCCTGAAAACAACTTCCCTGTGCTGCTTTTCTTCCTTGCCGCTGCCCCGGGGATTCAATACCTCCTGCAGCACATGGTTCAGATTCAGAACTCCGCACAAACCCTTTTTCATCGGGGACAGAACCTGTATTCCCTCATAGGGATCCAGGCCTGTGTATTTGGGAAGCCTGCTGGTGCAGAGCTCAATTATTGTTGAAACAATATCCTCCTGAGTCTCCTGCCTTATTAAAAAGAAATCGCCGTTTTTTGAGCTTAATACCGGAGGTTCCCCCCGGTTTATCCTGTGGGCATTGACAACAATCATGCTGCTTTCAGCCTGCCTGAATATCTCATCCAGTCTTACCACAGGCAGAACTCCGCTGTCAATTATGTCCCTCAGCACATTCCCGGGGCCTACGGAGGGAAGCTGATCCACATCGCCCACCAGTATCACCCTGGTGCCTTCCGCTATCGCCTTTAAAAGATTATTGGCAAGGAGTATGTCAATCATTGATACTTCATCAATTATTATTACATCACACTCCAGCGGCGACTCTTCATTCTTCTGAAAAAACATTTCCTCATCGCTGTCACCGTATCCGAATTCCAGCAGCCTGTGGATGGTCTTTGCCTCTCTTCCCGTTGCCTCCTGCATCCTTTTGGCTGCCCTTCCGGTAGGTGCGGCTAACAGAACCTCAAGTCCATGCTTTTCAAAAATACTTATTATTGTCTTTATGGTTGTGGTTTTGCCTGTGCCCGGACCCCCTGTAATTACAAGAATGCCCTGGGTCAAAGCCTCTCTGACTGCGGTCTTTTGTTTATCTGCCAGCTCTATTCCTTCCGCCTTTTCGATTTCCGCAATTTCACCGTCCATATCCAAATCCATCGGGGGAATTTTATAGTACATCAGCTGCATAAGCCTTCTTGCAGTCCCTGATTCGGCCTTGAAAAAAGGAACGGAGTATACTCCCCGGATATCTCCGATGTTTTCCACAACCAGCTTGTTATCTATAAAAAGCCTTACTATTGTATCTTCAATATGGGCTTCATCAACGTCCAGCAGTGCTGCCGACGATCTCACCAGCTCTTCCTGGGGCACAAAGGTATGTCCGTTTCCATGATATTGATTGAGCACATATCTTGTACCTGATGCAGTCCGGTATTCCGAGAACTTGGACACTCCCATAGACATTGCTATCCTGTCCGCCATTTTAAAGCCTATGCCGAATATGTCATCCGCAAGCTTATAGGGGTTCTCCTTTATTTCTTTTATGGTGTTCTCCCCATAAGTCTTATATATCCTTACAGCATAAGCAGGCCCTATGCCGTACTGTTCCAGGAACATCATGATATCCTTCAGCTCTTTCTGCTCCTGAAAGGCTTCGGTTATCTTTTCTGCCTTTTTCTGCCCTATCCCCTCCACCTCCGTCAGGCGGTCGGGATTGTACTGCATTATATCAAGAGTATCAAGCCCGAACTTCTCAACCAGCTTTCTGGCTGTATGTGGGCCTATACCCGGTATCAGTCCGGAGGACAGGTACTTTTCTATTCCGTTAATTGTTGCCGGAGTAACCGTTGTGTAGGTCTCCACCTTAAACTGGTTCCCGTAGCTGGGATGCTGCACCCATGAGCCGTATGCCTTTATGGTTTCACCTAAATTCAAAAAAGAAAAATACCCTATCAGAGTATGCAGCTCACTGTCACACTCCAGATCCAGCACTGTATATCCGTTATATTCATTTCTGAATATGATTTCGCATATGGTCCCTTGAATTTCATCCATTCAATGCACCTCCCGGGACACGGGGACGTTTCTCCTGTCCCATTTTGCCCCTCCATGACAGTATTATACAATAAAATCTTCAGATTTTATTGTATCTGCCCATGTGCGTTTTGCGAAGCAAAAAATCGCACGGGCATTTAAATAAAGCGTATAATAATTGCAATTACATTGCAATTATTATACCATAAATTTACATGACAATATGCTTTAAGCCTTTAGGTAACCTTTGAAAGGTTAACTAAGAGATTATATAGTAGCCTGGAATATGAACCATCCGTCCTTGACGGAAAATTGGTATATACCCTTGTGGTTTTCCACAATCTGAGCCATACTTTTTGTGCCGTAGCCATGCCCCTGCTCTTTTGAAACCGGAAGGCCCTGATGGAATACCGGCTCTGTATGATAACTGTTGCGAAGGTCAATGCACAGCTTATTATTTTTGGAATACATACGCAGCCGGATTATGCGTTTACTGCTGTCGGCTATACCTTGGGCTGCTTTTATGGCATTCTCCATGGCATTTGACAAAAGGGAGCAAAGCTCGGTGTCGCTGAAGACCAGTAAGTCAGGCAGTCTCACATCTATTTCCAGCGTAATTTCCGCCTGCCTGGCCTTGGCGGCGAAAGAAGACAAAATCAGATTGACGGTCTCGTTTTCACAGTATCGTATGGGGGTGATGGCATCCATGCCGGACTGGGCAGTCTGCAGATACTCATTGATTTCATTTATCAGCCCATTGGCGGCCAATCCCTGCAATAGAGCAAGATGATGGCGCATATCATGCCGGTAGGCCGCAGCATTCTGCTGAAGCTGCTTTAACGATTCAAATTCCCTTTGTGCCTGCCTGAGCTGCGTATCCAGCATATCCCTCTCCCTTTGAAAATCTGCCTGTTTTTGAGTTTCAATATAATAAAGAATGACAAATACAAAGTAGAAAATGGATATTATTGAAGGCATGAACTGCACCGCCCATTCTGCGCCGCTGTACAGCACGTCGGTATAGATGGTGGTGAAGTAATCGAAAGCATAGTAAAAAAACGGCACACCTCCTAACAGCAGGCAGGATTTCGGGGATTTAACCATAAGCTGCCGGACGGATCCGATCACATATTTTTTCAGCAGATAATAAGACAGAAACACAGCCGCAATATAAAAGGTGTGGTCTGCTATTTTGCTGCCAAAGGCGGCCCCCGCAAGGAAGCCTATCCAGCGCGGAACCTGGCAGCACAGATAACCGGTAAGCACGCTGATAGCAGATATATGCCATGGGCACTTAAAATATAGTGACAAAATAATTATAATCGGCAGATGGATAATCAGCGGATACAGCTTTGATGTCATATCAATGCCCAAAAACCACCAGCTGACGAGCTGTACAAAAAGAAAACATACACATATAAAACCGATGATAAGCCTGTTCTTCCGCGTGGATTCTATCCCTGCCAGGAGAACCGACACCATCAGGCCAAAGATCAGTGAAAATCCAAATCGTATTAATCCAATAACAGTTACCGCCATTCGATTATTCCCCTTCCATTTGATAAGCCAGATACCTCTCCTTTATTTCCCGTGCTTTTCCCTGAGAAATAGGAATACGCGAAAGGGTCTGCAAGGTAACCTGGTGATTATCAATGGTATCTATGTACTGCATATTAACAATATAGGAACGGTGAGTTTTGATAAAATGCCCGTATTTCATAAGATTGTCACAGGCAGAGGCGAAACTCTCCGTACATTCAATTACCTTTCCGGACAGCAGATGATACAACACATTTCTGCCGATAACCTCGGCAAAGACCAAATTGGAGATGAGTATTCTCTGAATCCCCTCATTGCTCTTAACTACTATCGCAGCCTCATTCTTTTCCGCCTTTATCCGTTCCAATATATCGTCAAATGTGAAAAACAATTTTTCTTTCGATATAGGCTTTAATACATAGTTAATGGCTTTCACCGAATAGCTTTCCAAAGCATACTCCGGAGATGATGTAAAGAACAAGATCGGTGCAGTTTTGTCAAAGTTACGTATTTCCTTTGCCGCATCAATGCCCGTAAAACCCGGCATAATAATATCCAGGCAATATATATATCAAACCGCTTCCCTTTTTCCAGGGAAGAAATCAATTCAAATCCATTCTGAAAAATCGCAAATTCACAGTCCAGATTCTTTGATTCTCTGTATTGGTTCATGAGTTGTACCATGTTGGACAGCTCGTCCATATTATCGTCGCAGACCGCAATCTGTAACATAAGCATTCCTCCGTTCTTCACCTTTATTTTAGCATAATAACCAAATACTCGACACTATGTTTCATGTCAAAAAAAACATGTTTCATGCAGAAGGCTGCATTCAAATACAAATTTTTGATAGACTTCACATATGAATGTGGTTATAAAGGAGGCACAATATTATGAACAGACAAAAAATCAGTATGTTGCTAATCCTCAGTATGCTTCTGACGATGCTGCCGGCAGCAGCACTTGCAGCCGCACCGGGGGACGGCAATTACTATGACAGTGATATTACATGGCTTGGTAATTCATCAGAATATCAGAAGAGCCTTAGTGTCCTGTTTGATTCAGGGCTTCGCAAGATAAAGGTCGGTGAAAAATACGGGCTTGCTGATATTTATGGAAACTGGGCTGCAGAGCCAATTTATGACTCTATAGATGCTCATTACTGGCTCTGGAATGAAAACTATGGTAGAAAGTTATTGCCCGATGCCAAAGATATAGAAAGAACTGACGAATTATTCGCAGACGGATATGTTCAGGCAGTAAAGAATGGAAAAATGGGACTCCTTGACAAAACAGGCAAAGAGGTTATCCCGTGCAACTATGATGCGGTGGGACTGCCAGTAGAAGGAATATGTCGTCTTACAAGGAAATCCGACTACAATATTTACATCGGATACTGGAATTTGGAGCTTGGCAAAGAAATTGCCGCCCCGAACAAGTATAAAATTCCTCAGGAATACTACTATTTCGGAGACGCCGGCGGGGATTACCTATACTATATGGATATGCCTAATTTTCATGAGGGGCGCAATCCTGCGTTTTTCGATTTTATAAATGGCTATGCAATGGTTCCTACAGGTAAGACAGAGCTGGTTCAAATGCAGCATGAACTGGGTATTGAAAAGCATGATCAGGTTGCTGAACTGTTTTGGGTACAGATTATTGATAAAAACGGAAAAGAAATACTTCCACAGCCCTATCCCTTTGACATAAGACAACCAAACAGGACATATCCACAGAACGGTCCATATTTGGTTTATGAAGAGATATCCACTAAGAGACTGCGTATGATAGCAGATGCCGGCGGCTACGATGTAGCTTACAATAAGCACACAGTGTCCGGTGTAGTTGGAGAGAAAGGTGTTCTTATCCCTGCAACATATCATGGCGGTATAAATGGAAACAGTGCGACCGGCTGGTATATGCCGGGTGCCAGAATGGAACTTATACCTGAATTATCCATGGTAATCACCAATTACCAGATTGATGATAGATTCAGAGAAGGCTATGCCGATAGAGGCGTGGTAAACTTCAACAACAAGATAGTGATTCCATTTAAAACTGAGTTTTTGACCTATCATCCAAAGTACAAAGTTTTCAGCACAATGTTGAATGAGCCTATTCTAAGGCCGGACGGAAGCAAGATTCCCGGAACTGAAAAACGTGCCATGTTCCCTATCACAGAAAATGGTATTGTATATTTAGGTAAAGCCAATGATGATGGAATGAAAATAGCTTCTCTGGAAGGTATTATATCTATGAAGACTGGCCAGACCTATAATCTTAAGGGTGAAGGTGCCAGCGATGTAAGCATAAAAGACACAATATGGGTGAATAGGAATGATAAATGGGGCCTTGTAACATTGGCCGGAACTGTTTTACTTCCCTTTGAATATGATGAAATAGAGGATTCCAACGGTTTTGACAAGTCTACCCGGCAGGATGAAAAAGATCCTTACATGATAGTGAAAAAAGACGGCAAATTCGGACTGGTTGATGCCTCAGGACAGCTTCTTCTGCCCTGCACCTACAGCCTTATCGAATGGGGCGATGAAAATTACTTTAACATTCAGGATGCTGCCACAGGCAAATTTGGAATTTACAACTTCAATACCAAGAAAATCACAACCCCATGTATAATGCCAAACGCGCTTAATAGTTATCTTGGTTTTGACTCCCTTGTAAGAGGCGTAATCGGAGGTTCAGTTGTATTCACGGGAGAAAATGGCTATCCGTATTTGTTTGATTTGGATAAAGGCAAGCAGGTATCCAACCAATATAATGGCCTTAATCCATATGGCAAAGGTACGTTCATTAACAGGAATGGTGATTATTTTGGACCCGATGGAGGAGTAGTGTTCCCATATGAATTGGGCGAACCCGAATATTTAACTTTGGTAGTGAAGAACGGCAAAATTGGAGCTATATCAGGGTCAAGGCTCAAAACCGGCGGCAAGCTGCCTACTCCACCTGCAAACAATACCCCTGCTGCCACAAATCCTGCACCGGCAAAACCTGCAGCTCAGCCAAAACTTGATCCTTCAAAGGTAAAGTTTATTGTTTCCTCGATGCCGACAAAAACCTTCTTTACCGTTGGTGAAGCCTTTAGTGTACCCGGTCTTGTAATAAATTACCAGGATGACAAGGGAGCCATCGGTACAGTTGATAATTCACAGCTTAAGTTTATAACCTCAGAGAAAAAGGAACTTACACCCGGAAAGGCGTTTACTGCAGCAGGAAGTGAAATCGTAAACATCAGATATGGTGACGTACCAATAAGAGCATACAACATATCCATATCAGAAAAAATTGCTGAACCGCTGCTTCCTGATGGAAACTACTACATAAAGATTTTCGGAAAGTATGTCAGCCCCGGAAGCAATGATGGAATTAATACCTATTATGTTCTGTCTGATACAAAACCTGATAAACCATTTACTGTAAAGTTTAAGGAATACAATGCAAAAGATGGCGCCGGCTACGTCATTACATACGACAAATCAATCGTAAGACGAGTGAATAATAAGGACGGGGAACAGATCAGAACAAACATATTAAATGAAAACACACACTCCTGGCGAATTACTCAACATGGTGCCTACTACTCAATAAGAGATTATTCGACTCAAAAATTCCTTGTAAACGCAAGCGGTGCAAGTAGTGATAATGGAACAAAAGTAACTATCTGGACCTATCCCGATTCAGCACCTGCACATGGTCAAGTCAAGTTCATCAAGGCTGACTAAAATGGCTTTAAGCAGATTGAGCCGCTGGTTTTTATAGACCGACGGCTTAATTCATGCCAAAAAAATCATGTTTCATGCATGTCGCGGTTTTTGACAGAGGGATTTTGATAAAGTTAACTTATTGAATATTATTTTTTAAAACTAATAGAAAAAGGAGTGATTATATTGCTGCCAACTATTATCATAATCATCACAGTAGCTGCGGTAATTGCTCTGTGGGTGATCTCTACTCAACGCAGGCTGGTGGTGCTTGATGAGAACATAAGCAATGCCATGAGCCGGATAGGAGTGCAGCTGTCAAGCCGCTTTGACGCGCTGTCGGCTCTTCTGGATCTGACTAAGGGCTATGAAAAGCATGAAAGCGAAACCTTGATTGAAACGGTTAAATCAATGAGAATCGTGATTACGGCAAAATCCACACCGGAGGATGTGCTTCACCAGGAAGGGGTTATTTCCGAAGCCTTGCTCAGTATTGCCATGATAACTGAACAATACCCCGAATTAAAAGCAGACCAGAACTATATCAAATCAATGAGCGCTGTAGAAACCTTTGAAAATATGGTGCGCATCAGCCGTCTGATATACAACGACAGCGTGACAAAGCTGAACCGTGAAATCCGGACGTTCCCGGTCTCCCTGATTGCCGGAATACTGGGCTTCCGTCAAAAGGAATATCTGGTGGAGCAAACTGCCAAGTATGAAATGTAAAGAATTATTACTCAACATAATTTTAAAGTAAAGAGAGAAATGTTACCGGACATTTAAGGAGGAACTATAATATGAGCAGAAAACTACTCAGCATTATTCTTGTACTGAGCATGGTATTTACCATTCTTCCCATTGCTGCAATGGCGGAGGAAGCGGATACTGACTCGCAGACAGTGGCGGATGCAGTATATGGCTCCGGGGAGGAAGTAGAAATTATGCGGGACATTACAACCGTTTATGCTATTTGGGAAGATATTGTTACCTATGATATCTGGGTTGCCGGTGTACGGGTAACCAGTGACAATAAGAACGGCATCACCGGCTATGGTATTGAGGGAACCGTTACATACGACCCCGAAAATAACATCCTTACTCTGACTGATGTGACTATCACTTATGGTGATGGAGATGCCATTTATACCGATCAGGAGGATCTAATTGTCGTCTTGAATGGAGAAAATAGAGTCACAAGCACTTCTCCCGGTGATTATAACGCCTTTTGTACCATCAGCGGTGGCGATATCACCTTTAAGGGCACAGGCTCATTGGAAGCCCTCGGTACATACGGCGGCATCTATGTGTTTGACGACATCATCATTGAGAGCGGCACGATTACCTCTACCGGTCAAAAGGTGGGCATTTCCAGCAACGACGGTAAAATAATAATCTCCGGCGGTGATGTAACGGGCATCGCCACAACAGCAGGTACCAGAACATGCGAGGGTTACGGTATTGCTAAGGATCACGACCGACCTCTAGATCTGACAGTTAGCGGCAATGCTACCGTGACCGCCATCGGTGTAAATGGCGCTATTAGATACAACACCTATACCGAAGGGACCGTCACCAATACAACCCATAACGTTATGGCGGGAGATAGCCAGTCTGATGCCGAGGTAGTGGCTTCACCCGATGCAGCCACATGGGAAAAGCCATATGTGAAGCTCTTTCTAGGTAACACCATTTCCGGCACCATCACCGACATCGCAGGCAACCCAATTGAGGGTGCAACCGTTCAAGTCCGGGATGGCGGTGCCGATTTCGGAGATCCTGTTGCTACAGCGTCAGACGGCACATACACTACACAGCCCGTCCCCAACGGAAATTATACCATCAATGTCAGCAAGAGCGGTTATTTCGATGCAGTCATTGATAATATCAGCGTATCCGGAAGCTCAGTGACTAGTATAGACCAAAGCCTGACTCACACAGCCACTTACACTATAACCGCAACGTCAGGCACAGGAGGCAGTATCTCCCCCGGCGGCAGTGTGACGGTAAGTCATGGTGCAAGCCAAACCTTCACCATCACACCGGACACCAATTATTCCATTGATGATGTGAAGGTGGATAACATAAGCCAGGGAAGAATTACAAGCTATACCTTTAGTAATGTAACTGACAATAGCACCATATACGCAACCTTCAGTTACATTGGTGGCAGCGGCAGAGGTTCCTCAGATGATGACAGAGACTCCGACAGAAGCAGAGACTCGAAAGATAACGGCAGTCCGGCAGATAACAACATAATAATCACCATAACTCCTCCTTCCCCGGACAATCCAGATTCTCCGACACAGGGGGAAATCAAGGTAAATGTTAAGACAGACGAAAACGGAAATGCTTTTGTGAATATCACCCGGCCAATATATGACAGAAGTCTTTAATAAGGCAATGAAGGATGCACAGAAAAAGGGCAATGAGCAAAATGGAATCACTGTGATACTCCATGTGGTAACTGGCGGTAAGACGGTCTCAAATGTAAAGATCAATCTGCCGAAGGCAGTGCAGGATTTCATCATTGCCAAGAGAATAGTAAACACCATCGTAGTAGTGGATGATCCAAACATCAGAATCAGCATGGACTTGCCAACAGTTGAAGAAATCAAAAGGCAGGCAAATTCAGATGTAAATGTTACAGCTTCCCGCAGGAACAAAAGTGAACTGACCGGAGATGCAAAAAAAGCCATCGGCAGCCGCCCGGTATTCGACCTGAAGGTAAACTACGGCAGCGACAGACAGATACAGAGCTTTGGAGGCGGAAGCGTATGGGTGGCTATTCCATACACCCTCGGTGAAAATGAGAAGGCCGAGAATATCTGTGCTGTATATATAGATGAAAACGGAAAGGTACACTGGCTCACCGACTCTGTCTATGACAGTACGGAAAAGGTACTGCGCTTTAGAACAAACCACTTCTCCGCTTACGGCGTGGGCTACAGGGAAGAAGCGCCTTCATTTGCAGACATTGCAGGCCACTGGGCAAAGGAAGACATTGAGTTCGTGGCAAGCCGCAGATTGTTCAAGGGTACCTCTGAGGCCACCTTCAGCCCTGACATGAATATGACAAGAGGAATGTTCGTCACCGTATTGGGAAGGCTGGCAGACGCAGATGTGAGCAGTTACAGGCAAAGCAGTTTCAATGATGTGAAAAACGATGCTTTTTACATGGGCTACATTGAATGGGCAAGAAAAAATGGTATTGATAACGGCATCGGTGATGGGAAATTTGCCCCGGATCAGCCCGTTACCCGCGATCAGATGGCAGTTATCATGCAGAACTACGCCAAAGTTGCCGGCTTTGAACTGCCAAAGGTACATGAGGAAATTACCTTTGCAGACAGCGAAAAAATAAGCACCTATGCCAATGATGCCGTAAAGGCTATGCAGATGGCAGGAATTCTCAGCGGCAAGGACGGCAACCTGTTCGATCCGCAGGGAACAGCCACCAGAGCCGAGATATCGTCAGTACTGCGGCGCTTCGTGGAACTGATAAGCTCGGTGACACTATTTTAAGATACACAGAGCCTGCCTTCATTCAGAAGACAGGCTCCTGTTATATTTGTTTGCCTTTATAATGTCTATTTTATTATTGTATTCCCGCCAACCTTTTCAACTCTTCCACTTTGTCGGTCCTCTCCCATGGCACATCTATATCTGTTCTTCCCATATGCCCGTACGCTGCCAGCTGCCTGTATATCGGCCTTCTGAGATTCAGATCCTTTATTATGGCTGCCGGCCTGAGATCAAATACCTTCATTATTATTGTTGCTATCTCATCATCCGGCAGCTTGCCGGTTCCGAAGGTTTCTGCCATTACCGACACCGGTTTTGCCATGCCTATTGCATAAGCCACCTGTACCTCACATTTGGAAGCGAGGCCTGCAGCAACCACATTCTTTGCCACATACCTTGCGGCATAGGAAGCCGATCTGTCAACCTTGGTCGGGTCTTTTCCCGAGAAAGCTCCTCCTCCGTGTCTTGCGTATCCTCCATAGGTATCAA
>Ga0208695_1001383_pt1 | contig 20307 bp, 18 predicted proteins | sample AD_UKC111_MetaG_FD_184449 | JGI IMG/M metagenome (GOLD analysis project Ga0208695, IMG submission 184449) | Active sludge microbial communities of municipal wastewater-treating anaerobic digesters from Hong Kong - AD_UKC111_MetaG (SPAdes)... | ecosystem: Engineered > Bioreactor > Anaerobic >...
TGTGATAATGTCGGGCTTGATACCACGTTCGAACAAGGCTCTGAGGGCACCGACTTGCAATGCGCCGCGTGCGCCTCCACCACCTAATGCAAATCCAATCGTTTTCGCCATGCATTTATCCTTTCATATCGATATTTAAGTTTACTCACTAGAGGAAGGAAATTTATAACACTAAAGTGGGAGATGAGTATTAACTTCATGTACGCTTTCAACCAAAGGAAGTTTTTCTCGCTCAGCCTCTAAAATAGTGAAAGAGCTTGGTTTAATAATAATTGAAAATTGCTCAGCCAAGTAATGGCTTATTGCAAACAAAAATAATACCAAATTAACACTTTTGCGTGACGAACTCCTGCGTAGATTATTGTATGCTAAAAGTAGCCAATGGAATTCATAGATTGGAGTAATTATGACTACAACGATTGAAAAACCCGAAGACACCACTAAAGAGATGAACCTCGTCATGCGCAGCCTGATTCAGATGGGTCCGGCTTTGCTTAAAAACAAGCCGGTGATCAAAATGGCGATGAAAATGGGCGAGAATTATCTAAAGAACGATAATGAACGCCGCCATAAAGAGGATAAGACCACACCCCCTGGGGTGATTGACGATCAAACCGCCATGAGTTTAGCGATTCTCAACTCAGCCAAAAATATTTTGCTTTCAGGGCATATTTCCCAGGCTACTTTTGACAAAGCAGCCTCTGTTCTAGGCAAGGACCTGCTGGTTGAAAAAGGCTTGCGCTTGCGCAAGGCACAAGAATTTGTAAAAAAATACGGTTTCGCACAGCCCTCATTCTTACTCATCAGCCCAACGCATGGCTGCAATTTGCATTGTATCGGCTGCTATGCGGATTCGGACGAAAAGGTACAAAAGTTGGATTACGATATCTTTGATCGCATGGTTACCGAAGCATACGATTATTGGGGCAATCAATTTATTGTGATCAGCGGTGGAGAACCACTTTCCTATCGTTCGCAAGGCAAAACTTTGTTGGATATCGCTGAATCACACCCCAATATGTACTTTATGTTCTACACCAACGGCACGCTCATCACGCCGGAGATAGCGCGGCGCATGGCTAACCTTGGCAATATCATTCCAATGGTCTCGTTGGAAGGTTGGCGCGAAAAGACCGATGCACGCCGTGGAAAAGGCGTATTCGACAAGGCTATGGCTGCGTTGGATTTGATGTATGAAGAAGGCGTAATCTATGGCACCTCTCTGACAGCTACAAAAGAAAATTGTGAGGAAATCCTCTCGGAAGAATTCATTGATTTCTTGTTCGATGAGAAACACGTGCGCATCGCTTGGATTTTCCATTATCTGCCGATCGGGCGCTCCTACACTTTAGAGCTCATGCCCACACCAGAGCAGCGGATTTGGATGTGGAACCAAAGCTGGACAATGGTGCGCGAGAAACGCCGTCTGATTGCCGATTTCTGGAATAGTGGCACGGCTGTGGATGGCTGCCTCTCGGCTGGGGGACATGGGCATGGCGGTTATTTATATATCGATTGGTATGGGCATGTGACGCCTTGTGTCTTTGTGCCTTACTCGCCTGTCAACATTAACGAAATTTACGCGAAGGGTGGCAGCTTAGAGGATATTTATCAGTCACCTTTCTTTAAAGATTTGCGCGATTGGCAAGTTGAAATGAAAGCTAAGACTGGGGCTTCTAACCTGATGAACCCCTGCCCGATTCGCGATCACCATACCGACCTGCGCCGTATGATTGCTAAGCACGAGCCTGACCCAATTGATATCAATGCAGCTCAAGCCTTGCAAGACCCGGACTATGCCAAAGGTATGGACGCTTATGATGCAGCTTACCAGAAGATTGTTGATGAAGTTTGGCAAAAAGCTTATATCAAACAGCAAAGGCTCTCTCAGGAAGAGCTTATGCAACTGATTGAAAAAATCAATCAGGACGAGCCGATAGTTGTAGAATCAGAACAGAGCTAATTAAAAAAACGGTAAAGGAGAAAGTAAACGCGTTTTGAACTGAGAGGCTCATTCACTAAATAACCAATCTTAACTGGACTGCAATCCGGTCTGGACAGCCGGTAAAAAGGGAGGAATTTCCTTGCAGTATGAGAGGGGGTAGAGGCCGATTTATTCGGCCTCTTTATTTAATTGCGCTTCAGTCGACTAAGTCGTTAAGATCTGGGCGAGCCATACCCAGGGCAACGGCTTTGGCTAAGACCTGCATGAGTGTTTGTGCGTGGAATTTGCGACGCAGCATCTCTAGATGACGGCGGATAGAGCGCTCGGTGAGATGTAAGCTGAGAGCAATTTGCGCTGGCGTATGTCCACTCACCAAGAGCTGCAACACTTGATTTTCGCGCGGGGTGAGATGAATGGGGTTGGGTACAGGCAGGGTTTGTGCCGGGGAGATAATCACATGTTTGCCAGCCAGCCGGGCTTGCCAAATCTGGCTGAGATCATCCTGATCACTCAGGTAGGGCTGCCACTCTCCATGGTTTACTGCGCGTGCGATGCTCTCAGGATGCTGTGGGATTTCAAAAACCCGTACGGTGTCATTGGGGCTGAAAATAAAAACCTGCGTCACGGCTGCCTGCGCTTCATAATAGAATATATGTTCTATTATCCGAAGTTTAGGAGGCTTTGTCAAGCCAAAGATGGCACAGGCTGAAGGGAGAAAACTAGAGTTATCGTTAATGATGGGCAGGATTAAATCAAGAAATCTCACGCAGATCCGGCTGAGCTGCAGAGCGTTGCGCAAAACGGTCTAATGCCAAAAACGCGAACATGGAGAGAATGCCGATGCCCATACCAAAAAAATATGGCGCACGCATACCAATGTTATCGGTGAGGATGCCAGCCGAAAGCGGACCGATGGACATAGCGATATTCCAAGTGAGCCCGAAGACCCCTAAGTAACGTCCGCGCTGATTTTCCGGTGCCAGACTGGTGACATAAACGGTGGCAGTGGGTGCTATGATCATCTCGCCGATGGTCATCACCACCATGGCTGCCCAGAAAGCTGCATAGGAATTGCCAAGTGCGATGATGAGCATGGATGCAGCATAGAACAGAGCTCCGATAGGCAGGACTTTTGTGGGTGCTTTCTGACGGGTGAGCCGGGTGATAAAAACTTGGAGAAAAACGACCATAAGTGCGTTGGTCGTGGGCAACCAACTGTAACGCGCTTCGCTTACGTTAAAGTTAGTTTTGAGATACACCGGAAGGAAACCCCAAATGAGCGTGTTAGCTATCTCCATTAATGTATAGGCAATTACCAAACGGTTGAAGTGCCCATTGCGAAACGCTTCGCCAAAGACTTGCAATTGAGAGCGTAAGCTGGTGCCTTGCTCCTGCTCAGATTGAGGTTTGGTTTCGCGTAGAAATAAGACTGTAATTAGTCCAAATATCGAGAGAGCGATGGCTGCGGCATAAAGCCCGAGGTTATAAGAAATCACCACGACTAACCCGCCGAGCACTGGACCCAACGCCACGCCGATATTGCGCCCCATTCGCACAAGGGCGTAGGCTTGGGCGCGATCCTCAGGGGCGAACATATCCGCGAGCATAGCATCTGTGCCGACGCGAAACAATGGTCCAAACAAACCCGAAAAGCCCATGAGCAGAGCAAACACCCAAAACTCCCGGGCTGGGATGTAAAGGAGATAAGCAAGTGCCTGACCAAACAAGCCGATGGTCATGATCCCTTTTCGCCCGAAGTGATCGACCAACGAGCCAGCAATAATGGAAGCTGCCAGCGCGGTCAAGGCGTTGATGCTCAAAAGGCTGGTGACAGCTGTAAGCGGCAAACCAAGTTTCTGGCTGGAATAAATGGTAATAAAAGGCCAAATCATGCTGGTGCCGGTGGTTGAAATCACCAACCCAGCAAACATCAGCCAAAATTGGGCAGGAAAGCGGCGCTTAGCGGTCAAATTGGTTAATACCTACCTAAAAATATGTATCCACCAATCTTAACATAAGCAGGGTAAATTTGGACGAATATGGCGATATGAACGTTGATTAAGGTTGCTGCGGAGGGAAAGCCGCCTCGCAGGTAAAGCCGGCGGGTGCCATAGGAGACTCGTAAGTATACAAGTCAAAATAAAGCGTAAGCGGCTTGGATAAGCCTGCGTAAGAGATCTCGTACGGGTCAACGATTTGACCTGCTTTGTTATAGACTGGGTTTTGACGACTGTAGATGATTTCCTCGAAGTTCGGTCCACGCAGGGTGTTGAGGTAGGCTTCCATGCGAGCGATGCCATCATAGAGGTTCAGGCTGCCCAGGCGGATGGGGTTCTCGGGGCTGAAGCCATAGGTGGGGTCAGTGGCAACCTGGCAGGCAGCCAAATTGGGCAAAAAGCGGATGTGCTTCAACAGCGCATCAAATGCTAATTTGCCTGTGCTTTGCCAGAGGGAGCTAGCCTCGAGGGTTGCAGCCATTCCTACCAGGCTGAAGCAGCGGTCGTCAGGGTGCAGCACGGCTAAACTTCCAAGCATGGGTTCGCCAAATAAACTGCCAGAGATGTCGGTCTGCAGACCTTCCAAGCCGGCAGCAGAAATCGGCTGCGGGGTGCTGCTGGTGAAATTGGCAATATCTGCAGGCAGGCGGTTAAGGATTTCCTGGAGGCAGGTTGACACATCCACACCCTCGCCAGATGGCTCATTAGCCAAGCTGAAGAACAGAGTTTCCTTGGCGTTGACCTGCGTGGCTTGAGAACCATCAATTTCTAAGGAAAGCGGCATCATACTCTCATCGATAGCAGCCAGCGGCACGAACGCGTATCCGCCAGCCGGAACAATTTGCTCGGCACCCAGCTTGATCCAGGCGGATGCATCTGCTGTGGGGGTGGGAAGAGGGGTTGCAGTCGGACCGGAAGGTGGAATATAGAGCGGCTGCTCCGGACGCGCCAGCTCCGGCGCAGGGAAGTTGCAGGAGGCAAGCAGCAGCGCGGTTAAGAGCAGTAGGGGAAAGCGTAGGGTGCTTTTAGCGGTCATGGTGTGGGCGTGTCCTCGCTCAGCGGCATCAGCTGAAATTCTTTCAACATGTCGCGGAAGGTGGGCAGGAAGTCTTCCCAAGCTTCGCTCTCCCCCATGCCGAGGAATGCGAGTACGTAACCTGGCATGGCAACCATTACCAAGCGCCCTTCCAGGTAGAGATCCCCATAAGGTTTGGCAAAATCGAGCAGGACTGCTGGGGATTTGGCTACTTCGGTTTCGCCTTGATTGATCACTTGGTAGGTTTCATCTAAATATTTTGTCAGGAAAGGCTGTAGTAATGCATTGGCTTGATCGAGATGCTCCTGCGTATCGAATGTTTCCGTTTCTGCTGAGAAGAGCAGCACGCGCAGCTCAGTGATTTCGCCGCTATAGTCGGCGGGCGTGAAGGCGAGCGCGCTTTCCTCGGGCAGCTCGGTAACCTGCCAGCCCTGGGGAATAGCAAAACTAAAGCGGCTGGCTGGGTCGGTATATTCCTCTAACGGAAGCGTTGAACTGCTTTCTGCTGTACACGCGGCAAGGAAAATGACCATCAGCAAAAATGAAAGCACGTTCTTAGATTGGGATTTTGAGGGGCGCATCAACCTTGATTTTATCGCAAAAACGGAGGGGATTTCTTGCTGACTGTCTGTATTGAGCGACCAAAAACCTATGTTTTCGTTGTTCGGGGGTGTGCAGCCTACCCGCAGGGTATTGAGCGAGAGGGTTCATTGATCTCGCCGGTCTCTGAGTGCGCAGCTTGCCTGCAGGGTACCGAGCGAGCGGTTTTGACCGCAGGTCTCCCTCTTTGAGACCTAAAGGTCAACTGCCTTGCAGGGTCGGGAGACCCTGCAAGAACAAGACTTTTTTGTCATTGCGAGCCCCGCAGGGGTGAAGCAATCTACTTGTTCTCGCTGGTGTCCTCAGTGCAGAGCCTCCTGTAAGGACCAGCGAGAAAACTTGACTGCAGGTCTCCATATTGATTGTCAGTTTCTTTGAGACCTAAAGGTCAACTGCCTTTCACGGTCAGGAGAGTGCGCAGCCTGCCCGTAGGGCCTTTGAAAGAACTAAGAATAATCTGTTCTCGCCGTTCTTTGAGTGCGCCGCCTACCCGCAGGTTACCCTGCAAGAACAAGGAGCTTGGTAAACTGAGCAAGAGTATAGGTATAATTTGCCCATATGAAGCCTGATTTAGCCGATGAAATTATTTACAGCCGGCGTAAAACATTAGCGATCAGCGTGATGCGAGGTGGTAAGGTGGTGGTGCGGGCACCGCTGCGCACCAGCCAAGCTAAGATTTACGCCTTCTTGCATGAGAAAGCTGGCTGGATTGAACAGGCACGCGCAAAGATGCAGCGCCTACAACCAACAGCCAATACTTATACCTACACAGAGAATGAACAAATCTGGTTTTTGGGCAAACAATATCCGCTGCACTTGATTGATCGCGTTGAAGGTGGGTTATCTTTTGAGCCAGATAAAGGTTTTCAGCTTGCCAAAGGGCACCTAGCACAAGCTGCTCAATTATTGACAGAGTTTTACAAACGCGAATTGCGCGTAAGGGTGGCGAGATTGATTGAAGTTTATGCTCGGCGGGAAGGCTTTAATCTGACTGTTGTGCGCATTACTAGCGCCCGCACGCGTTGGGGCTCTTGCAGCAGCAAAGGCAGCCTGAATTTCTCTTACCGCTTAGCGCTAACGCCACCTGCGTGTATTGAATATGTGGTTGTCCATGAGTTGGTGCACACACGCATCCCGAATCACTCGCGGCAATTTTGGGCGGAGGTTGCGCGCATCCTCCCGAGCTACCGTCAACCGCGCGAGTGGCTCAAAAAGCACGGGAATAGCCTGCCGCTGCTTAGCTGAGTCAATTTCCAGCCTAGCATTCTTCAATTTAATTCTAACAAGTGTCCGTTTTCGGACATTTTTTGAAATTTTGTCCGCTTTTGACCTCTTTTATTTCTGAAAATAGGTTGTATCATTCCTGCATAAATAGAAAATATGTTCTATGAAAGAGGCAGCGTATGATGACCCAACCCAATTCCAATTCTCCTGTTCATCCGCTCTCCTCGGGAGGTGCCTGCCCTAACCCGGCAGGCACACACCCCCAGGAGCAAGTGCAAAGCGAACTAGCCAGCGCACAGATCCGAGCGCTGCTCTCTGATGAACGCGCGCAGCAACCTGATTTTTACCTGCATCACTTTAATGCGGATCAGCGTGCCGAACTGGCTGCAGCGGCGCGCAAAACTTTAGATGACGAGGTGGTCATGCTGCGCACAGCCATCAAGCGCTTTTTCCAAGCGGTGCGCCGCGAAGAAGATGCCGATGCCATTGAGCGCATGGCAGATTCGCTCAACACCTTGGGGTTGAGCTGCTCGCGCCTGGGCAATGTGCTCAAGATCAACCAAGCCTTGCAAGGCGCGGCGCAAAGCAACGAAAAAGACGCGCTTTATGCTGAGCTGATGGAGCACCTTGCGCTCGACACCCTTACCGACGAGGAACCACATGGATAGCAACGGATTGCATGCTCAAGCCGATGCAAAAACTGCGTTAGCTGAAAGAGAGGAAATAATAGAGGCAGGATTGCAGCCCGTGAGCCAAGTGGAGCTGGTTGAAAAGCAATTGCCAAATACACGCGTGGCGTTCCTGCGCAGTTTACAGCAGGTGGAGCGTTTTGCGGCGGTGCTGGGCGGCGCTCAAATGCGTACCTATCAGCGGCAGGTGGCACAAGCGGTGACCGACTCGGTCTTAACGCGGCGTGGGCTTTCGCTGGTGGTCATGTTCCCCCGGCAATCTGGAAAGAACTTTTTGCAGGCGCAGTTAGAGGTTTACTTCCTGGTGCGTTTTGCACGCGTAGGTGCGGAGATTATTAAGTTTTCGCCCACTTTTGAGCCGCAAAGCTTGAACGCTATGCGACGGCTGGAAGCAGCCCTGCAAGCCAACTGGCTGACGCGCGATGCCTGGAAGAAAAGCAGCGGTAATCATTACCGCTTTGGTAATGCGCATCTCACCTTTCTTTCTGCTGCGCCAGGCTCCAACGTGGTTGGTGCTACGGCTGGCACGCTGCTCGAATTGGATGAAGCCCAGGATATCGAGATTGATAAATATGATAAGCAAATCGCGCCGATGGCGGCTTCGACCAATGCTACCCGTGTGTTTTGGGGTACCGCCTGGACGGAGCAAACCTTGCTCGCCCGTGAGCTGCGCCTGGCTGAAGAGGCTCAGGCTCGGGATGGCATCCGGCGTGTCTTCCGCCTGAGTGCGGAGGATGTGCGCAAAGAGGTGCCGGCGTATGGCGCCTTTGTGGATGAGCAAGTGGCTAGGCTTGGTCGCACGCATCCGATGGTGCGCAGCCAATATTTTAGCGAAGAGATCAGCACAGAAGGCGGCTTGTTCCCGCCGGCGCGCTTGGGCTTGATGCAGGGCAGCCACCCCGCGCGGGAACTGCCCGAGCCAGGTAAATCGTATGCGCTGCTGGTGGACCTAGCTGGAGAAGATGAAGCCATGCGCCAAGGGATGCCTACCGCGCTGGAGCAACCTGAAGGGCTGGCTAACCCTGGTCGGGATGCCACTGCGATTACTGTTGTAGAGGTGGACCTACACCTCCAAGCTGATCAATTAGTGGGCAAGCTGATCTACAAGGTAGTACAGCGTTATCTGTGGATGGGGGAAAAGCACAGCACGCAATATGCGCGCTTGTTAGCGCTCGTGGAGCGCTGGCAGCCTCAGCGTATCGTTGTGGATGCCAGCGGGGTCGGAGCTGGGGTGGCGTCATTCTTAGCTGACCGCTTTGGTGAGCGCGTAATCCAGCTGCGCTTTACCCAGCAGGTGAAATCGCGCTTGGGCTGGGGGTTTTTGGCGGTGATCGACACCGGCCGCTTTCAGGATCACCTGGCTGGAGGAAGCTGTAATGAAGCCGACCGCCTGCAGGGGCTCTTCAAGCGCCAACTTACGGCGGTGAGCTACCGCGTTAGCAGCAGTCCAGAGCATTTTATCGCTTGGGGCGTGCCAGAGACAGCGCGCGATCCTGAGGGTGGCGGCTTGCTGCATGACGATTTGGTGCTCTCAGCTGCGATGGTGGCAGAACTTGACGCGCAGCCTTGGAGCGTCAGTGGTAATGCGCCGCTCGTGATCACGGCGGCTGACCCAATCAAAGAAATGGATGGAGGTTTTTAGATGACATATTTCACAACTAATCAGCTATACCCATTAGGCATTGACCTTTCGGTCTATAACTGCAGCGCTGATGGCCGCCGCCGGCCGAATTTTGACCTGATTGCGGCACACCAGCCAGCTGTTGAGTTCATCGCCATGCGCACGGGGCAATCCTGGGGCTATCGTGACCCAGCTTTTTCGTATTACTTAGCTGAAGCACAGCGTATTGGTGTGTGCATCTTGCCCTATCACGTCGTCTTCCCGGGTGAATCTGCCCGCCGGCAGATGGACAGTTTCCTCAATATCTTGGCAGGCGCGGACATAGGAAGTGTGCGCTTGGTACTTGATCTGGAGCTGGACCATAGCCAGACGCGGGGGAAAATCACCCAAACGTTGGGTGAGTGCCTGAAAATCTTACAAGCAGAGACCGGCAGGCTGCCGCTGGTTTACTCGCGCGCCAGTTGGGTGAATGAACACCTGAACGTGCGCGACTTACCTAAGCTGGATTGGTGGCTGGCGCAATACTTAGCTCGGCGCAGTTACCCAGCTTATACCCCTGAATTTCCTTGCCCGCCGCGCCTGCCCGAGGAGGTGAGCGCCTGGCGCATTCATCAGACCGCAGAGCGCGCCCCGGCTATTGGTGGGAGCGGCTGGTATATGGATTATGACCGCTGGAATGGCTCCCGCGCTGAGCTGCTGGCTTATTTTGGGCGTGAAGAAAGGCAGCCAGATCTTGCTTGCCCGCTGGATGGTTTTCCTTGTCCGCATCGGGAAATTCAACCTAACTTAATCACAATCAAACAACTTGTTGGAATGGAGGTCATTTGATATGACACCGACACAACATATTTCCTTACTTAATTTCTTACACCGGCAAGATAGCGTCAATGCCAAGACTGAAAGTGTGCCAGATTTAATCTCACACGAGGCAGAAAGCCAAGCCTATGCAGTGCCCACGCGCCTGCGTATGAGCCTGCCAGAGGACGAGAACACCTTCCTGCTGGGTGCCAGTTCCTTAGGCGATTTACCGCGCGACCGGCACAGCTTTGACCGGCAGCAAGTGATGGCGGATTGCTTAGACGCCTGGCGCTTCAACCCGCTGGCGCGGCGCATTGTAGAACTGACCAGTCAGTATGTCACCGGCGGCGGGATGGCTCCACGCTGTACGCATACCGCTACGCAAGCCTTCTTGCGTGAATTTTGGAATCACCCGCTCAACCGCATGGATGCGCGCCTAGGGGAGCTTTCGGATGAGTTAGCCCGCAGCGGAAACCTCTTTTTGCTGCTCTCGACGGACGCCAGTGGTATGTCTTACCTGCGCGTGGTGCCTTCGGTGGATATCGAACGCATCGAATCCCGCGCAAACGACGTGGAGCAGGAAGTGGCATATTACACTCGGCAGGATGCCGAAGGCGAAGTGACGCGCTACCCTGCCTTTGCCCCTTGGCAGGGCACGCCTGATTTGCAGCCAGTGATGCTGCACTATGCTATCAACCGACCGGCTGGCGCGCAGTGGGGTGAGCCGGATCTGGCACCGGTGCTGCGTTGGCTCTCGCGCTATGCTGCCTGGCTGGAAGACCGCGTGCGCCTCAACCGCTTCCGAAACGCCTTTATGTATGTGGTCAAGGCGCGCTTCGCCAATGAATCCGCCCGCTCCACGCGGCAGCTGCAGCTGGCTGCTAACCCGCCAGGACCTGGCTCAGTGCTCGTAACTGACGAAAACGAGGAGTGGTCTGTGCTTTCGCCTCACTTAGAAGCGCTGGATGCCTCCAGCGACGGGTTGGCAATCAAGAAAATGATTGCCGCTGGTGTCGGTTTGCCGTTGCATTTCTTAGCCGAGCCTGAATCCAGCACACGCACCACAGCCGAGGCGGCGGATGGAGCCACCTTGCAACGCTTTGCGCATCGGCAGCGCTTTTTGCAATGGATGCTGGCTGACATCCTGCGTGCCGCTGTCAGCCGTAGGGCTTTGGTGGATACGCGCGTAGATCCACAGGCTGAGATTCGCATCTTAGCCGGGGATATCTCCGCCCGGGATAACCAATCGCTGTCAGAAGCCGGCAGCAAAGTGGCTGAGGTGGCGCAGGCGCTTTATGCCCAAGGGCTGATTGACCAGGATGAGTTACTGCGCCTGATTTATCGCTTTTTAGGGGAGGGAGGCAGCCATGTAGAAGTTTGAGAAGAATTTCGCCTAAATTAGAAGACAGGCAAATTGAGGAAATTGACGATGAAAGGAGCCTTTTATGGAGGAAAACGAACTTGAAACAGAGACCCGAGAAGAATATCGCGAGCGCTTAGCTCTGGAAGCCCAAGCCCTTAGCCCGGAACGCTTTGAGATCTTAGCCATCACCGCTGGTGCTGCCAATGGCTGGGAGTTCCCACCAGAGGTGCTGCGCGCGTCGCTTGGGCTTTGGGAAGGCGTGAACTGCTTTGTGGATCACGACTGGACCTCGCGCTCGGTGCGCGATATCGCTGGCATTTTGCGCAAGGTCAGCTGGGACGACGGTGCCCAAGGTATCCGCGCTGAACTGCATGCCTTCGGACCCTCAGCCGAGCTGCTAACCAAGATTGGCAGGCAGGTGCTGGAGGAGAAGGATGAGCCGGCAGTGCGCGTCGGCTTTTCTGCCGATATTTTGTTCAACGGAAAAGACCACCGTGTGCAAAAGATCCTCAAAATCTTCTCGGTGGACCTGGTCTATAACCCGGCACGCGGAGGGATGTTCCTGCGTGCACTTAACCAACTTGGCATTTCGCCAAAACTCAAAGGAGATTTACTCATGCAAAATATCAAGGATATTCAAGATGAAACTTTGACTAACCAGACTGTGACTGCTATACCCGCGGCAGAGGAGAGCTCAACGCTGCAAGCCCAACTCGCTGAGCTGCGCGACCTGCGCAAGCAAATGAGCGCTATGGTACTGGATGCCAGCCTTGCCCAAAGCGCGCTGCCGGCACCCGTGAGTCAGCGTATCCGCCAGCAATTCCAAGACCGGACATTCGCGCCCAGCGAGCTGCAAGCTGCTATCCGCGAGGCACGCGGCATGTTGGCTGACCTGGAGAGTGGCGATGCAGTCAAGGGACCTGCGCGCATTGAAGGCATGCTCGCGCCAGAGGAACGCCTGCAGGCGGCGGTGGATGACCTATTTGGCGTGCCGCGGGAAAAAACTAACCAGCACGCTTCCGTGCCGCGCTTGAGCGGCATCCGCGAGCTATACCTCACGCTCACCGGCGACTACGAGCTGCATGGCGGTTACTATCCTCAGCGGGCACAGTTGGCTACCACTGCTGATTTTAGCGGTCTGGTTAAGAACGCGCTGAACAAGCTGGTGACTAACACTTGGGAAGACCTGGGCAGAGCCGGCTATGACTGGTGGAAAGACATCACCGTGCAGGAACACTTTAATAGCCTGCATGATATCACCGGCACGCTGATTGGCACGGTAGGTGACCTGCCTGTAGTGCCAGAAGGTGGCAGCTACGCCGAGTTGGAAGTGGGGGACTCCCCCGAGACTGCCAGCTTCACCAAGTATGGCGGCTATATCCCGCTCACGTTGGAGCTGATCGACCGCGACGAAACGCGCAAACTGCGCGCTTATGCACGGGAACTGGCGACCGCCGGCATGCGCAAGATTTCCAAGCTTGTGGCGCAGATTTTCACAGCTAACGGCGGCGTGGGACCAACGATGGCAGATGGCGGTGCGCTTTTCAACGCCACTGCCGTAACGACAGCTGGCGGGCATGCCAACCTGGGCACCACAGCGCTCAGTGCTAATGCCTGGGATCAAACCTGCCGGAATGTTTACCGCCAGCCGATGCTGATCAAAAACACTGCTCTCCTGCGCGGCACAGGACCAATGTTAGCAGTCAATCCCAAATTCATCCTTGTGCCGCGGGCGCTGCAAAAGACCGCGCTGGAGCTATGCAGCGGAGCGCTCGTGCGCGAGTCCGGCTACGTTTACGATAACGTGCTCAAAGGCAGCGCCGTGCCTGTAGTAGTACCGGATTGGGCGGATGAGACTGACTGGGCGGCGGTTTGTGACCCGCGTGTGGTGCCGGCGATTTTTGTGGGCGAACGCTTTGGGCTTATGCCGGAGATCTTTGTGGCGGGAGATGAACTCTCGCCGGCAGTTTTCACCAATGATGAACATCGCCTGAAGGTGCGCCATTACTTAGCCGTGTGGGTGAATGATTTCCGTCCACTCTATAAGAATAACGTTGCGTAATGACGAAAGGAGCACAAGATGCCAAAGTGGAAAGCTTTATTGAGTTCGCGTAAGTTTTGGGCTGCGCTGATGGGTTTGATTGTGATGGTGATCAAAGCCTGGAAGCCGGATTTCCCCTTGGATGGAGAAACCTTGGCTGGGATCTTCTCCGTATTAGTGGCGTACATACTCGGTACTGCGCTGGAAGACGGCTTAGCTGGTCACAAACAATAATCGTGATGAGGGCAGGCTAAACCTGCCCTCTTTGCGCCAAAATCATAGATAAAGGAGTAACCACAATGGATGACGAACGCCTCAAAGGTATCGTAGAAGCATTAGCTGGCTCGAATGTACTCAGTTATGCGCTCAAGGAAGGCGGTGTGCTTGTCCTGATTGATCAAGCGGGCAGGAAGCGGCGCTATTTACCTGAAGACTACCGGCACCTGCTGCGTAAAGCGCATAAAACCGCAAAATTGATTGAAGGAGGCACGAATGAGCAATCTCAGTGAAATTTGCAGTCGGCTGAATGCGCAGTTTTTTGACCTGCAAAACTTAGCAATCCCTACTGGGAGCCAGGAAGAAGCCGTACGGGAAGCTTTGGCTGGGTTAAACGCCTTTCTGGATAAAGACTTTACGGTGGCGGGTTTGGATGAGGCTTTAATGACAACCCTACCGTCGGATTACGAAGCAGTTTTACTCTTCGGAGCGGCAGCTTTTGCGCTCGATTTCAGCCTGCGGAGTCATTTAGTTCACACCACCAGCAGCACCGTGAGGTCGGAGGAAACCTTACGCTTGTGGTGTGAGCATTTGAACCGGCAGTTTGATGCGGGCTTGGATCGCCTGCGTCTGCAAGCGTTGCAAGAGAATGGTGCGCTGCCTTATAGCCCATGGACATGGGATGAGCCCCACAACCTGCGCGAGGTGAGTTAATGACCCAAATAGCAATTGGCAATCTCATTGACCCGGAAGAAACTGCATGGCTCTACCTCACCGATGGACCTTTGCCTCCAGGGGTATTGGGTACACACTACGAGCCCGTAACCTCATCCGATGAGACGGTGACTGAAAACTTGCAAATAAGTTTACGCGGGACGCCGGCAGAACTGCGCGCTGTCATTGCACAGTTAGAGGCGCTTTGCCGGCAAATCGAACGTTACGAAGTGGAAGGTTTGGGCGCAGCAACTTACTTGCGGGCGATCCCGACTGATAATTTTGAACCGCTTTATTCCCGTTTGTTACATGCGGAGCTGCATACTATACCCGGTGCATTAGCTTTGGAGGAGCATGGCAGCTTGACGCTGGAGTTCATCCTTACACGCCAAAATGCATTTGATGGCGCTGAACGCCCGCTCACGCTTAGCAACAGCGCCGGCTCAGGGCTGACTGTGGCGCTCAAAAACCGTGATGATAGCTTATCTGCCGGCAATGATAATTACTTTTCCGTTCAAACCGTTACCTTGGGAACGGATTTACCAGCACCGCTGAGGCTGCAAGTGACTAATACAGGCAGCTCCCCACTTGCGCAGCTTTTAGCGGGTGTTTATCATGCTCCCAGCCGACCAGATAAACCGCCGCTCGTGCTTGAAGGCGAACACGCTGATGAGGGGGTAGAAGTGCAGGCTAGTGATGCCTCCAATGGCGCGTATGCACAATTTACACTCGCGCAGGGTGCTTGGCAGGCGTTGGCGAGTTGGCAGCTTGACCACAATCAGTTAGAAACCTTAGATGGGCGGCTTTACACGCCTATTCTACGCTTTTACACGCCGCTTCCGGCAGGGTTGCTGCAATTTCGGGTTGCTTTGAGTTTTCCGGGGCTGCCGCCAGCATTGGGCACCACGCTTTATCAATCCCCAGCAGTAAGCGCAACAGAAGGGCAAGGATATCTGCCGCTTGCACCCTTGCGGCTGCCTTTTGAGGCTAGGCTGCTGAATGTGCAGCCATCTCCGCTGCGCTTTAGCTTGCAGGCGTATGCTCCGGGTTCTGGCAGCCTCACGCTCAAATTGGATGATATCTTCCTGCTGCCGCAAGAAAACTTCACTTGGTTTTCCTCTTCAGTTGGTCTGCCGGTCAACGCCTCATTGATCGATGATGCCTTTTTACAAAAAACATACACTTTAGCCAACGCTAAGGAAATGCACACGCATCATCGCATTGGGGATTATTTTTATCTGCCTCCTGGAGAGACCTCCTGGTTTTTCTTTTTCCAGGTGAATCCTGAAGGTTTAGCGCCGATTGATTTACCCATTAACGTGAAGGCATGGTATCGAAAGCGCCGTCGGATTTTGTGAGGCAATAATGAGCCAAATTTTCTTTGTATTTTTGCAAGATGTTGACGGGCAGTCTTACCAACCAGAGAGGGCAGCACGTGTGCTTGCGCTCTCGTGGAGTGCTTTGGGTGGGTGCGAGCGCGCCGAGTTGGCTGTACCTCTTCAGCCTGGCAGTTTAAAGTTTTGGCAAGGATTGGTGGGCAAACCTGTACAAATCTACAACGGGTTTGGCAGCTTGGTTTGGTGGGGCTATGTGCACACCTTGGCACAGTCGACTGGCAGTTTGCGGGAAGTGTGCTCGTTAGAAAAGATGGCTAACCGCGTGGCGGTTGCTTATACAACGCTTGAACCAAACCCAAGCAGCTATGGCGATCCGCTCCAAACCGCTTGGGCTGAGGATAGCGAGAGTATCGCGCTTTATGGGCAAAAGGATTTGCTGCTGGTGAAAGGCATGATGGCTGAAAGTGCTGCCCTGCAGCTGCGCGATGAAGTCCTCCGGCAGCGGGCTAAGCCAAGTATTCAGCTGCAGCCTAATCTTGTCGCAATGTCAGCCGCAAAGCCGAAAATGACCTTGCAAATAGACTGCCACGGGTGGGCAGAGCAGCTTTCGTGGCGAGTCTATCAGCCGCCGGCTGGAGTGATTGGCAACACGGCTGCGCAGCAAGGCACACAAGCTGTGGGTAACACGACCAGCGCGAGCAAAGTAGCGCAATCTTTCGTGTTTGATGGTGACAACTTTGCACCTTCGCTGCTGCAAGTGCGAATCCGCCGGCAAGGCAGCCCGAATGACGCCCTGCGTGTTTCAATTCAGTCAGATAATAATGGAGTCCCTAGTGGGGTGGAACTCGCTAGTGCACAGGTGAGCGGCGCTGTGCTCGAAGGTGAGGCTTACCCATGGGTAAGTTTTATCTTTAGCCTTTCCCCGCAGCTTACACCGGGGAAAACATATTGGGTTGTATTTGCCCGCACAGGGACGATTACAGCTAGCGCTTATTATGTCTTAACCATCGATGAAAAACTTTCCTTTCCTGCTGGTGTGCTGAAAATTAATAACGGTAGTGCTTGGTCTGCGCGCAATCCGTTAGCGGATTTAGTCTTTAAGCTCACAAGTACGGTTCAGACGAGTGCATTGCTCGAGGGGATGCAAGCGGTTTTTGGGCGTGAGCCTTTCAGTGAATTTAGCGTGCAATTTGAAAGTGGCATCTACACCGTCCCGCTCACATCCCAGCCCAAGCCGGTACAGCAATGGGTAAACGAAATTTTGGCTCTTGGTACGTCTAATGGGGAGGAAATCATTTATACTGTCACGCCACAGCGTGAGTTGATTTTTAGGCTGAAACCTACGCTCGCCGATTCGCCGCCTTATTGGCTCACTGATCAAGGGGAGTTGCGTGATCCAGGTGGTGGAGATTTACTGCCAGGTCACCTGCCGGTGGGCGCTTGGGTGCAAACCAGCCAGCAAGGCGCGATGTTCATCACTGGTGGAGAAATCTGCGCACCAGGTTGGCTGCCAAAGCTCGAAAGCTAAATGTACCTTTTTGAAGTTGAACGGCAGCAGTGAAATAATACCTGCTGTCGTTCAATCGATTAAAATGTAGCATAATCATGAATTAGGAGCTACTCATGCCCAAAGGGACGTTTAATTTTCCTGATAAGTTTTTATGGGGCACAGCCACCGCAGCCCACCAAGTGGAAGGCAACAACACCAATAATGATTTTTGGGCTTGGGAGCAGGAACCTGGGCATATCCTCAATGACGATAAATCTGGAGTGGCGTGCGAATGGTGGGCAGGGCGCTGGCGCGAGGACTTTGACCGCGCGCAAGAAACCTACCAGAATGCTCACCGTCTTTCGGTGGAATGGGCACGCATCCAGCCGGCGCCAGACATGTGGGACGAGACGGCTTTAGAGCGCTATCGCCAGATGCTGTTGGGGCTTAAAGAACGCGGCATGACGGCGATGGTTACTCTCCATCATTTCACCAACCCGCTGTGGTTAGCCGAAATAGGCGCATGGGAAAACGAGCAAGTGGTGCCGCTCTTTACAGAATACACTCGAAAAGTCGTCGAAGCATTGGGAGCACACTGCCAGCTGTGGGTCACAATTAACGAGCCGAACGTCTATATGAGCATGGCTTTTCTCCAGGGCGTCTTTCCGCCAGGCAAAAAGGACTTGAAGTTAGGAGTGCAAGTGCTAGCGAATATGGCAAAGGCGCATGCTGCAGCTTATGAGGTAATCCACACCTTGCAACCGGAAGCTCAGGTTGGTGCAGCGATCCACTGGCGCGGCTTTACGCCAGGGGACCGCAACCCGATCACGCGAATTTCCGCCAGGCAGCATCATCAGGTGTTCAATCAGGCTTTCTCGCAAAGCCTAGAAATTGGTAAATTTGACACGCCACTGCTCAAGCTGGATATCCCTGAAGCTAAAGGTACCCAGGATTTCATCGGTTTGAACTATTACACCCGGGATTACCTGCGTTTTGCCACCAAACGACGAGCTGAAGGCTACACAGAACGTTTTTATAAGCCCGAAGCTGACCTTTCGGAGCACGGCTTCTTAGCCAATGACCCAGAAGCCTTTAAGCAAGCCATCCGATGGGCAAACCAATTTCACAAACCAATTTACATCACCGAAAATGGCTGTGAGGACTCTCAGGACGACTTTCGGCGGCGATATCTAATCGAGCACATCCATGCATTGTGGCACATGGTCAACTTTAACGCGCCAGTCAAAGGCTACTTCCACTGGACACTGGTAGATAACTTTGAGTGGGAGCGCGGGTGGAGCCAGCGCTTTGGCTTGTGGGAGCTGGACCCTGTTACGCAGATCCGCACCAAACGCCTGAGCGCTAACCTCTATGCCGAAATTTGCCGTACCGATAGCCTCAGCGCGGAAATGGTCGAAAAGTATGCCCCCGAGATTTATACGAAGATATTCCCTGGATAGAATGTGATCGTTTTCGGCTCAATTCTTGCAACAATTATGATGAATTTATAAGTAAAGGAGCTTGTCATGTTCGTTTATCTATCGAAATTACTTCCGCAACTGATCATGCCCGTGAGCCTTGCGGCTTTGCTGCTTTTCATCACGCTTTTCCTCATCCGCAAACACCCTAAAACAGCACTCTGGTTGATGCTGATCAGCCTCATTTTGGTTGGGGTGGGTGGCAACGCTTATTTCTCTGCCTACTTTGCCCGCACGTTAGAGTGGCGCCACATGCCGCTGCAAGGAGAGGTGAAAGCCGATGCGATTGTGCTGCTTGGCGGCGGCACCGAGCCGGCAGATGCGCCCCGCACAGGTGTGGAAGTGAATGGCGCCGGGGATCGTGTCCTTTATGCAGCGCAGCTCTACAAATCCGGCGCAGCTCCACTTATTATCCTTTCTGGCGGGAATGTGACTTTCAGCCAAGCACGCGGCAGCACCCCCGCTCAGGAGATGCACGACCTGCTGCTTGCCTTGGGCGTCCCGGAAGAGGCTATGCTGCTGCAAGATAAATCACAAAACACGGCAGAAGATGCTGCCTTCACCAAGCAGATCTTAGTGGAGAAGGGGATTAAAACCGTTATCTTGGTTACCTCAGCCGCGCACATGGAACGCGCGTTGATGCACTTCCAGGATCCGCAGTTTACTTTCATCCCTGCCCCAACAGATTACGCGATCACGCAGCGCTATTGGGATTACCTCATGCGCTGGGATGCCCAAACTATCTTGCTCAACCTGCTGCCCTCGAGCCATGCGCTCAACCTGACCAGCAATACTTTCCATGAATACTTAGGTATGTTCGTTTACCGCCTACAACTTATTTTCTAGATTTATTTCACCCAAAATTAGCTGCCCGTACACCTTGCAGGCAGCTTTTTTGATTGAGAGTCAAACGAGGGTGAAAATTTGAAAATAGCGGCTCACTCAGCAATACGGAGGTAAAACAGGGGGAACAAAAACACTGCTGGGGGCGTTATACCATTGAAGTTGTATAAAAGTGTCCTTTAGAAGGAGGAACGATGAAAACCCTACAAACCATTCTTAGCCTTGGTGTGATCGCAGCTTTTTTGCTGGCTGGATGTTCGCCGGCAGGGCAATCACCTGAGCCAACCCAACCCGAAGAGCCAACGCAGCCGTCAGCCGAGGCACAAGATTTGATCGGGGAAGTGGCTTATAACCTTAACCCGCAAGCGAGTTTGGATCAGATTCAGGCATTAGCTGATGCGCACAATGCTTTTGCACTCGATCTCTATAAACAGTTAGCTGGAGAAGGCGAGAATATTTTTTACTCGCCGTACAGCATCTATATGGCATTGCTCATGACCTACGCCGGTGCTGCTGGTGATACTGCCAGCCAGATGGAGAGCACCTTGCATTTACCATATTCTCAAGAAGAGGTCCACGCCGTTATGAATGCCCTCAACTTGCAGCTGAAGGCGAACAGCATGGTCGATGACAAGCCAGCTTTCACCCTCAATATTGTCAATCAGCTGTGGGGGCAGGCGGGTTACGCGTTCTTGCCGGAATTCCTGAACACGCTTTCACAGAATTACAATGCCGGCTTGAAGACTGTAGACTTTGCTGCCGATCCCGAAGCTGCCCGTGAGCTGATTAACCTCTGGGTGGAAGCCCAAACCAATGAAAAAATCAGAGATTTGATCCCTGAGGGAGCTTTGAATGAACTCACCCGATTGGTGATTACTAATGCAGTCTACTTTAAGGCAGCCTGGTTGTCTCCATT
>Ga0208695_1001385_pt1 | contig 20295 bp, 13 predicted proteins | sample AD_UKC111_MetaG_FD_184449 | JGI IMG/M metagenome (GOLD analysis project Ga0208695, IMG submission 184449) | Active sludge microbial communities of municipal wastewater-treating anaerobic digesters from Hong Kong - AD_UKC111_MetaG (SPAdes)... | ecosystem: Engineered > Bioreactor > Anaerobic >...
GATATTGTCCAATTAACCTGTTCTGATGGCGGATTGCTTTTATGAAATCCCGGAAAGGCATTGGTTTGTAACCTCTTGCCCTGTTAAGATTTCCTATTCTGAAAAGCATCCTGTAGGCTTTGAAGAATTCCCTGTACAGGGACATCAAACCGCTGTTTGGATCCCATGCCTGTATGGCTTCCGCTCCGGCACCGTTTATCTCAATAATGTTGAATCCCTCTCCCTTCATGAGCTTATCTATTGATTCAAACCTGATATCGAAGCGGCCGAAATAAAATTCCGGCATACTTCTGGCGATCATGTCAAAACGTTCCGTCAGTTCGGGTGTTATGAGATGGGAGGCGTTCCTGTAAAGGCCGCCAACTCTCAGGCTGCCAATGAATGAGAGTCTTATAAGTTCGCCTTCTGAAGGTATTTGTTCGAGGTCAGTTTCGTTAAAGCCCACATGTTCAGGTTTGCCTCCGAGGTAATAGCCTGATCTTAGTTTCGTGCGTTCATCATTTTCAATAAGTTCCCTGAGTGTCGATTTGCCGTCGCCTGTGACGAACGGGAAATAACGTAAGGTAACAGAATGTATTCTCCCTTTTTCCTCACCGGGGATCCTTATATAGAATACGCCTGCTTCACCATCATAAGGAACAGGCTTCTGCAGAATGATGTTTTCGTTATGAGGAAATTCAGAGATATATTGAAGAAGATGATTTGAATCCTCGATAAGCCTGACTCCATATCCATTCCATCCAATATCGGGTTTTGCAACGACAGGAAATGTCAGTTTCTTCTCATTCATCAGCGCGATGGCGTTTTCAAGATCTTTTTCACCCGGCACTCCATTCCTGTGCATTGTTGCAAATTCGGCTATCCATATTTGCTGTTCGGGCCCCACCATATTTAGTACGGAGGACTTCGATTCACCCATGAAACCACCGGTTTCAATATTCGGGTTTGAGGAGGAGGGAAGTGTGAAGCTTCTGTATTTCAATCCGAGGAAGATATAATACAGCCCGACCGGGATATATAGTATTGAATTCGGAATATGTTCAGCCTTCATGACTGTCTTCTTGAGATCGTCGAGTGTAGGCATGCCGTGAAATTTGTGCTTAAGATCCGGCATATACTTTTTGAACACGGAAATAAATGAAGGAGGTAGATCGCCCATTGCTTTTTCTGTTTTTTTACTCCAGCTTGATTTGAATGAATTTCGTAATGCAAATACCACAATAATAAGAGCCAGTGCTCCCCATGCCCAGTACCCGAACTGGTTGAGGACAAGGTCACCGAAGAGTATTGCTATGGTAAGAACTATTGATGAATAGATTGCCCCTGCCAGGATAGAGACCGTGGCAAAGCGCAGGAAGGGTATTCTGAACCACCCGCATGCAACAAATGTAGGAAACAGAAGCCCGGGTGTAATCCGGCAAAGCACGAGGACCCGCACAAGATGGGTCTGCAACCATGCCTTTAGTCTTTCAACCTTCGGACCTATGATTTTTGACCTTAGCCATGCGTTTTTCTCTGCAAAATGCCCCAGGCCGTAAATAAGGATATCGCCGACGACGATTCCGAGATATACACTTAAGTAAGCGAACGGTATAGGAAGATCTTCATGGACCGTGGCAAAGGCTGCGGCAATTATTGCGGCATCCTCATGAAGAAAAGTCATGAAGAAAATTGCAATGCATTCTTTCAGCCAAAGCAGGTGTTCAGGTGTAAACATCAATACAATCTGATAATTTTCAACAGTTTCCGTCTTTATTAAGTGCGCGTAAAATTAACTCCATTTGTGAAATATTCTTCTGCTTTAAGTTAAAAAAATACAAAATGGGGCTTTTTTTAATAATCTTTTCACATAAAAGACAGAAAAAATCAGTGAATGTGACAGATTTGCCACTGGAAAATACGGGTTCAAACCGATGCCGGTTTCCAGTCAAAACCCCGCGTCCACAATATTTGTCTGCTTCTGCCCTCGTTCATATTGTTTACCCCCTGCCCCCGCGAAGGGGGAATAAAAATCACATATTCAGTTTTATCGCCACCCAGTCAGAGCTGCTCTTTGTACACGTCCTTGCTCAGAAATTCATTTTGAAGGTTTGAAATCCTTCAGGAGACGGAGGAATGGAAATAAGCAGGGATGATTGAAAATGTTAGATGCCTCCGGCTTTAACTTCAGAGCCATCCTAAAAACGGGATCAGTTTTACTGACATATTATCCCTGTGAAAACGAAGCTCCGAATATATAGAAATTCAGCGCTCCGAATCGGTTCCGGTATGTGTACAAAGGCAGGGATTGCCGGAAATTCCGCAAAATACAAAGTTGCCGGCACCTCAATCTATTCACAAAAATTGTCTCTTCGTTTTTAACCACTTCATCCTTTTTATGTAAATTGGATATTTGTTTTTCTTAAGTACTTAATTCGCTTTCACACATATAAAGATAGAATAATGACCGAATCGAAATTTTACCATTTTTCCACAAATGGCATGTTTTATGGGATTGACAGAGTAGCTGAAGCTGTAACAGCTTTGAGGGAAGGTGGTTTTATCTGGTTGAATTATTATAAGCCGGAGAAGGAGGATCTCAACATCCTCATTGACCTTATCGGAATCCATCCTCTGTCGGTTGAAGACTGCTTTGACGACAAACAGGTACCCAAAATAGAACATTTTCAGAACAACACTTTCATTTTGTTTAACGCCTTCTCATATGAGGATGAGACACTTTACATCGATGAAGTAAATCTCTTTATCGGGAAGAATTTCCTGATAACGGTAAGCGGGCATAACTCAGATGAAAGGAGGCCCTTAAAGAATATCGAAGAAATCATTGAACATGATCCTCAGAATCTGAAGACAAGCCCGGCCATGCTCATGCACAAGATCCTGGATTTTCTTGTCGATCAGAAATATGCTGCTTTTGATACCATGGAAGATGAACTTGAGGAATCAGAGGATAGCATCGTTGACAATGTTGAAGATTTCAAGCCGATGAAGCTTCTCAGACTGAGAAGGAATCTTTCCGGATTACGGAAGAGCCTGTATCACGAAAGAGAGATTCTGGTGAAAATCAACAGGCTCGATTGCCCTTTTGTTCCTGAAAAACTTATTGCTCCATACAGGGATATTTACGATCACCTTTCAAAATTCTTTGAACTCACGGAGACATACCGTGAAATGGAGACCAGCCTAATGGAGCTTTATACTTCACTCCTTAACAATAAGATGACCCTGGCTTCCAATGAAACAAATGCTTCTGTTAAAAGATTAACAATGATAACAACCGTATTCATGCCCCTGACTCTGATTGCAAGTATAGGTGGGATGTCGGAGTGGACGATGATGACGGGAGGGGAGGAACACTGGAAAACCTCCTACAGCCTGTTCCTGGTGGCAATATTGTTTATCGGCGGATTATCCTATTTCTTTATTAAGGGTCTGGAAAAAGGGACCTTTTCAGGTAAACATAAAAAGCCTCCGGCTGATTAATCTGCAGGAGACATGTTTTCGAAAATTTTTATTATTTCGTCCCTGAATTCTTCAGGAGCATCAAGCTGACCCCATCCGTACTGGAGCTGGAACATGCCGTCGTATGCTGAATCGTGATATGACCTTATTACATGTGGTATTTCCCGTTCATTAAGGAGCCCGTCGATAAGACTCGCTTCGATTGCGTTGTTAAGTACAAGTATTTTAACTGTTTTATCCATGATGTGAAATTAGCAGAACCATTTAATTTTCTCAACAGGTAAATGTAATATTAATGTTTTTCCTGCACTGTGGTTATTTGTAAAATGCCGATTAGTTGCGGAACCGTATAACTGCTTTTTTGACAATAAGAGCTTTTGGATCGGTTTCTGACCTGGCTGATAGCAAGAATCTGATTTTCTTCCCTTTAAAGCCGGAAGCCGAAACATAGACAGGAATTTCACGCGACTCTCCGGGTTCAAGCGCAACAATACTGTTCAGAAGTTGTGCTTTTCCAATTGGATCGTCTGTGTTTATGGATAATCTGTAAATATCATTGTTGAGCCATCTCAAGGTGTTTTGAAAATGAAGTGAAGGATCTGAACCTGCAGGTTCACCTGTATTTTTCAGGGTAAATAGTACATATCCGCTTTCTCCTTTAAGCTTCTTTTGAACAGGGGGCATCAGCTCAAATTCCCTTTTCGGAATTTCACCGGTCGTCAGGGAACTGATTCCCGTTTTATAGACAAGTATCCCGTTTTCATTTTTCCTGATGTCGATAATATAGAAATGAAGGTTATTGGCTGAATCCACAAATTCAAAACTGCTTCCCGAGTTGAGGCCTGCATGGAACAATGCATCGTTCAGCTGCCTGTAATCTGCAATTGTTCTCATAACCTTTTGTCCGTCAGGCCCGATATAATCAACCATATTAATATCTTCGGGGTGTGCATCGATGACCCAGTTGAAACAATTGAACTGGTTGGGGCCGCCGTTACTGCTCTCTTTATCCTTGTTCTTTGCAATGAGGACTCCGTTATCCGGGCAGAACGAGTCGTACCCGATCCGTTGTACCACCTCGAGGGAGTAAAAATCATAATCAGGGGTTCCCGGAGACAAAGGATTAACAGCAGGATCATCGGCGGGAGTTCTGTCATGTGGTTCAGGGCCGTCGAGGCGGACAATTATGCCGGCAAATGTCCCGGGCAGGGGATCTGTCTCCCTGGCAGTTATTTCTGCCACAACTGGTCCCGATATGACAAGGTCCTCGCGGCTGAGGGTAAGGACCTCATTCTTTGAAATGAATCCATTCAGCAGCCGGTTCCGCAGCATAAGGCCGGCAGGCATTGAAGCCCCCATTGAGGGGGGTACAACCCAGCGTTTATGCGGTCCGCCAGGGCCATTGAACGAACCCCTGTCCATCATGTCCCACGGGCCCGAGCCTGCCCTCCGGTAAGGCTTGGCATACGGATTATTGTTATTATCGCCTGTGTCGAAGGCATAATGCCCGAGCTCATGTGTTATGGTACCGGAATTTTCACCCTGCCTTATTGATGAAAGGCCCCACTGCATCTGTCCTGCCTTCCATGAGGTCCATGGAACATACCGTGTGGGAACCCAGCGCGGTTTTGTTGTATCAGGATTGCCCCATTCAGATGGTATATCGTCTCTGGAAAGAAATTTCATCTCCCCGAATTCCTGCCAGACTCCGGTTTCATCATAGCCTGCATAGATCCTCAGGACAGCATCGTACTCCGATTTGATATCGCCGGCATCAGCTTTCCAGAGAGAGTCGACGTGTGGCTCCATCCTTTTCCGGGCAACGGTTCCGTCGGGAGTGGAGTTGTTCTGCCTGTACTCGTTAAGGCCATATTCCCACAGATTATCAGGCATACGGTAAGGGCCGAAAGGTTCAAGTGCTGTTATCCCGAATTTACCACGCGACTGTTCCATCCAGTAACCGTTTATTGTCTGCCCGTGGTTGACAGCAGAGGGTTTCAGCCAGAAATCAGAATAGAACTTTGGGACATCCTGCCTTTTCACCGGATCGATCTGTGGATTCCCGAAGAGATCGGAGTTCTTCGCAAGGGTAATTACGAATGGCTGATCAGGGAAATCAACCGCAACAAGAGCAATCCTGAATTTCCTCTGTGGAACCAGCATCGGATCAGCCCAGTTTTTCCCGGGTATCGGGTGATAATCTTCCCATGTCATCTCGTCCTGGTCCTGAACCATCTGGGGGTCGACAGGACGTGGTGGAAGCAGCATGTTCTTATTGTCTGACTGGGAGAAAAGAGGCTGAAGGATAGTTAATGCCAGAACAGCAAAAGAGATTCTTTTCATCTTCAATCCGTTTATATTACGAATTAATGAAAAAAATCCCTATTTGCTGATCAAAACACAATTATTAAGCAAGACATCCATAAGAAATCCCGAACATTCTCCCCTCAGTGTCACCGCCTGTCCTGCTTTAAGCCCCGAAGTGTCTGTATTCCCGGAAAACGTGCAGATAATGGATGACAGACTGCTGCCAGTCGTAAGTGTAACGTTAAGGGCGTTGTTCTCTCCCTTATCGATTGAGGAAACAACTCCGGTCACCTCAACTATCTTATTCACAAATTTCGAAGTCGAAGCGATTTCATCCGATTCAAATTCCTTCCGAAGCTCTTCAGCGGTAATTGTAAAGTCGGGCTTTTCCTTCAGCAGGTTTTTATTCCGGAGGTTGTAAAAACGGATTCCGGCAATAATTCCCGCCAGTCCTGTTAACAAAATAACAAAAAGAATGATCTTGCGCGCACTTTTTAATTTCACTGGTTGCCTGATGTTGAATATTTCATTATTACCGTGATCTCTATCGTCTTTGCTATTTTATTTCTTACGACATTTGGAATTTTAATGTTGTAATCTTCAGGGTCAATGCTGAATTTGGAACTTGCAGTGATGGATTCGCCTGCCACCCCGATGGCCCCTTTTTCTTTTACTTTCTTTACAGTTCCATGAATAGTAAGGTCTCCCTCCACCTCAACCTCATAGACTCCGGGAGATGAGAAGCTTACCGCAGGGAGATTTGTTATTTTTCCTGTAAATGTCGCTCTGGGATGTTTTTCTGATTCCATATAGTTCTCATTGAAGTGCTGCTCCATAAGCGCCTTCTCAAATCTGAATGATCTGATCAGAACCTGAAAGACAATCTCACCCGTCGAAATATCCAATACGCTGGCAACCTGGTTATTGTCGGCTTTGATGTCTTCAACGGGAGTATGAGAGAAGAATCCAATATATCCGTTTTTGGTTATATATTTCTGACCGTAAGACTGTATGAAAAACCCCGTGATGATCAATAAAAAAAACAGTCGCTTCATAGTGATTTTGATATTAAGTTGTTACAAATCAATCAACAAATTAAGAATGCATTGGTTCAGTCTTATTAATATTTCACAGTAAGTTAGATATGTATTAACAACAGATATTGCTGGCTGAGAACCTTTTAGTGTTGCTTTCCATGGGCTGTCAAGGGCACGATCCGGCTTCCCTGAACCATCATGGCATCCTGATATGGCACAACCATTGAGGAAAACCGGGAGGTCCTCCGATTCGGAACATGTTTCCGGAACATTCTGCAGGCCGCGCTTATGTGTGCAAGAGACTGCAAACATAATGGAAGCATAACCTGCCAGTCCGAAAAGCAAAGTGAATATTGTTGCTTATTTATCAGAATTTTGTTTCAGACAAATGTCCGTGGCTGCCTGATCTTTACCTGATAAAGCGACTGGGAAGAGCAAAATTATGTTTTTAAGCAGATTCGGTGATTTATTCCTGAATGATATTTAGCATATAAAGTTCATGCTCAAGGTTTGGGGTGAATATTCCTTTGCCGGTATTCTTTTTTATTTCGTTTAAATTCCAGAACCGGCCTTCATCAATTTCATCCCTGTTGATCAGAGGTTCAATATCAGCATATCCCCTGAATGAATATACAAGTTCTCTTTCACGGACCGATTCCCACACATATTTGGCAATGAACCCGAATGAAAAATCACTTAATCCAAGCTCTTCAAGCGTTTCTCTTTTCAGGGCATCCTCAATTTTCTCACCGGGGCTTACATGGCCGCCGACCGATGAATCCCAGCAACCCGGAAGCAGATCTTTCGTAAGCGCTCTTTTCTGCAGAAACAGCTCTCCCCTGTTGTTGAAAAGGTGCATATGAACAACAGGGTGAAGAAGTTTGCTTTTCCCGTCGTGGCATATCCTTCTGGATGCAACTGAAATTAGGTTGCCGTCTTCATCGACAACAGGGAAAAGCTCGTCAGGCGATGATATGTTCATTTTCATAAAAATTTGTATTTAACCGCAGCGGCTGCAACGCCTGTCAGGATAAAATCAGGATGATTTTTACCAGTAACTGTCTTTGAAATCTTCGCGTGGTTTTTTGCCTTTACGGTTATTTTAATCAGTCTTTATTTTCCGGTTATTAAAAACCTGCAAGTTATTGAATTTCCGTCTTCATCCACAAGAGTAAGAATATGTTCTCCCGCATCTGCAAATATTTCGGCCTGATGAATCTGTCGGGTGGTTCCAAGGTATTTTTCATCAAGATGCCAGAAGATCTTTTTTGCCCGATTCCGGTGAACTGCTTCAGCAACCACTCTGGTCCGGCCTCCGGTGTGATCTCTTGGAATAAAGATCTTTATTCCCTGAGTCGGGTAAATGAATTCCATTACCGGCTGGTTCTTATCATGCCCGCATCCTTTCATGAATGGCGGAAGCTGATCATATTCGGGATGCTTTTTCATGTAGAAGTATTCCATCGCGGGGGGAAGTATAAACCATGGTTTATTAATTATATCAGATGGAGGTACACAATCTGAGGTTACCTGCAAAGTCATAGTCTTGTTAAGATGGATCATCCTGTGGTAAGGGCATGCAGCGCTTCTGAGCCCGTTTAGGCAGATCATGATTTCTTCCGTTTCAGGGCAGTCGGGACCGGCCCTGTAACCGCTTTGGCGGCAGACTTTTATGCTTGTCATTTCCTCGTATGGGGGTTCAAACCATTCTGTTCTTTTCATGATCCCTGCAAGATCGAAAAGAATGGGTGCAGCCGCGGTGATTCCTGTCAGCCCGGGTCTGCCCTCCCCTCCGGCATTGCCTGCCCATATAGCGATAACATAACCTGGTGTTGTTCCTACTGCCCAGGCATCCCTGAATCCAAAACTTGTCCCTGTTTTCCACGCTATTTCAGGGGCCGAGGCAAAATACTGCCAGCCTGCCTGGCTCTCCGGGCGGTTTACTTTGCGGAGTGCTTCATAAGTCAGCCATATTGATGCGGCTGAAAGAGGAGGATTGGTCTCTTCTTCGATGTTATAATCAGATGAATCAGTATTTATTATCACCGGAGCATGGTAATCACCTTTAATGTATCTTTTTTCATTATTGTACCTGCCCAGCACCCGGGAGAGTGATGCATATACTCCGGCAAGTTCCCAGAGAGAAGTTTCTCCGCCTCCAAGGATAATTGAAAGTCCGTAATGATCTGCATTCCTGTCAAATGTGGTACATCCGGTTTTTCTCAGAAGTTCAAGGAACCGTTCCACGGAATATTGCCTGAGCATCCCTACCGCAGGTATGTTAAGCGATTGGGAAAGAGCCTCCCCGGCAGGAACGGCACCGTTGTAGCTTTTGTCAAAATTCTCAGGGGTAAAGCCAGGGAAACGAGTCGGGATATCTGCGACGAGGGTGTTGGGAAGGATCTCTCCTGAGGCCTGCAACCCGGCATAAAGAAGAGGCTTTAAAATGCTGCCGGTACTCCTTGAGGAATTAATTATGTCGACATTCCCGCCGTGAGATGCCATATCGTCATTAGTGCTGTTTCCGACATATGCGAGAACATTACCTGAAGGGACATCCACAATAATTGCCGCACAATTATAGATAAAGTTGGCCGACAGCTCTTTCTGATGGGCATTCAGAATGTCTAATGCCATTTCCTGTAATACCGGATCGATGGTTGTTCTTATTCTTTCTCCCCTGTTTTGAATGTAAAACCGGTCAGTCAGGTGCGGGGCAAGTGAAGGAAGCGGCTTCGGGATCCCGGGAAGAGGTTCATCGAGGGAAAGTGTATAAGTAAGGCTGTCGATATAATTTCTTGCGAGCAGTCTTTTAAGAAGATCGTTTCTTCTGTGCAGAAGGATATCCTGATTCTTACCGGGGTATACAAGGGAAGGGGAGTTGGGCAGAATTGCCAGGGCTGCTGCCTCCGACCAGGTAATATCATCAGGTGATTTTCCGAGATATCTCCATGAAGCCGCATCGAGGCCAACGATATTGCCTCCGAAAGGGGCGTTGGCCGTATACATTTTCAGTATTTCCGTTTTCGATCTGAAAATCTCAAGCTTAACAGCCTGAAGCATCTCTGTTATCTTCTCTCCGTAAGTTCTTTGCCTGTTCCCCCTTGAAAGCCTTGCCACCTGCATCGTGATAGTGCTGCCTCCCCGCACTATCTTTCCTGCCCTGATATTATTGATCAGAGCTTTTATGAGGGAGACTGGATTAATACCGGGATGAAGGTAGAAATGTCTGTCCTCAAAAGTGAGCAGGGCTTTTTCGAATTTTTCAGGAACAGCCATTGCAGGAGGGAATCTCCATTGACCGTCGTTGGCAATCCTTGCGCCCAGCAGGCTCCCGTCGGCGGCTTCCACGACTGTCGAGAGAGGCACTCTGAACCGGGGTAAGGGCGAAAGCAAAACCGGGATAATCAATACCCCGGCTGCCAGTGTCAATATTTTGATTTTCCTTTTCAATTTATTGTTCCACCACCCTGACCTTTGTGCCCGGAACCCGGGCGTAAAGGCCTTCGTCATACATCGCCTCACACCATACAGGAGGCTGCAGGAATTCTCCTTTATAAGATGCATTAAGTACAAGTACAAATGTTTTTGTCTCTCCTGCTTTCAGGCTGAAATATGTATATACCCTGTCATCCCTGAAATCGCGGTAATCATATGAACTTTCCCTTATCCCATAAGTGGTTTCAAAGAGTCTGGTATTCTGAATTTCCCACCCTGAAGGCACCATCTGGGTAAGTGCAATATTACCGACAGGCGAGAAAGATAAATTTGTTACTTTTGCAATCATCATAAAATCAGTTCCCTGCGAGAGATTCTTTTGGTCAACAGGCTGCAATCTGCTGTCAGCATAGCTTATCTTCATGCTCAATCCCTTTTCTGCTTCTGATTCATCTGAAACCGGGGGAATTCCTTTTCTTACAAGGTTAAGATAGATTTTCGACGAAGATGTGTTCTCAACTCTTAGAATATTTTTGCCTGTCCTTACCTGAAGCTCTTTTAAAAGAACCTTTCCGGGCTCCACTTCTCCTGATGATTTGGTTCCATTGAATGTCACACTGATATTTGCCTTACCTTTAATGTTACCCGGGAACATTTCTGTAAACTTCATATATGACAATAGGGCCCACGAAAGTGACTGGGTACTGTTCCAGCCATCTCCTTTCAGTTCATCGCAAATTGATTTCAGCAAAGGCAGTGCCTGCTCTTCTTTTTTCATAACTGAAAGAGTGTACAGGATGACCGATTTATCGCGTAAGGGACTTCCGTAAAAGTAGCCTGAATATTCATTTCCCGGGTTAATGTTCCTCATATCAAGAAGTTCCCCTGCAGCTTCCGGTCTTCCTGTTACGGCAAAAGCTGCTGCAAGGAGCCATTTTGACAGTGCCGGTATTTCTTTTGATTCCCTCAGCCTGTTCATCGGACCTCTTTCGGGGTTACCGGCCAGGGCCAGAGCCAGGAGCCTGTAAGCCTGATCATTTGCTGATTCTTTGAATGCCGGGTCGTAACGCCATTCCTGAGATGTCTTTCTCTGGTAGCTTAGCCATTTCCGCATGAAATCCGGAGGTATCCTGTAACCCTTCCTTTCAGCTTCAGTCATGAAATGGCCGGCATAAGAAGTAACCCAGTTGTCGGGCTGATAATTGCCTGGCCACAGGGCTATTCCTCCGTTATTCATTTGTCGTGACACAATTTTGTCAATAGCCTCCCGTACATTTTTTGCAACCACATCTTTGCTTTCCTGCCGTCGCGAAGAGATATCCTCAATCCAAAGCTGAGGGAATGCAGCCGAAGTTATTTGCTCGGTACATCCATGAGGATAGTTAACCAGATAGCTTAGATTCTTTTCAAGGTTGACTGAAGGAAGGAGAGATGCCTCAATTTTGGCTTCGTCGGTCGCCGGGATACCTAATGGTTCGAAAGTACTTTCATAAAGTTCGCCCGGCTCCAGGATCCTGAGTTCTGACCTCGTTTCCGGCGGATCAGGACTTCTGATATTAAGGTTGATATCATATTCTGCATTTTCGCCTCCTCCCGATGCCCTGACCCTGATTTTTGCCATGCCGGTCTTTTCTCCGACATTGAAGATGAAATCCGTGTCTTTTTCACCGGTGCCTGATACTGTGATTGATCTGACTTTTTCAGGAAATGACACCAGGTCGTTGCTTTCGGCAAAGATGTCAACATTTCTGATATTCTCTTTCTGGATGAAAACTGTAACGGGAAGAGTGACTTTTTCGCCAGGGCTTACCGATCTTGGCGCTGTGGCAAGTATCATCAGCGGGTCCCTGACTGTAACATTTTTTTCTGTAAAACCGAAAGCCTTTTCATTTCCGGCGATTACCATCGCTCTTACCGAACCTGTATACTGAGGAAGCGAGATATGGTGAACAGCATTTTTACCGGGGCCTAACGTGAAAGGACCCAGGAATCTGACCACCGGGACGAACCTCCTGGTTTTAAAAGCTGACCTGTCAATTAGTGATTCGTCTCCACCAATTGCAAAGATACGCTGGAGGGTTCCTCCGAAAGCTCCCAGAACCTGGTCATAAACATCCCAGGTCTGGATTCCAAGAGCTTCGCGGGCATAAAAATAATTCCACGGATCCGGTGTCCTGAAGCCTGTCAGATTAAGCAATCCTTCATCCACAAGTGCGATGGTGTAAGTCATAGGCTTGCTCTTAGCCTCCCTGATCCTGACTTCAAAATTCTGACCCGATCTGACTTCCCCGGGCACAGAAATTTCGGGGTTGAGCCGGGTATCAGGGTCCTCAACAATAACCGGCACGATACCGTAGAGCCTTATCGGCATATCATTCATTGTCTGGGCATGCGGCTGAATGACATTTACATAAGCATATACATTTGGGGCCATTTCGGGTTTCACCCTGAACCGCACCTCAGAGTTGCCTTTTAATGCGACTGCGCGGATTTCTTCAATGATTGAAGTTGAATTTTCAAGAGTGATGATTATCCTTGAATTCTCGGGTGCAGGGAATGACAGCTTTACCTCATCTCCCGGAACATATTTCTCCTTGTCGGTACTTACTGAGATAAGAGTTGCTCCTGCTGCATTTCCTTTCATTCCATATTCCCACGGCCAGTCGACAAGCACTATCTCTCCTGTTGAATGTCCCGAAGGCAACGAAACCCTTATCAGATACCGTCCCCATTCATTGCGGGGAATGTTGAAAGTGAAGGAGCCATGTCCTGCGCTGGTCCTGATAGTCTTGGTTATCACAGGTTTATAAATATCGTTGGAGATATAGGAAGCCAGGTCTTCCTGGTCCGATTCCCACCACCATCTGTATGAGATCTTGTAAACAGTGATTTCTGCTTCTGATGATACCGGATTTCCCTTTGGATCGACGGTAACAATTTTCACCTCGTTGTCTCTGTCGGTAAACAACATCCTGTCCTTTCCCTTTAGCCCTGGCAGGTCGATACCTGCGAAGGCCGGATATGGTGCAAACGGGTAAACTGCCTGTGTTATGCTTTCATCCCCTCCTGTTTCCGCAGCCCTGACGGTAAAGACAGCATTAAGCATCCCGGGAGCTTTCAGACCGGTGCCGGGATTGAAAGTAACATCCGAATTTCCGTTCCCGTCGAGGGATCCTTCGAACATTTTTTCAGTCTCTGAATAAAAGCTGGCAGCCGGGTCATCAAAATTATACTGCCTGTATTTTTCAAATTCAGTCTTTTTAGGTTTCAGCAGATATTCGATTGTCGACTTGAGATTTCCCGCGGCAGCTCCGTTAAGCCACTTAACTTTCAGTGTCCCCCTGTCTGGCAGGGATGTTAATCCAAGAATTGCAGACGGAAAGTTCAGATCGATCCTCAGCCTGTTAGGTTTGATTGTTTCAATTCTGACCCTTTTTTCAAAAGTTGCTCCTCCAATCCTTAAACGAGCCTTGTAATCACCTGTAACAGCATCGGGAGATGTAAGGCTTCTGAATACCAGAAGATTTCTCCCTCCTGGTGTTTGTATCTGGTTATCAACAACCTGCCCCATGGGATTAACAAGCTCAAAAAAAACAGGATGGTCAGCGGGAACAGTCTTGTTGAGATCCTTTACAAAAGCAGAAATGAACACAGAATCTCCGGGTCGCCATACATCTCTTTCACCGTAAATGAAGGCCTTGATCCCTTTTTCCGGTTTAACACCTGAGACATCGAATGAACTTACAGACAAAGAGGCTCCTTCATTGACCTTCAGATAATTCCTGTCTTTATCCTTCTGCGCTATGATGAGAAATGGTATCTTTTCGCAGGAGAGTTTCACAGAACCGTTTTTGCCGGTATGGCCCTTAACAATTTCCTGAAGCTGGAAATCATAGACTGTAATTGCCACTTCACTCAGTGGGAGTGCTGTGAGGATATCATTAACGAAAACTGTTATACTTTTGTCAGAACCTTTTTTTGCAATTATCCCGAAATTGGAGGCAAGGATATTTCTTGTGACCTTTCTGTCGGGATTGAAATATGCTGCTTTGCAGGGATCATCACGGTCGCGCCAGTCAAATCCGAATGAGTAGTAAATAAAATCGTCGCTGTCGGAATAGTAGTTTTCGGGGTCATCCCAGTAACTTTTGTTTGATTCTGCTGTTTCCGAAAGTGTTTCCTCATATTTTTTCATCTCATCTGTAACAGGGCACGGATAAAGTGAATATGAAGGTCTGATTGAAAGTTCCACCCTGTAAAGAATTCCGGGCTCTATATCAATGTATTCTGCCAGATCGATGGTATATAGGTTCCATCCCCCGGGGTTGCCGCCTGATGGATTTATCAGATCCACTTTTCCGGAATAAACCGGGCGGCCGAACCTTTTTACCGAATATCCTGTGTTTAATTCATTCTCCTGAAGGAAATGAGGAAGGTTATCTTCATAAATTCTGATGATCTTAAGATCGACTGCCTTAAGGTTCACTGCCCTGAACGGGAAGATAAGATTCTGTGATGAGGGTATAATAACGCCGTTTCCAATAAGGCTGATTTCAGGTTTGGCAGGCGAGAAGTCAATTGTTGTTTTAAAAGGAGAGGAGAGAGGTGTGCCTGAAGTGCTTTTCAACGAACTTTCAATGTTCAGTTCAGCTTTTCCTTCAGTAACTGATGCAGGTATTATCGTCACTATGTTTGAGTTAATGCTCATTGTCATCTCACGCGAAGGAGAGAACCAGATAAGACCTTCATGATCAGCGGAGGCGTCGACGGGATCAGAAAAAACAACATCGATCTTTTTATCATTTCCTTTGTTCGTAATAATGTCGATGACTGAAAACCCACCTTTCGGAGGAATGTTTACCGTAGTTGAACCTTTCTGTCTTACTTTCGCATTGTTTCCGTTCCATACGAGCTCGACCCTTCCCATGCTTTCTCCACGATCGATATCTGCAACTGTGAACTTATGTATTAAGGGATCGGAATGGTCCCATGCAATTCCAAGGCGTTTTCTTCCCAGCCTGGCCTGGAGATATCCCTCTACTTCAGCAGATGCTATATAATCGGAGGCTGTTATTTCGCCATGCAGAGCGTACCGGCTGCCTTCAGCCTGGCATTCAAGGGCTCCGGTTGTGACAATAAAGTCCTTCTTTTTTGTTTGCATGATCAACGGGAATTCCTTCAGTGTCTCCTTAACATCGGCAATTTTGTCGAGGTGAAGACTTCCCCTGTATAAGGTAGCTGCATCAAGTATTTTGGCCGGTCTGAATGTCAGTGTCAGATTGTCTGTCCATTCGGCCCTGCCCCTTATGGCGGGCTCGAACGTGAACAACCCCGACGGGGTTTCTTTTTTTGCCTTTGCCGCAAAAGAAGGCGTAAACCGTATTTCAATTACGGTATTCACGGATACAATTCCTGTTGTATATCCGCTTATATACTCATCAAACCCCTTGTCGATCGGGACTATTATTTCTGATATGTCTTTCGGTTTTTTGAAAGGCAGCCGGGGCTGAGGTTTTTCTTCATTACCGCACGAACAGGGTATTAGAAGAATTAAAACCGGGATAAGCAGTCTTTGGATCTTCATCTTTTCAGAATAAGGAAGTTCAAAAATAAACAGTAGGAGTTCTGTCAGGAATAAAATTACGAAAAAGAGCTGAAATTTTTAAACCGCAAGGAGGGCCGGGAATCCGGCAAAGATTTCAAAGTAAACGCTCACAAAATTACCTTTTGCCGGCATGGCGTGAATTTTGCTTCGCTTTCGGCTATATACGGTCCTATAACAATATCCTGTTCCCGAGCTGTTTTGATATAATTCCCAATGCTGTACTCAGAGTATGGTAACGTTTCATAAGTGGCAGAATCTTATCGTTATCGCCTGCTTTCTGGGCTTCTTCGAGAAGAATTTTAATTTCTTTTTGTGCAGCAATTATCTTGTCGCTTTTGAATTTCAGGACAGCATCGGGAACAATATTCTTAAGCTTCATTTCCTCAGTCTCGACATATGTCTGTTTGTCTTTCCATATCCTGCTAAGCTCATGTGATTCGGAAAGCAGATCAGCTGACAGTCTTGAAATATCAGGGTCCTCATGCTTAACGAAATGCTTATCTCCGGGAAAAAGTCCCTGGTCGGAATAAAACCTGAAGTCGGCGAATATTTTTGCGCACACCGGATCATCAAATGAAAGCTCGTCGGTTGTTATTTCCTTAACAATATAATCCAGAACAGTTATTATCTCCTCTTTACCGTCTTCCTTTCTCAGTATACGTTCCAGTTCCCTGCTGCTGTATTTCAGGAGAAGCCGGATGATCTCCTTCTCTGAATAATATGTAACAGTTTTGAATTGTACCGGCTTTACAGGCTGTACGGGAGGGACGGGAAGATCTTCAGGACCGGGGTATTTATTTCTTTCCTGAAACGACTTTTGGTGGCGAAGCTTGTTTACCTCGTTATAAAGGACAGGTTCAGCTACCTCAAGTACCGTACTGCATTCCTTTATATAAACTGTGCGTATTATGGCTTCGGGAATGACCGCGATCGACCTGACAACATCCCTGATAAGATTTGCTTTCATGACAGGATCGTTATTCGATTCGGCCAGAAGGAGCCGGGTTTTGAACCTGATGAAATCTGTTTCGTGGTCGTTTATATATTTTGTGAAATCACTGTTGCTGACTTTTTTGGAATAGGAATCAGGGTCCTCGCCGTCGGGAAGAAGCACTATCTTGACGTTCATACCTTCCTCGAGGACAAGGTCGATTCCTCTTAAGGATGCTTTTATACCGGCAGCATCCCCATCGTAAAGGATGGTTATGTTTGGCGTGAATCGTTTTATGAGCCGTACCTGCTCCTGTGTCAGTGAGGTGCCCGACGATGCAACCACATTTTCAATTCCAGCTTCGTGAAGAGACATTACATCGGTATATCCTTCTACAAGAAAGCATTTGTCTTCCTGCATTATTGCCCTTCGTGCCTGGAATATGCCGTATACTATTTTGCTTTTATGGTATATTTCGGATTCAGGTGAGTTGAGATATTTTGCAACCTTTGCATCTGACCTGAGTATGCGTCCGCCAAATCCGAGAACCTGACCAGAAAGCGAGTGTATCGGGAACATCACCCTTCCGCTGAACCTGTCGAAAATACGTTCTTCATGCCGGATCGAAAGGCCGGTTTTTAAAAGGAAATCCTCCTTATGACCGTCTTCAAGGGCTTTTTTTGAAAATGCATCCCTTTGTTCGAAGCTGTATCCGAGTTCGAACTTTTTGATGGTCTCCTGCCGGAATCCCCTTTCCCTGAAATAGGCAAGCCCTATATTGATGCCTTCATCTGAATGAAGAAGGTTTTCAGTGAACCGGCGTGCAGCATAGGCTGTTACAACAAGCAGGCTTTCCCTTTCATTCTGTTTTTCTATCTCTTCGGGGCTGCGTTCTTTCTCAACAACCTCGATATGATATTTACGTGCAAGGTATTTAAGAGCTTCAGGATAGGTAAGATGTTCATGCTCCATAATGAAGTTCACCGAGTTGCCAACTTTCCCGCATCCGAAACATTTAAAGATCTCCTTGGAGGGAGAAACGGTAAATGATGGTGTTTTTTCATTATGGAACGGGCATAATCCCAAATAGTTGACCCCCCGTTTTTTCAGCGGAACGAATTCCTGCACCACATCGACTATCTGTGCAGCATCGAGGATACGTTCTATAGTCTGGCGGTCAATCATGGATCAAAGATAGCCTCTCTTTCAGAATTTCGACACCTCTCGTAGCCGGTTCTTTTATTATCTCAACATGACGGGTGACAGGTGTGCTCACTTCTTTCGGATCGATAAGCCACAATGATGCTTTTGATGGTGCGTATTCAATCAGTCCCGCTGCCGGATAAACGTTAAGGGATGATCCTATCACAACAAAGATATCAGCTTCGGAAGTTATCCTGACAGCCTCATCCATCATAGGAACTGCTTCTCCGAACCATACAATATGAGGCCTGAGCTGACTACCCTTTTCACAAAGGTCTCCGGGGTTAATGTCGTTATAACCAATATCATAGATCAAAGAAGGATCGGCAGTGCTTCTTGCCTTTGTCAGTTCTCCATGAAGATGAAGCACTTTGGTGCTTCCTGCTCTTTCATGAAGATCATCAATATTCTGGGTGATGACATTCACGCTGAAGTAATTTTCCATCGCGGCAATGCCATAATGACCCGCATTTGGGAGTGCTTTTGAAAGCTGCCTTCTTCTTTCATTGTAAAAGCGGAGCACCAGGTCCTTATCCCTGTACCATCCCATAGGTGATGCCACTTCATAAACATCATAATCCTCCCACAATCCTCCGGAGTCACGGAATGTCCTTATACCGCTCTCGGCGCTCATTCCTGCGCCTGATAACACAACAAGTTTTTTCATGTTTCACTTATTGAACCTCCTAAAAATAGCAAATAAAAACATTGTTACCGGCATCTTTTCTTTTAACAGCCGGAGGGTTGTTGGATCAGGCCTGCGGATTTACTATTTTTGTTTTTGATAGTTACTGAATTATGAAAACGGCAAAAAATAAAATAATACTTGCCATAACAGGAGCCAGCGGGGCGATTTATGCACACAGACTACTTGAAAAACTTATTAGTCTCAGGGAGCCTCCGGATTCTGTCGCGGTTATCTTCTCCGATACTGCCACGGAGATTTGGGAACATGAGATTGGCAGCAGGTTTCAGGCTGCTCCGCCGGCGAAGCTTTATAAAAATGACAGTTTCTATGCTCCTTTCGCGTCAGGATCTTCTGACTGGAATATAATGATTGTGTGTCCGGCATCAATGGGGACTCTTGGCAGGATTGCCAACGGTGTCTCAGACGATCTTATCTGCAGGGCTGCTGACGTAATGCTTAAGGAAAAGAGGAGACTAATCGTGGTGCCAAGGGAAACGCCGTACAATCTTGTACATCTCAGGAACATGGAAACACTTGCTCTTGCAGGTGCCGTGATATGTCCGGCAACACCTTCTTTTTACAGAAATCCCTCAACTATCGATGACCTGGTAATGACTGTGGTTGAAAGGATAATTGCTCTTGCTGGTTTCGAAAATGATGCATACAGGTGGATGGGAAATGATTGATGAGAGGATAAGCAGGTTTTTGAGGCGACATCATGTTCTTACGATTGCAACCAGTGCCGGGAATGAGCCCTGGTGTGCAAATTGCTTTTACGTTTACCTTCCTGAGAGAAACTCGCTTGTCTTCACCACCGATCATCAAACCCGTCATGGGAAAGAATTCAGGCAGAACAATCTTGTTGCAGGATCAGTTGTACTTGAAACAAAAATCCCGGGAAGGATAAGGGGCATACAGTTCCAGGCCATTGTTTCGGAGCCTGAAGATGAAGTTCTGGATGAAGCAAGAAAAGCCTATCTAAAGAGATTCCCCGTTGCGATGCTGATGGAGACGCACCTCTGGTTATGCGATCTTGTTTATATAAAAATGACTGACAACAGGCTCGGCTTCGGCAAAAAACTGATCTGGATGAAAGACGCGAAACTCAATGCACCGGGCTCAGCGGATAAATAAGTTACCTCCCTTCGTCCTGTTTTTTCTGTTTCCCCAGTATTTGTTTTACAATCTTCGCAATATATTTTCCCAGTATATCAAACTCGATATTTACTATTGTCCCTTTTTTTATCTGGTGGAAATTTGTCACTTCCCAGGTAAATGGGATAATTGCAACCTGGAATGATTTGGGTTTTGAGTTTACTACTGTCAGGCTTACTCCGTTAACGGACACGGAACCTTTTTCAACAGTGATATAATCATCCTGAAGCGGTTCATATTCGAATGTATAATACCAGCTGCCTCCGGATTCGGTGACATCTGTACAAACGGCCGTCTGGTCGACGTGTCCCTGCACCATGTGTCCGTCAAGTCTCCCGTCGAGCCTTGCGCTTCTCTCAAGGTTTACCTTATCGCCTTCCTTCAGAAGCCCGAGATTCGATTTCTCAAGAGTCTCCTTTATTGCTGTGACTGTATAGGTATCCTTTTCTTTCCTGACCACGGTCAGGCA
>Ga0208695_1001388_pt1 | contig 20230 bp, 22 predicted proteins | sample AD_UKC111_MetaG_FD_184449 | JGI IMG/M metagenome (GOLD analysis project Ga0208695, IMG submission 184449) | Active sludge microbial communities of municipal wastewater-treating anaerobic digesters from Hong Kong - AD_UKC111_MetaG (SPAdes)... | ecosystem: Engineered > Bioreactor > Anaerobic >...
TGCAGGTGCTGTAAATCAAGCAGTTAAAGCAATAGCAATCACCAGAGGTTTTGTAGCACCAAACGGTATAGACCTGGTAGTAGTCCCGGCATTTTCAGAAATACAGATTGACGGGGAGGATAGAACTGCAATAAAGTTTATTGTAGAGCCAAGATAGCTTAATATACTAATTTTCTGAAAGCCTATTATCATAATGGATACTGGGCTTTTTGTTTTGCCCGTGACCTATATACTATAGCATATAAGGACAAGGTATGTTAAAATATATTGGTAAAAATCTGTTGTTCGGGAGTGACCTGATTTGTATTTGAAACAGCTTGAGGTACATGGTTTTAAATCCTTTGCGGAAAAAATTGAACTCAGCTTCGGTAACACTATAAATGCCATAGTCGGTCCTAATGGGAGCGGCAAAAGCAATATTTCCGATGCAATAAGATGGGTATTGGGAGAGCAAAGTGTTAAGGCCTTAAGGGGAAACAAGATGGAGGATGTTATTTTTGCAGGCAGCGACAGTGAAAAAGCACTCGGATTTGCGGAAGTTTCCTTATGCATTGACAACAGCGACAGAAAGATACCGGTGGATTATACTGAAATAAATATAATGAGAAGAATGTACCGGTCCGGTGAAAGTGAATACTTTATTAACAAGACCGCATGCAGGCTTAAGGATATCTATGAGTTGTTCATGGACACAGGAATCGGCAGGGACGGTTACTCCATAATCGGACAGGGAAGGATTGACGAGATACTCAGCAATAAATCGGAGGACAGGAGAAATGTATTCGAAGAAGCCGCAGGGATAGTAAAATACAAGACAAGAAAGCATGAGGCCGAGAAAAAGCTGGAGCAGACAAATCAGAACATAGTGAGGCTGAGTGACATAATTGACGAACTGCAGTCCCAGTTGGAGCCTCTCAGGGAGCAGGCAGAGGTCGCAAAGCGCTATAGAAGCATTCTGGAAGAATTGAAGACAATTGAAATAAATATTATGCTGAACAGTATTGATAAACTCCGCAGCAGGCTTATGAATGCGAAGCAGGAGGCAGAGAACATACAGAGTTTGATTAATGCCAAGAATTCCTCAGCGCAACAGCTGGAGCTTAAGCAAAATGAACTCAAAAGAATTCTGAGTGAAATAGAGACAAGCATTGACAAGCTAAGCGAGGATATACACCACCTGGAAAACAGCAAAGAAAAAATGGAAGGAGAATGCAATGTTCTTCAGGTAAGAATAAATAATCTTGAGGAGAACACTTTAAAGCTGGGTAAAAACGGGGAAGAGCTTGAGAATGAACTGGCAGAGTCAAGGCAAGGTATTGAACAGAACAGGTTGAAGCTTGCTGAGCTTAACACTGCTTATACCGAGGTATCTGGCAAAATCAATGAAAGAACTGCTGACTTTGAATCAAACTTCAAGGCCATAAACGACCTTGAATCGGATTTAAGTGATAAACAGCAGAAATTCATATGCCTGATTAACAATTATTCGGAGCTGAAAAGCAAAATAAACAGCACAAATATATTCATAGAAAATATAAATAAGAGGAAAAGCCAGGTTGAGGGGGATGTGAACCTGTTAGAATTGCAGCAGAAGGATAAAAAGAAGCAGTATGACAAATCCCTTGAAGAACTGTATGACTTCGGGAGGAAAATTGAAGACTGCAAGGCACAGATAGAGGAGATAAAAGGGAAGAAGCAGGAATGCGAGAGCGAAATTCTGGTGCTGGAGGATAAGGCAGGGAAGTTGAAGGCAGAGAAAGAAGCCTTGTTTTCAAGGCTTAAGGCTCTTGATGATATGGAAAGGGATCACGGCGGATACAGCAGAGCAGTAAAGGTGCTCATGACGGAACACGACAAGATAACAAAAGGGTTCTGCGGTGTCGTAGGTGAAATGATAAAAGTTCCATCCAAGTATGTAACTGCTATCGAAATTGCTCTCGGAGGCTCCGTGCAGAGCATAATAACAAATACAGAGAATGATGCAAAGCTTCTGATAGAATACTTAAAGGAGCATAAGACGGGGAGGGCAACCTTTCTGCCCATAAGCTCAGTAAAACCCAGGTTTTTCAATAAGGCTGAAGAAAAGCTTTTCAATATGAAGGGGTTCGTGGGAATTGCTTCCGACCTTATCGGATATGACCCCAAAGTCGACAACATTATGAAGAACCTGTTGGGAAGAGTTGCAGTTGTTGTGGATATTGATGCGGCAATAAAGCTTGCCAAGGCAGCAGGATATGATTATAAAATAGTAACCCTTTCGGGAGAGGTAATAAACGCAGGAGGCTCAATAACAGGGGGAAGCCTGCAGTCTTCTTCAAGCTCGGTTTTGACCAGAAAAAGCGAAATAGAAGCTCTTAAAGTCAAGCATGGTGAAAAGCAGCATGAGCTTGAGGAACTCAGTCTGAAGCTTGGAGAATTAAAAAAACAAGCGGCGGATATGGGCGGGGACATAGAGTTCAAGACGGAAATACTTCATTCCCTGCAGATAGACATTAATAATTACAGGAACAGGTGTGACAACCTGAAAAACGATATCCAGGTTATTCAGGACAGGATATCAATAAATGTTAAAGACCTCGGGGACCTGGAGAAGGAGTATAACGAAACCAATAAGATTATTTCTGAGAACAAGGAAAAGGCTGAAGCCGTTGAAAAGGAAAAGGAATCTGTCGAGACACAGATATCGGAGCTTCAGGAGCAGATGAAGCAGTTCAAGGAAGTAAGGGATGAATATAATGATGAGATAACAGAACTGAAAATAAAACTGGCATCTGTTGAGCATAATAAAAAGACTGTAGAGAACTCCATAAAAAGCATGGAGGAAAGAGTAACAGAATTAGAGGAGGAAATAAAATCAAACAATGCTGAAATAGAAAGACAGCAGGCAGAAATAAAAGCATTGTCATGTGATCTGGAAGAAAAGAAAGCTATAATAGACAGAACTGTCAGGGAAGCTGAAGAAAAGCATAAGCTTCATAACGACAAAGAGAAGGAGAAATCTGCCATATGTGAAGATTTGAGCAAGCTTGAAGCGGATATGAAGGATTACAGCAATGATATAGCTGCTCTGCAAGCAGACCTTCACAAGGTTGAAATGCAGCATGCCAGAACCGAGATAGAGCTGGAGAGCATTGAAATGAAGCTGTTGGAGACCTATGAAATGAATTACAGCAAAGCGGAAAGCTACAGGGATACAAGCTTGAGCCTTACATGGGCTGCAAAGCATTGTGAGGAACTGAAGAATGATATCAGGGAGATGGGCACTGTAAATGTAAATGCAATTGAGGAATACGAGAAGCTCAAAGAGCGCTACACATTTCTCAGCGTTCAGGTGGAGGATCTCTCAAAAGCCCGGGAAAACCTTATTGCCGTTATCTCTGAAATAGAAGAAAACATGAAGCTTCAATTCATTACGGAATTCAACAAGATAAATGAAAATTTCAATCTGGTGTTCAAGCAGCTTTTTGGCGGAGGACATGCGGAACTGATACTGACGGATGAGGATGATGTACTGGGATCAGGTATAGAAATAATAGCCAAACCTCCGGGAAAGAAGCTGCAAAACCTATTGCTGCTGTCAGGGGGAGAGAGGGCGCTTACAGCAATAGCCCTGTTATTCGGTATACTCAAAATGAAGCCTGCACCTTTCTGCGTCCTGGACGAAATCGATGCGGCCCTTGATGATGCCAATGTAGACAGGTTTGCAGAATTCCTTGTGAACTTCTCAGTGACAACCCAGTTCATAGTTGTAACTCACAGAAAGGGAACCATGGAATGTGCGGACTGCCTTTACGGAGTGAGCATGGAAGACAGCGGAATATCCAAACTGGTATCCGTTAGATTAGAGGATAAAGTAAGTTAAAGGAGCAATTATTTATGGCGGGATTATTCAAAAAGCTTTTTAGCAGAGGCCAGGAGAATGAGCAGGAAGAAATACTGACAGAAGAACAGGAGCAGCTGACCGATGAAGAGATAGAAGCAATACTTGAAGAAGAAATTGAAAATGGGGAAATAGAAGGATCTAAGCAGGCTGAAGAGGAAGAGGAAGCTTCTTTCTTTTCAAAGTTAAAAAATGGGCTTGCAAAAACAAGAAGAAACATAGCCGGCAAGCTGAATGGGGTTCTTGCAAGCTTTAAGAGCGTAGATGAAGAGCTTTTTGAAGAACTGGAGGAAATATTGATTACCTCTGATGTTGGTGTTTCAACTACACTGATGATATTGGACAAACTCAGAAACAGAATTAAAGAGCAGAATATCAAAGACCCGTCTGAGGTAAAGGAGCTTCTCAAGCAGGAGATACTTGCCATTATGGGCGAAAGCACTGGGAAGCTCGGGGAACGGACTCCGGTTGTAATACTTGTTATTGGTGTAAATGGAGTAGGCAAAACTACGTCTATAGGAAAGATTGCTTCAAAAATGAAAAAGTCCGGCAAGAAGGTAATTATTGCCGCAGCGGATACCTTCAGGGCTGCCGCGATAGACCAGCTTGAAATATGGGGCAAAAGGATCGGGGTTGATGTAATAAAGCATCAGGAAGGTGCTGACCCCGCAGCTGTGATATTTGATGCAATAAACTCAGCAAAATCAAAGAAGGCAGACATACTTATATGCGATACTGCCGGCAGGCTGCACAACAAAAAGAACCTGATGGAAGAGCTGAAGAAGATATCCAGAATTATTGAAAGAGAATACCCCGAAGCGTACAGGGAAACTCTTCTCGTACTTGATGCCACTACAGGCCAGAATGCCATTTCCCAGGCAAAGCTTTTCAAAGAAGCGGCGGATATAAACGGGTTGGTGCTTACAAAGCTTGACGGAACGGCAAAGGGCGGAATAATAATTGCGATAAAGTCGGAATTGGATATACCTGTAAAGGTTATTGGAGTCGGAGAGAAAGTGAACGATCTGCAGGAATTTTCTGCCTCGGACTTTGTAAATGCATTGTTTGAGGAAAACGAATAAATTTGTTGACAAATATATAATGTTAATATAAAATATCAATGTAAAGGTCACAACCTTTACATTGATATTTTAATGGAAACTATGGGGTAGAAATATGTACGACAAGCTTGTACAAATAGCATTGTTGTTTGATTTTTACGGTCAGCTGCTCACAGAAAAGCAGATTGAGATAGTTGACATGTATTACAACAATGACCTCTCTCTGGGTGAAATATCAGAACAACAGGGCATAAGCAGGCAGGGGGTTTATGACACTTTAAAGAGGGCTGAAAGGACTCTTTATCAATACGAGGAAAAACTTGGCCTGGTGGATAGATTTCTGAAGCAGAAGCAAAATATGGAGAAGATAATTGAAATGCTTGAGGAATTAATAATAGAAAATGGATATGACAGGGAAAATATAAAAAATAAGCTTAAAGAAATAAAAGAGTATATTAGCAATATAATATGAGTAATAATTGAATGCATTGACCCTGCACAGGCTTAGAGCACACAGCGGGGTAAAATGAGGTGAGATATTTGGCCTTTGAAGGTTTAGCCGAAAAGCTGCAGAATACGCTGAAAAAGCTCAGAGGAGCCGGAAAATTAAGCGAAAAAGACGTCAGAGATGCCATGAGAGAGGTAAAAATGGCACTCCTGGAAGCTGATGTAAGCTTTAAGGTTGTAAAGGAATTCATAACCAAAGTGACAGAAAGGGCGGTAGGGCAAGAGGTATTGGACAGCCTGACTCCCGGCCAGCAGGTAATAAAGATAGTAAATGAACAGATGACAGAGCTTATGGGAAGCACCAACAGCAAAATCATCTTCTCATCAAAACCTCCTACTATTCTAATGATGGTAGGCTTGCAGGGAGCAGGAAAGACGACTACCTGCGGAAAGCTTGGGCTGATACTTAAAAAACAGGGAAAGAATCCGCTTCTGGTTGCCGGAGACGTATACAGGCCTGCAGCAATCAAACAGCTTCAGGTGGTAGGCGGGCAGGCAGGGATTGAGGTATTTACCATGGGCGATAAAGTGAGCCCGGTGGATATATCCAAGGCTGCAGTTGCACACGCATTAAAAAACGGCAACGATGTTGTAATAATAGACACGGCAGGACGCCTTCATATAAATGAAGAGTTAATGGATGAACTGGCGGATATCAAAGAAAATGTTAGGCCGACTGAGATACTCCTTGTTGTTGACTCAATGACAGGACAGGATGCCGTAAATGTCGCCGAAAGCTTCAATGAAAAGCTTGGTATTGACGGAGTGATACTGACTAAGCTGGATGGAGATACAAGAGGCGGTGCAGCATTATCAGTAAAGGCAATTACAGGAAAGCCCATCAAATTTGCCGGCATGGGCGAAAAGCTGAATGACCTGGAACCTTTTCATCCCGACAGAATGGCTTCACGAATCCTTGGAATGGGAGATGTGCTGAGCCTTATTGAGAAAGCCCAGACTGCATTTGATGAGAAGAAGGCCATTGAGCTGGAGAGAAAGATCAGAACTCAGCAGTTTACCTTCGATGATTTTCTTGACCAGCTTCAGCAAATGAAGAAGATGGGGCCGTTAAGCTCTATACTTGAAATGATTCCGGGAATGAACTCAAGCAAGCTCAAGGGCATGGAGGTTGATGACAAGGAGCTTGTAAAGGTAGAGGCAATAATCAGGTCGATGACAAAGAAGGAAAGGCAAAATCCTGATATAATAAACGGCAGCAGGAGAAAAAGGATTGCCGCAGGAAGCGGAACAAGCATACAGGATGTCAACAGAGTCATAAAGAACTTTGAACAGTCGAAGAAGATGATGAAACAGTTTGCAGGTATGGAAAAAGATATGAAGAAGGGTAAAATGAAAATGCCTTTCTTTAAATAAAAAGCATTATAAGATAATTAAGCTTTTAAGGAGGTGAATTCAATGTCAGTTAAAATCAGATTGAGGAGAATGGGAGCAAAAAAAGCACCTTTCTATAGATTGGTAGTTGCTGATTCAAGATCTCCAAGAGATGGCAAGTTCATTGAGGAAATCGGATATTATAACCCTATCACAGAACCGGCAGAAATCAAGATAGATGCTGAAAAGGCGAAGAAGTGGCTTAATTGCGGAGCTCAACCATCAGACACAGTTAGGTCGCTTTTAAAGAAAAGCGGAATAATTGAAGGTTAATTAAACGGATCAAATATCCTTTAGGAGTGTTGCAATTGAAAGAGCTGGTAGAAGTAATAGCAAAAGCCCTTGTTGACCACCCTGAAATGGTTAAAGTAAGAGAAACAGAAAATGAAAGATCAATTGTTTTGGAGCTGACAGTTGCTCCCGAGGACATGGGTAAGGTCATAGGAAGGAACGGAAGAATTGCAAGAGCAATAAGAACCGTTGTAAAATCCAGTTCAGCAAAGCTGGATAAAAAGGTAATAGTAGAGATACTATAAATAATCTTTTATTTTTCCATAGTATATGGAAGCATTCTTTCATATACTATGGGCATTAATTCTTTTTGGGTCTTTACCTGATTATATGCAGGAGTAGATGAAAATGCTGGAATACCTGAGTATAGGACAAATAATAAACACACACGGCTTGCGGGGAGAAGTAAAAGTATACCCCCTGACTGATGACATCAGCAGGTTTGAAAAGCTCAAAGAGGCATATGTGGAAGAAAACGAGGGGCTTGTCAAATACAAAGTGGAAAGCATCAAATTCTTAAGAAGCACAGTTGCTGTAAAGCTTAAAGGTATTGATTCGGAAGAAGCGGCAAATAAGCTTAGAGGCTCTTATATAAAAGTTGACAGGAAATCAGCTGTCAAGCTTCCAAAGGATTCGTATTTCATATGCGATTTGATAGGTTTGGAAGTGTATGATGAAAAAGGCATGCTTATTGGTACTGTCAAGGATGTGCTGCAGACCGGAAGCAATGATGTCTATGTAATTCAATCTTCCGGGAAGGATATTTTAATACCTGCCCTTAAGGATATTGTCAAGAAAATAGATTTAGAGAACAAAAAAATCTTGGTAGAAATGCCAGAGGGTTTGATTTAGATGAGGATAGATATACTGACTCTTTTTCCCGAGATGTTTGAGGCCGTGCTGAAAGAGAGCATTATTGGAAGAGCGGTGGAAAAGCAGCTTATAAAGCTTGAACTTCATAACATAAGGAATTATTCGGATAACAAGCACAGGAAAGTAGACGATTATCCTTATGGCGGCGGACTGGGAATGATTATGCAGTGCCAGCCGATATTTGCCGCAGTGGAAGCAATAAGTGCAGAGCTCGGGGAAAAACCTCACATCGTACTTATGAGCCCCCAGGGAAGAACCTTTGACCAAGCCAAAGCAGAGGAGCTCAGCTCGTATAGGAATCTTACGATTTTATGCGGGCATTATGAGGGAATAGATGAGAGAGTTAATGAAGCACTTGTAGATGAGGAAATTTCCATAGGGGATTTTATACTGACCGGCGGGGAAATTGCCGCCATGGCAGTGGTAGACGCAACCTGCAGGCTTATTCCCGGAGTACTTAAGGAAGATGCCTCTTATACGGTGGAATCCTTCAACCAGGGCTTGCTGGAGTATCCACAGTATACAAGGCCTCCCGTATTTATGGGAATGCCGGTGCCGGAGATTTTGCTTTCTGGGCATCATGAAAATATTGAGAAATGGAGAAGATATCAATCCTTGAAAAGGACTTGGGAAAGAAGGCCGGATCTGCTTGCAAAATCAGAACTGTCTGAAGAGGACATGAGGCTTTTGGATAAGATAAAAGAGGAATGCAAATAATTCTCTTAAGCCCTTGCATCAAGGCTTGCCTTATGGTATACTTTTAACGTTATTACGGGCGTTCCGCTGTCAAAGCACCGATGCGATGAATATGAATTGCATGAATTATTATTGTACATGAACGTCTATGATGGAAGGAGGGACATTGTGATGGATTTGATTAAAGTTATAGAAAGCGAACAGCTTAGAAATGATATACCTGATTTTAACGTAGGAGACACTGTTAAAGTACACGTTAAGGTTAAAGAAGGAAACAGAGAAAGAGTTCAGGTTTTCGAAGGTATTGTTATGAAAAGACAGGGTGGTGGACTGTCAGAGACTTTTACCGTAAGAAGGATTTCTTATGGTGTGGGTGTGGAAAGAACCTTCCCTTTACACTCACCGAAACTGGACAGGATTGAAGTCGTAAGAAAAGGTAAAGTAAGAAGAGCCAAAATCAACTACTTGAGAGGCAGAGTAGGCAAGCGTGCTAAGATTAAGGAAATAAGATAAAAGGGGCTTAATAGCCCTTTTTGTTTTTTATTGGAGTGATACATATGAACATTCAATGGTATCCGGGGCATATGGCCAAAGCAAAGAGAAAAATAACAGAAGAGCTGAAGCTGGTTGATATCGTAATAGAGCTTCTGGATGCAAGAATTCCAATGAGCAGCAGGAACCCTGAAGTTGATGAGATTGTCGGGAATAAAAAACGGATAATTGTGCTGAATAAAAGCGATCTGGCTGATCCTTCAATTAATGCAAAGTGGTTGGAATATTTCAACCAGGAAAACACTAGGGCGATATTGGTTAATTCTTTGAAAGGCAATGGACTCAAGAATGTACTGTCTGCATCTAAACAGCTTATGAAGGAAAAGCTTGACAGGCTGAAGAGCAAGGGGCTGCTGGTAAAGACAACCAGGGCTCTTATAATCGGAATACCGAATGTCGGAAAGTCAACGTTCATTAACAGGATAGCAGGAAGAAGCGCGGCTCAGACCGGAGACAGGCCGGGGGTTACAAAATCAAAGCAATGGATAAAGGTTAGCAACGAACTTGAACTTCTGGACACACCGGGAATCCTGTGGCCCAAATTCGAAGATAAAAGGGCCGGAATGTATCTTGCCTTTACCGGAGCAATAAAGGATGAGATATTGGATGTCAATGAACTGGCTCAAAATCTGCTTCAGGTATTGGCAGAGAAGTTTCCGGAAAAGCTGAAGAGCAGATATAAGCTGGAGGATATACCGGAAGGTATTTCATCGGAAGAGCTTCTGGAACGTATAGGCAGAAAAAGAGGCTGCATAATAGCAGGAGGAGAAGTTGACCTACTGAGAGCTTCCACAATGCTGCTGGATGAGTTCCGGGGAGGAAAGATAGGAGCTATATCTCTTGAGACACCTGAAGACTACTAAGGATATTCTGATAACATGTTTTCAACTTGCTGAAGGGGGGAAAATGCATGCATAATATAAAGCTGAATGATATTTTAGGGCTGAGTAACGATGAAATTTTAAATAGTAAGATCGAACTTAATATGCAGGCAGGTAATGGAGGAGAAGCTTATATTAATCTTTGGCTTTATTGCAGCGACATGGATAAGATAAATGGAACTTGTCCTGAGTGTGGATACTGGGGTTGGTACGGTAAGAACAGGAACTTTAGTCCAGGACAATGGGTTTTTAGCTTCGTAAGAATAAGTGAAAATGAGTGGCTTTTTACTTCAGCAGCTGAAGTTATTGAAGTGCCGGAAAACACATGGGCAAAAGTAAAAATATTTGATAAATATAAGCCTTATTTTGGCAGACTAGTTATTAAACTGGTCAAAGGGAATACCTTTGCACGATATACCTTTAATCTCTCAAAATATATTGATAACAGTAATGTTAAGGAAATTCTGCCTTCATTATATGGTGGCGAGAATTTTCCCGGATATGATAAGGTCAGGGTATCCTTTAAGCAATTGGAATCAATTATAAAGAGTGGCAAGTCTGACTGGATTGCGGCACTTGAAAATCAAAAAGCAGTATATTTACTGACAGATAAAAGCAATGGAAAAATGTATGTAGGATCTGCTACAAGTGATTATGGAATGCTGTTACAACGATGGAGAAGTTATGTAACTAATGGTCATGGTGGGAATGTTGAATTACAAGAATTGGTGAAAAATAAAGGTTTTGATTACATAAAAGCTAACTTTCACTTTTCTATTCTTGAAAATTACAATGCAAAAGTAGATGACCAAGTCGTATTAGAAAGAGAATCATGGTGGAAAGAAACTTTGCAAACAAGAATCTTTGGTTATAACAATAACTAAACTAAAGATAAATACAATCTATTCTACTCCGCGCTCCGAGTTTTTAGCCTTGCACACCTTGTCTTGCTTGCTAACAGCCATCTTTAGGGGTTATTTTAGAAAAAGTCGTCAAGCCAATGGGGTAATGTCACATTATTTCTCACATAGCAGAAAAGGATAAGTTCCAGGCACTGAACTTTAGAACATAAAAAATAGCCGTCATTCTTAATTGGAAAAGAATGACGGCTATTTGTATTCCCCAATGCCCAGTTTATCCTTTAAGGCATTCAGAAGCACCTGATAAAGGTTTATGCTTACAGATATATTGATTATAATTTTGTCAGATATTATTTTAACATTTATGGAGTATTATGGAAATAAAAAGCGAATAATATAAATTACCTTGAGGTAATTGATGTTATTGTTCGGGAGGCAAACGGATAGAGCAGGAGTCAATAACAACATTTGGGGGGGTGGTATACATATTGATTGCATAGTTAACTGTAATAACTTCATATGTTGAAAGATAGATGTAATCTTGGAAATAATGGACAGATTCAATTATGATGTACTAATATATTAAATCAAATAGTATAATATTGGAAAATACCTAAATAATAGAAGGGGGTTTGTGGAGATGAGATTGTTTTTCGGGTGTTCGAAGGAAGACAGAGAACTTGTGGACAGCTTAATGGCTTTTCTAAATAAAATGTATGAAATTGATTTGGAGCAAATGTATAACTGCTATGTAGGCAGAAATATAATTCCGACAGGAGTTAACTTCAATGATTATATAAGGAAAATAATAACGGAATGTGATAGAGCAATTATTATGATTACACCAGGATCATTAAAAAGAAGATATTGTTTATGCGAATTGGGTGCAGCTTGGGGGTTAGATAAGAATATAACGCTGATATTAGTTGCTCCATGCAAGTTTGAAGATTTATTAGAGTCTCCGCTTATGGGAATACAAGCATGGTTTGTTGACCTAAGAGATAAGGAAAGTATATCTGAATTTGTGGAGAATATAAAAAGAGATACGGATTTATCAAAAATAAGCCGTAAAATAAACTTGACTCAAAAAATAGATGCTGAGACTGAGTTTAAAGAAACATTATTCAATATTGGTCAAATACATGCTGAGCTTCCCCCATTACCTGATTACACGAGATGCTATGCTTTTCATGCGGATGGCAATTCAAATACACTGCGCATCCTGCAAAGTGACAATGAAAGGATTAGAATAAAAATAGATTTCAGTACATCAAACCCAAATTATGTAGGTTTTTATTTCGATTTGAGAGATACTGACTGGACAGGATTAATTGCCAATAATAGCTCTCTTTCATTTAGAGTAGACGCACTCAGAACTATTAAAGCCATGAAGGTAGAATTCAAAAATAGATTTCCGGATAAAGAACTGACTAAAATAGGCGAATATATAGTTGATCTCACTAAAAATTCTCGGGAGGTAAATATTTGTCTTAGGGATGTTAATGATATAATCGGCAACTGGAGGCATATGAGAGAGCTTACATTTGTTTTTGAGAATAGTGATATTGAAGAAATGGGTACATTTACGGTTTCTAATATGAGTTTTGTACATACACCCCGACCCTAATAAAGTGAGTATCTAAATTGTTATCAATACATGCCAGCCATTTTTCCAGATAAAATAACCGCCGCTCTTGATTGAAAAGAGCGGCAGATTCTTTTCTATTACCCAATGAAATCAGAGTAAAATATTTTAAAAAGGATAGTATACATAGTGTACACTATAGACACGACGTAAACATAAAATTATAATAAAGGCAGGGTAATACTAATATGGAAAAAAATAATGGCAAACGGAATAGAGAAATAAACAATTGTAAAAATTGCAGGGAAACCAGATTTAAAAAGGACGATAGTCAGGAAGGCAACAAAGGCGAGGCGAGGCCTTTATTAAAAGGAGGATTTATGAACGTGGAAAATATCGGGGGTATGAAAATAATAGGTCTTAAAGACTTTAGAAATAATGTATCTGACATAATCTTCAAGGTTATAAACAACTTTCAGGTTGTTTTAACCGGTAATGTGAAAAAGGGAGGCCCGACAGTATCAATTATTTCAACAGACCTGTTAAAAGATATATTAGAAAAATACGAGTTTAATCCTGAAATAACATACGATGGAGAAACGAAGCAGCACGAAATCTGTTTAAAAGAAATAAATGCATTCGGAAGTGGGGATACAAAGGAAGAAGCTATAAGAATTGTATTGGATAACGTTATGGCATTAACGGAAGACTTTTTTGAAGATATAGAGCTATACATGAGAATGGATCCCCAAAAAAAGCAATATCCTTACTTTATGAGAATTAGCTACTGTAAAACTGAATCAGAGTTATTAAGGGTGTTGAACCTAGTATAGTAAACGAAGTGGCAATATTAACAACGAGTTTTCGCGACCTGGAAAGGGTGTGTAAAGCCTTGGGCTTAAAGGGTGTCCCGAAAACAAATGGTATACTATGGAAAGGTTTTGTAAAAGGCAAGTTTGCTAGAATAATGATAAACAAGAATAGCGGTGGTAAAGATGTACCAACAGGAACTTTCAACTGCTATTTAAAAGAATTAGGTTTTAGTACCGCGCAAGAATACAATAATTACTTAAACAGTATATAGATTATGCGTAGGGGCGTCTTTTAGACACCCCAATAATTATATAATAGGCGGTGATTATATGTTAGAAGTCGTATTCAGTGATAGCGCAAAAGGTGCAATGAAAGTGGCAAAAAACTACAACAAACAAAATATGCTTAATGGTGCTGTCGGATATATAGGTAAGAAGCCATCAGAAGAGGAATCGGAAAAACAGTTTGAAGGCAAAGCCCTTGGAGGAAATTTCAAAGATGTAGTCTGCATTGGATTTAACCTGGATATAGGTGATATTGCCGGCGGAATTGATAGTGAAGCTCGTAAAAATGTATTTAAAAAAGTGTTTGGGTCAGTAACCTTTGAGGACAACGAAATAGAACGATATTTCAACTCTCAGCGTGAAGATTTTGAAAAACTGCTTATCAACGCAAAAAGCGGAGAACCTATACGAGTTTGGAAAAGTAATACACCATATTCGGCTTGTGCTTTTGCTTTTCTTTGTGACGCTTTGCGAAACATTGAATGCAAAATCAATACTATTTCACTGCCTGAGTATTGGAAAATCTCTGATAACACGATACAATCCTACGCTGATTGGACAGAGATTTTACCTGGTCATTTTCATAGATTCTTGACTTTGGAACGTGAGATATCTAATAATGAAAAACGCATGCAAAGCAGTCTTTGGAATGATCTAAGAGCTGAAAATGCGCCATTGCGGGCACTAGTCAATGGTAAGCTGATTTCTGTTCCCGAAGATTTTTATGACCATATCATTATTAAAAACATACCCGACCAGGAATTTGTTATGGCTAAACTTATTGGGACTATTTTGGGGAAATATCCCTTAGGAGTTGGAGATGGATGGTATGCCTTACGTATTAAAAAGATGATAGCTGATGGCGAATTAGAAATTGTTGCAGATAAAGATGCATCTCACCCATATGGAAAAATTCTAAGGAAAGTAAAGCTTTAAGAGTGTTTATACTCTTCAATACCAAGAACATCCTTCAAAGATTTTTGAAGTAACTGAGAAAAATTTATACCTCTTTTTTCAGCAAGTTTCTCAAGCCAATAGGGTAAAGTCACGTTTTTTCTGACATATTCATTCTCTATTGCTTCCCTATAGAGGGGCATGTGTACCTCAACCAGAACAATTGCTTGATTCGGCTTCAATTTAATCTTATTTATAGCTGTAGGCTCGGGTATTAAGTCATTATCTTCTTCCATTCCATATAAATGGAGTGCCAAGGCTTCCTTAGCATTGTGTATTGCTTCATCAACATTAGATGCACAGGGCAAACAACCAGGCAAATCTGGAAATATAATGGAAATTCCGTCTTCCGCATAGTTGAATACTGCGGGATAAATATAATGATCTTTTTTCATAAGAAATATCTCCTTATAATTATTTATATTTTATTTTTATAAAAGGAGCAGGAATTATTTGAATTTTATTCCCGCCTGTTTTTCTATGTTTTTCAGAGTTTCAATGGGTATGTCTTTTACCGGATGCGTTATTGTTACTTTACCTGATTTTGATTTATGCTTAAACTGATAATGATCTCCAACACACCTAATAAAATACCATCCGTTTTCTTCTAGTATTTTAATCACTTCTCGCGAAGAATATGACTTCACCTGAGTACCCCCTATATCTATATTATAATGCGCATTATAATGCGTGTAAATATATTGATTAAAGTTTGTTTGATATTATTTTAACAAATATGGAGGAATATGGGAACGAATATCGAATAATGTAAATTAAGTTATAGTAATTGTTGTGAATGATTTAATTTATATTGTCGAAGATTGTATAAAAAACTAGTGAGACAATGCTGTAAATCCTGAATTAAATAGAATTGAGCAGAAATATACGACAATGTTTTGGTGTTGGTTATGTCTGCAATAGGAAGAATGGAACTTTTGCAGTAATAGTAATAACTTATCTGTATGATAGGAGGAGAATCATGAAACTTGTAAATCCAAATGATAGAGTAGGAATATCTAAGGATAGGCGTACTGGAAAAGAAATTGAAATTAAAGGTGGAGTACAGATAGTAAATGCAATAAAAAGTATTTCGAGGTATGGATTGATTACATTTTCGAGAGAACAATATTTTAAGAGCAGCTATTATACAATTCATTTCTTTAAACCATCTTCTCAACTAAAAAATTTGTACAACCTAGGTAATGAAGTCTTAATCTTGTGTAGCAATGATGGTATGAATGAGTTTATAAGTAGAACTAAGGACTTTTTGGATTACTTATTGATTACAAGTGAAGAATTTAAAAATAGATTAGATAAAATAACTTGTTTTTTATTTGATGCTAACGAAAATGTAGTAACCATAGTTAAGGAAGACAGAATTAAAAATCCGGATGCAAGACTAATTGTACCATTTTGTTATAATGAGTTAAGCAATGGTGTTAGTGAAGATGAATTGCAGAACAGATTAAGAGATTTTTTATATGAAAGAGACCTATTTGGCATAGCATCGCCATTGAATAGCGATACTCTGTTTTTTGGAAAAGATAGGACAAATATAATATCTGAACTATATGGGAAATATATGCAAGGTGAGCAAGGCGGTTTATTTGGATTAAGACGTATTGGAAAAACATCTGTGTTAAATTTGCTTCGATTAAGAATAGAAAAAGAAAACGGTGCAGCAATATATTTTGACTGCTCTCAGTATCACCATAATAGATGGAATGAATTTTTGGAGCAAATAATAAAGCAAATAGAAGAAAAATATAGTGATACATCACATGAAGAAAACAAATTAAGTCAATTGAAGAATACATTAAAGATAAATTTGTCTATGATAAAAGTCTGAATAGTCAGAGTGAAAAACGATCTAGAATAAATATTCGTAGAGAAAAATTGGAGAATAAGCTTAGAAAGATAATATTTTATAATCTTCAATCAAAGTATGGGAAAAAGGCAAAACAAAAGCTTATTGAATACATAGAAGGAACGACCATAGACAAAACGCAATTTTCTAAAATAAATGAGAAAAAACTATTAGATGCTATGGAGGAACTTTACTTTTCACAGCTTAAGCATATTATGTTAAAGGATTGGAAGGATTATCAAAATATATTCAGTGATAAAGTGAAGTTTGAGCAATTTTTTGATGTAATTAATAGTTCAAGAGGTGCAGGAGATCATGGAAGAACTATTTCGGATGAAGATGAATTAATGTATAATATTGCATTTAAGTTTTTTGAAAAGTGTTTGTATGATTATGATTAAGAAAGACAATTATTAATTTAATTTTCATAACGTAGAAAAGCAATTAAGTCTTTCAGAATTATGTGGTGATTATATATATTGGTTGTTTATTACATACAGTATCTTCAGGAATGCAAAGCTTCCCATTACCCATAAAATCACTGATATGCACTATTCCACTAACTTGACTCAGAATTAAATACCTCAAACTCCTGCACTACCACAACAATATGCTATAATAAGCATGTACATCAGAATGTATATGCTTATATTTTTATGAGGAATTATCCGATAATTCTATATATACGAATGAGGTGTAGAAATGGCTGTAAGGATAAAGTTTGACGATAAGGAAAAGGAACGGCTGATCCGGATGACGGAATATGAACGGAAGTGCTATGAAAAAGGCTACAAGCTGGTTGCAGGGGTTGATGAGGTGGGAAGAGGCCCATTGGCGGGGCCTGTAGTAGCAGCTGCAGTTATACTTGGAGAGGGAGTACTCATACCGGGAGTGAATGACTCCAAGAAGCTGTCGGCGGAGAAAAGGGAATACCTTTATGAAGAAATAAAGTCCAAATCCCTGTGCTGGAGCATTGGAATTGTTGATGAAAAAATCATAGATGAAATAAATATTCTGAATGCTGCCTGCCTTGCTATGAAGAAAGCCCTGGATGGGCTGAGTGAAAGACCGGATTACATACTTCTGGATGCCGTTACCTTAAAGGATGTGGACATCCCCCAGAAAGGAATCATAAAAGGAGATGCCCTGAGCCTTTCTATTGCTGCCGCATCTATTATTGCCAAGGTGGAACGGGACAGGATGGTATCAGCTTATGATGAGCAGTATCCTCATTTTGGATTCAGCAAACATAAGGGCTACGGAACAAAGGAGCATATTGAGTGCATTAAGAAATACGGGCTTCTGCCCATCCACAGGAGATCCTTTACCAAGAATTTTCAGGGGTGATTACAATGAAGATCGATGCTTCAAGCTTAAGATTCATAAAGCCGGAGCTTATGGAAATGCTTAAGAGCCTGGAGGTTGGAGATGTACTGAAAGGCAGGGTGCTGGAAGCTCTGGGAAACAGCATATTGATAAGGGCAAAAAGCGGAGAGATATTTACTGCCGTTCTTCATGATGGGGCAAATATACCTAAGGATGCTTTTGTAGAACTGGTTATCAAGGATATAGAAGACGGGAAGATTTTTGCGGAGCTGAAAGGGGAGGATAAGCCTTCCGACCCGGATATAAAGGTTTCCGAGCTCTTAAAGCAGCTCAATCTGCCGGTTAATGAGAAAAATATGGAGGCTGCAAAGCTCCTGCTAAAGTATAAGCTTCCTCTGAACAGGGAAACAATCAGTAATATCACAGGGCTTCAAAAAAGCATTGATAATCTGAATAACAGCTCCGGAGAGAAGATGGGACTGATGCTTTCGAGACTCAATATAAAGGATACGCCCGTTGATGTATTGAATAGGGTTGTACTCAACTGGCCGGCTGATTTCGCAGCTTTTGAAGCAATACAGGAAAACGAAAGTCAGAAATCGGACGCAAATACGGCAGCCATTATAAAGCAGGCAACTTCAGGTTCGGTCAATGGCAGCAAGGCTTCAGAAAATCCGGTTAAGGCTGCAGTTATAACAATAACAGGCAGCAGTGACGATTCTGAGGGGGCTGCAATAACTGAAAACAATGAGACTCCCAGAGAGGCTGCAATAACAGGCAGGAGTGAGACACCAACCGGAACTGCCGGGCAAGTAAGTCCCGCGGGCAATATGGATGTACCGGTGAGCAATAAAGGAGTTGAACTGGTCAGGGCATTAGCCGGACTGGGAATTGAAACGGAAAGCGAGATAAAAATGCTTGCGGCAAAAGTCGAAAGTATACTGGCTTCAATAAAAAATACCGATATGGAAGCCATTACTTATCTGGTTTCAAAGGAAATGGAGATAACACCCAAGAATCTGGGCATGCTTATAAAGAATATCGAGAACAGTGATGTAATATCCCGGTTTCTTGATAAGCTCCAGGATAAAATCAGTCGCGACGATAATCCGAAACTTAGAGCAATAAGTGAATCCATCAGGAAAGTGTTTCTTGAGCCAAGGCAAATAGAGGACAGGGAAGCGGTTGCCCAGCAGCTTAAGGATATTGCAAACCTAGGAGAAAAGCTGGAAAGCTATCTGAAAACCGGCAGGGATAACGACCCTGAAATAAGGGAGGCACTTTCAAACCTAAAGGACTGTATTGATTTCATACGCAATGTTAATCAGCATAATAATTTTCTTCAAATTCCGCTGCTTATAAATGATAATACAACAGCAGCGAAGCTGTATGTATTTAAGGACGGCAAGAGGGAAAAAAGGATAGACCCTGAGGATGCAACCGTTGTTGTGGCCCTGGACCTGATGAACCTGGGTCATTTGGAGAGCATGATAAGGGTTAAGGGCAAAACAGTTGATATAACCTTCAGAACAGAAAATAAGGGCATAGGCGGCATGATAGAAAAGAATATACGTATGCTGAAAGAAGCTCTGGTGGAAAAAGGCTATTATCTCAGCCCAATTAGGGTGATAAACCTTGAGCAGCCCTTCAGCCTTCTTTCTCTTGAAGCAATGATAAATGAAAGCGGATATGAAAAAATACATTTTGATATGAGGGTATAGTATGGATAAGAAGCTGAAAAAAGCAGCGGCTCTCACCTATGAGGCCGGAGATGACGCTCCCAGGATTACGGCACTGGGTAAAGGTGAGATAGCCCACCGTATTATTGAAACCGCAAAGAAAAATGACGTGCCAATATTTGAAGACAGCAGCTTGGTCGATGCATTGCTGCAGCTTGATATTGGGCGGCAGATCCCGCCGGAGCTGTACACCGTTGTGGCTGAGGTACTGGTCTATGTTTCGAATATAGACAAGCTGAAAGGGGATATGAATGGGTAACAATAAAGTATTGGGAGCCTTTGGCGAGAACAGGGCATGTGAATACCTTGAAGAATGCGGTTACAGAGTGCTGGAAAGGAATTTTGCCTGCAGGGTAGGTGAGATTGATATAATTGCTTTGGAAGGGGAAATAATTGCTTTTATTGAAGTAAAAACAAGAAGCAGTGAAAGGTACGGATTGCCTGCGGAAGCAATAAGCACACACAAGCAGAAGAAATTGGTCACATCGGCTCTTTATTATATGCAGCGGAACGGATATCAGAACCGCATGTGCAGATTTGATGTAATGGAAATACTAATTGATGGTGAGGATAATTACAGGATAAATCTGATTAAGGATGCCTTCCAATATTCAGGAAGGTACGGATATTAAAGAAAGGAAGCTTTTATATGCTGCAATTATCCTGTAA
>Ga0208695_1001390_pt1 | contig 20208 bp, 22 predicted proteins | sample AD_UKC111_MetaG_FD_184449 | JGI IMG/M metagenome (GOLD analysis project Ga0208695, IMG submission 184449) | Active sludge microbial communities of municipal wastewater-treating anaerobic digesters from Hong Kong - AD_UKC111_MetaG (SPAdes)... | ecosystem: Engineered > Bioreactor > Anaerobic >...
CGGGACATATCTAAAACGGCTTGAGTCCATGTATCTGGAGGCAAGATGACGGGGTGATGCGCCAGGATAATGACCTCATCGGGCAAGTCTGCGAGCAGCCGCTCGAATTCACTAAGCAATAAGTCGTCAAATAACTCCACGCGCTGCTCATACGGCAGCTGCCAATCCTGATGGATGCGCCAAGGCTCAAAGACGGCATCGGAATTCTGACTGCGCAATGAGATATATGCCGAGCCGTCTGCAGGCAGCGCGCTAATAGGTACATCCTTGCCAAAGTATCCTGTCAGTACCAGGCGGGTTTCAATTGGCACTTGGTTGTAAGTATGCGAGACGCGCAGGTAATAGACGGTCACGTCCTGATCGAGGATGCGCAAGGTTTCATGGTGGATGCCGCGGTCCAGAAGTTGAAAAGCGACCGTGGCAGAAAGGCTCAGCAGGCTGCCATCATTGCGAGTTTCCTTGCGGCTGATGTAATAGTAGCTCCAATCAACCGTCCTCGCGCCGCCGACTGTGAGCGGGAAAAGTGTGGCAGCACGCGGAGGAATAGGCGTTGGGGTGAACGTAGGGGTGGCACTAGGCAGGGGAGTAGGTGAAGGCGTGGGCGTGTTCGTGGGGGAAGAGGTTACGGTGGGCACAGGGCTGGGTGTATAGGTTAAGGTTGGTGTAGCGGTATTAGTTGGCAGTGGCGTTGGGCGTGCTGTTGGGCGCCCTTCATAGCGCGGCTGGCAGCCAGCAGCAATCAATAAAACCGACACCAGCAAAGCTAAGCTTATGCGGTGTAGTTTGGAACAAGAGCGGCGCACAGTTACCACCGCTCAAGCTGTTTTAGTGATGAGTGCTGACCCATACCCGACGACCGAACTGGTATCATGCGTCACGGCGGCTGAAGTACGGTGATCTGCAACGATCACGCGGTCTGCGCCGAGCTCGCGACAAGCGAGCAGCGCCGTTGCAATCGGTGCTAAACCACAAGCTTCGCCTTCGCCCCGCGCGTTCAAGCGATAGAGCTCTGCAACGTCCATTGCCTCCAACGCCTTGAGAATGCGGCTATCCATCTGGTTGGCTCGGCTCTCCGTGTGATAGTGTGAGAGATCACTGGAAGCAACCAATAAGGTGTGCTCTTCCGCTGGTAAGCTGCGCATATAGGCTGCAATGGCATCTGCCAGCCCGCGCACCAGCTCTGGAGATTGATCTACGAGCATCAAGGGCACGAGGGAGAAGCCCTTAGGCAGCACCACCTGCAAGAAAGGCAGCTCGATCTCCAAGGAGTGTTCGCGGTCACGGCGAACAGGGGTAACCGCGATGCCAGTGCTTGTGCTCAGGAGCTGCTGGATTGCACTCAGCGCTTTGTGGTCCACAGGTACAATGCCCAAAGGGGTGGCATACGCCTCGTGACCAGTGGTGAGCAGGGGCTCGCGGTAGTATTGGTGGGAGGGCGAAAGCGCTATCACGCGGTGGTAGTCTTTGCCGATGAGCGCTTTGAACGCATGCGCTGCAGTGAAGCCAGAATAGATGATGCCGGCATGCGGCACGATTACGCCGAGGATCTCGCCTTGCACTTGCGGGGTTTTAGCAGCTTGGAGGAAGCTTTCGATGAGCTGGCGCAGTTCGTTTGGCTCGCCTGGATACCAGGTTCCAGCGATGGGTGAGGGTCGGATATCACGGAATTGCTGTATTTCCATAGATTTATTTTAGCACAGCCAAAGCGCGTTGGAACATGAATGGATGATTCTGTTGGATGTATTTAATTAATTTCTAGTTATGCCAAAGAGCTGTGAGACCTACGGTCAAACCCACTCGCTCGGTACCCTACGGGCAGGCTGCGCACTCAGGAGACCGGCGAGAACAAAATTAGAAACCGGTAAAAAACCTTAGTTCTTTCATGGTCTCCTGACCGTGAAAGTCAGTTGACCTTTAGGTCTCATAGCTGTTGACTGTCTTATTATGATTGATATTTGTAAATGCTTGGAAAGAGGGAGACCTGCGGTCAAACCCACTCGCTGGTCCTTACAGGAGGCTCAGCACTGAGGACACCAGCGAGAACAAAATAAAAGATACCGGCGAGAACTATCGTTTATTACTGCAGAAAATCCCAGGGGTTGACGCGTCCAAACTCATCGCTGCGCAGCTCAAAGTGTAAGTGCGGGCCACTGGAACTGCCGGTGCTGCCAACCGTGCCAATCACATCCCCCTGGTAAACCTCCTGACCGCAGCTTACCTCCACCGTGCTGAGATGTGCATAGAGCGACTGCCAGCCCTGCCCGTGGTCAATCACGACCATCTCCCCATAGCCCCAGTCATTCCAGCCGGCATAGACCACCACGCCGTTATCCGCAGCATGCACCGGTTCACCCATCTCCCCGAAAATATCAATGCCAAAATGGTTGGCATCGGGATCGTAGTCATAACCGGTGAGGTAGTGATTCGCAACCGGCCAAGTGAAGATGAGCGTGCCCATTACGCCATCGTAGGAGCCGGTGCAGGCGCCAGGACCGACGTTCACAGCTGTGGCTGGATTTTCGCGAGTGATGCGCGGGGTGCGCCAATCGGGGAACTCGCCCTTGCCGCCCGGGATTACTAGCAGCGTGCCAGGGGCAATATTGGGGTTAGCGTAGTCGCCAATCGTGGCTGCGCTGAGGTGATTAGCAGGATAATTGATAATATCTTCTGGCGTCACGCCATAATACTCCGCTACGCCGTTCAAGCCTTCGCCGGCGCTCCAGCGATGCAGCGTGCCATCCACCGGCAGGATAAGTAGCTCCTGACCGGCATAAATCATGTGCGGGTCATCCCCTAAGGTGTAGCGGTTGCCCCACAAGATTGTCTCGGGCTTGAGCTCGAACTTTTCTGCAATCGAAAAGAGGGAATCGCCAGGCTGGATGGTATAAGTGATAATCTCAGTGCGCGGGAGTGCAGGCAAAATGGTATGCAAAGAAATCTGACGGTCAATTGCGGTGTCGCTCTCTGCCACAATAAAAGCGGGAACGGCGAGTGCTGCATTCGCACCTTCCGTGACCGGTGCCGAGCGCAGCTCTGCGCTGGCAGCGCCACCGCTTGGGCTGGCATAGAAGCGCCCCATGATCAACACCACGCCCACCAAGAGCAGCGCCGTGAAAACCACTGAGCCTAAGCGGGCAGCACGTTTATCTAAGCCCAGATTGACCAACCGCTGCCAAAGCTTGGCAAGGAAACTGCTGCCTGCTTTGGATGCTGGTTGCGCCTCGCTCAGATATAAATCATCGCTTTCAGGTGGTGTATTTGGATAAATTGACATGCTGCCGCTATGATATCACGACTCAATAAAGTGAGCCTGAATACCGGGTATGTGTAGAAGGGAGCTTTGTGGCTCTAAAAGTTTAGCCTGATATAATCAGGGCTAATGCAAGCTTTGGTAACCACCTTTCCGAAACCTTACGAAGACCAAATTCTGGCTTTGTGGCAGGATTTAAAGGAAAAATTTGGCTTGCAATATATTGAAAATATAACCGTTCCACATTTCACCTGGCATATTTGCGATACCTATGAGCTGAAAGCTGTCACGCCGCTCCTCGAAAGGATCGCTGCGGAAATAGAACCTTTTGAGATATTTGTGGAAGACGTGGGCACCTTTATTAGTCAGTCGCCGGTGGTTTATCTCAAGATCAAGCCTAACCCATTGTTGATAAAGCTGCATACTCGCTTGTGGCAGGAGCTGCTGCCTTATGCGCATGAACCTAATATGCTCTACAGCCCAAGCATGTGGCACCCGCATGTCACTTTAGCCTTACAGGATCTAAGCCCCGAGCAGCTGGAGCCAGTGTTGGCGTATGTGGGTGGGCAAAAAATCAGCTGGCGGATCACGATTGATCATTACTCCCTCCTGACGCAGACCACAGACGGTGCTTTTACCTTGATCAACCATTTTCAATTTAACCGAGGGAGGATATATTAATATAGTCCTATAAAATAGCGCTTTGAGCGGTATGGAAGGTCAATTTGGCAGTTTTTGAAAGTTTCCCCCAAGATCTGATAGCTTTTGAGAGTCTCTGCTCGCTAAACTCCAGCTACGTTATGAACCTGAAGGAGTTTTACGATGGAAGTTCCACGTTATTGGAGATTGAAAAAACAACGCTATGCGCTGGTGGGGGAAACCTGCCCGCATTGCTCAGCAAAAATTTTCCCGCCTCGGGATATCTGCCCGGAGTGCGGCGGAGAGGCTAAGACCCCTTTTACCTTTAGTGGTCAAGGCGAAGTGTATTCCTTTACCCACATGGCGAGCGCCCCGGCTGGCTTTGAAGAGCAAGCCCCGTATACCATTGCTCTGGTGAAGCTGCAGGAAGGACCTATGGTCACCGCGCAGCTAACCGACTTAGGCGAAGAGCCCGTGCACATCGGCATGCCGGTGGAAATGGTAACGCGCAAGATCCGCAATGATGGGGACGAACGCGGGATCATCGTGTATGGCTATAAGTTCAGACCGGTGATGAAGTAAGTTAGAAAAGAAACGCAAGTGCCTCCAATAAATGGGGGCGCTTTTTGTTTTAACGCTCAAAAATGCTATAATACGTGTGTTCTTGCATGATACCCTGCGCACTCAGAGACCGGCGAGAACAGAGCTGACAAAATTGGAGATGATCAGGGATTAAGAATGAGAATACTAGTGCAAATAGTGCCTGAATCGACATTCTATGGTAGATTATTGATCGAAACTCCTTTTTAATAGGATGAAACATATGTCTCCAAGGTCAAAAAGCTTATCGGTCCCAGACGCAATGCAGCCACGTTTTCAAGAAATTTGCGCATTGACTGACATGTTATGTGAAGAAAAACTGAATAGTGAGTATGCAATTTTGTGCAGAGAACTTGCAGCGACATTAGCGCGTAAGAGACCGTCACCATTGATTGGTGGGCAGGCAAAGACATGGGCTTGTGGGATTGTATATACAATTGGCTCGGTCAACTTCCTTTTTGACAAATCGCAGAATCCTCATATGCGCGCGGATGATTTGTGCGCCTGGTTTGGTGTAGCAACTAGCACAGGGGGTAATAAAGCCAGACAAATTCGCGATTTGTTGCACATCCATCCGTTGGATGAAAAGTGGATGCTTCCCAGTCTGGTGGACCAAAACCCCTTAACATGGATGATCACAGTCAATGGTTTCATTGTCGATGCGCGGTCGTTGCCACGCCCAATTCAGGAAGAAGCCTACCGCAAAGGGCTGATTCCTTACCTGCCTGAAGACTCATCCTCAAATGAAAACAGGTTATAAAATCACGCACACCCGTTTAGCGCGGACCAAGTCGAATGTAAAGCCATAAATTCCGCCCGGTGATGAAGTAAGTTAGAAAAGAAACGCAAGCGCCTCCAATAAATAGGGGCGCTTTTTGTTTTAACCCTCAAAATTGCTATACTACTTATAAGATATTGTCACACTCATCCTGAAAGGAGTTGAAATGCTGCCCATACATGTCATTATTCGCGACGAGAACGAGAAGGATATTGATGCCATCTCTGAAGTGACCGCGGCAGCCTTTAAGTGCCTGGAAGTGAGCCGCCATACAGAACAGTTCATTATCGAGGCGCTGAGAGCGGCATGCGCTTTGACTCTATCGCTGGTGGCGGAATTGGATGGCAAAGTGGTAGGGCATGTAGCCTTTTCTCCAGTAACTATTTCGGATGGAACACCAGACTGGTATGCTTTGGGTCCGATTTCGGTCTTGCCTGGTTATCAGCGCCAAGGAATCGGCAAAGCGCTCATTTGGGAAGGGCTTGCACGGCTGAAAGCACTGGGTGCTAAAGGGTGTTGCTTGGTGGGGCACCCCGAATACTACCGAAAGTTTGGCTTTATCAATCCTTCCGGGTTGCGCTGTGAAGGTGTGCGCTCGGAAGTATTTTTCGCGCTGGCGTTTGAAGGGACCTATCCGCAAGGGGAGATCACCTTTCACCCCGCGTTTCTGACCGCTGGACCAGCGCCTCCAGAAGAGGAAGAGCCGAGCCCGAGTTTATAGCTGTCCATCTCAACCAGCCATTTGCCCATCTAGACAATTCTTCTGTAAACAAGAACATAAAATGCAAATAAGGGATGTTTGCACTTATTTTGGAACTTTTTATCTATCTTGAAGATTTCCGTCTACAGTTATCATCGACGACCATTAAATCCAAGCTTTACTTTGAAAGAAATGTGGTATATTTTTACAAAACTCAAAAAGCTTTGAAAAAATCTTTCAAAGTAAGGATGATAAATGAACCGAGAAAATTTTCATGCGCCACAAGCTGGCCAGGTAGTTTTAGCGCCGGGCGGTTACTGGGCTTTTATTCCAGCTCCTTTACCACCAAAGATTGATTACGATCCAGGCTTAGTTGTTAGCCTTTCAAGAGCGGATGCTGCACTTAGTGAACTCTCCGGGCTTGGGCGTTATATGATTAATCCCCACCTCTTAATGGCTTCTTATATCCGCAAAGAAGCTGTACTTTCGTCAAGAATTGAAGGAACTCGCGCTGGCATTGTAGATTTATTGATTGATGACCTCGACACACCTAATAATCATAAGGATGATGATATTAAAGAAGTACAGAATTACATTGCGGCATTGGAATATGGAATAGAACGTCTCAATTCGTTGCCGTTATCCTTACGTTTAGTACGGGAAATCCATGCGCGTTTGATGGAAGGTGTTCGCGGAGGAAATGCAGCGCCAGGTGAATTCAGGCGTTCACAAAATTGGATTGGGCCGGCAGGATCGACGCTGGCAGACGCGACTTATGTTCCACCACCGCCATCTGAAATGATGGATTGCTTGGGTAATTGGGAAATGTTCCTTCAAGAGAGCGGAAGCTTTCCGGAATTGATTCAGTGTGCCATTTTGCATGCGCAGTTTGAAGCCATACACCCTTTCTTGGATGGAAACGGACGCGTTGGCCGTTTGCTGATTACTTTATTCTTAATCGAACGCGGGAGACTATCCCAACCCTTGCTGTATTTATCGGCCTATATTGAAGCCCACCGCCAGGAATATTATGATTTGCTCCAACGCATTAGTACTGAAGGAGATTGGAGTTCCTGGTTTCATTATTTCTTGCATGGTGTTGAAGAAACATGCCAGCACGCAGTGCGTCAGGCTGGTGCGCTGATGGAATTGAGAGAACAGTTGCATCGCGAAATGCGTAGTAAGCCGAAAGCAGCCGCCCTTATAGACCCACTTTTTGTAAACCCTTATATGACTGTTTCCCGGGCAGCTGAATTACTGAATGTATCCCTACCAACGGCTCGCCAGGCCATCCAAACTCTAGAAGAATCTGGAATTTTACAAGAGGTTACTGGACGCACCTGGGGAAAAACATACGTGGAGTCAAAAATTCTAAGCCTGATTGAAAATACTATATAAATCGAATATATCTTTAGGGAGTGAAAGTTGAACGAAACGATCCAAAATATCCTCAAGCGGCGTAGTGTGCGCAGCTACCAACCCCAGCCGGTAGAGCCGGAAAAGCTACATCTAATCCTTGAGTGCAGTCTTTATGCCCCCTCGGCTATAAATAAGCAGCCTTGGCATTTCACGGTTATCACCGACCGCACTGTGCTGGATAAGATTAGCGCAGAGAACAAGCGCATCATGCTCGCTTCTGATAACCCCAAAGCCCGAGAACGGGCTGCTCAGCCGGATTTTGACAGTTTCCACCATGCACCCGCTGCCATTATTGTCTCTGGTGAAGATGGGAATACTTTCGCGCCAGCTGATTGCGCTAACGCAACGGAGAACATGGCTATTGCGGCGCAATCGCTCGGTTTGGCTAGTTGTTATTTAGCTGGCTTTCGGCATTGTTTTGCCGGCTCAAATGGTTCGGCGCTCAAGGCTGAACTGAGCATTCCCCAAGGCTTCACCCCATTGTATGCTTTAGCCTTAGGCTACCCTGCCGGAGAAATTCCCGAACCTGCTCCACGACGCGAAGGTACCGTCACCTGGATTACAAGATCTGCTGCATAACTCTTGAATATGGAAACCGTGCAAATTCATCCGATTTCCTGCGGGTTGGGATATGCCTTCCTCATCGAAAGCGCAGGTGGGCTGGTACTGGTGGATTGCGGCTCGCCACACCAAGAAAAGAAGGTCCTGGCAGCGATGGACCAACTAGGCAGGCACGACCTAAAGCTCATTTGGATTACCCATGCACACTATGACCATTACGGCAGTGCCGCAGCTCTGCATGCTCAAACAGGCGCGCCGGTGGGCGTGCACCCGGCAGACGCAGAGGCATTGCGCGCCGGCCGCTCGGACTTAGGCATCACCCATGGGATTGGGTATCTTTTCCCCTTAGGGCTGGGCATTGCCAAGGTCTTTGTGCCGCTTCCACCCGTCAACCCAGAGGTGCAGCTCGAGGATGGAGCTAGCCTTATGGACTACGGATTAGCTGCACAGGTATTCCACACACCTGGGCACACGCCCGGTCATTCCAGCCTGTGGCTGGAGGATGGCACCCTTATCATTGGAGATTTGATTGGGCAGGATTCGCGCGCACGCAAGCAAACCTTACTCGCCACAGATTGGCAGGCGCTTGAAGAGAACCTTGCGCGCATGCAGGCACTCAAGCCCCGCAGGGTCTATTCTGGCCATTCTCCCCACGCAATCCCCAGTGAAGAGTTTTGCAACCTTTAAAGCAGCGGAAAATTTACTCTTTCGGCACAATCATTGCAGCCAAATCAGCACAAAATTAATCTATGCTAAAATATCGCACACATCATGATACATAGAGATATTGAAAGTTAGCGATGCGTTACTTAGTGACTGGAGGGGCAGGTTTTCTCGGAACCGCGCTGAGCAACCGGCTGGCACGTCAGGGGCACGAAGTGCTGGTGATAGACGATGCCTCCGCGGGTGACCCAAGCCAATTGCTGCCCGAAGTACAGTTTGTCCGCGGGGATATCAACGACAAAGCACTGCTTTGGACGCTGTTACCCGGGGTCGATTGTGTCTTTCACTTAGCCGCTAAGGTTTCTGTGCCAGAATCCCAGCTTTACCCGCGGGATTACGATACCGTAAATGTAGGTGGCACAGTCACTCTGATGGAAGCGATCCGCGATATGAAAGTGCGGCGTGTGGTGCTTGCCTCCTCGGGCGCGATTTACGGCGAGCAAGAACAAATTCCCTTCAAAGAGAGCGCTGAAGTACACCCGCTTTCGGTTTATGCCGTCTCCAAGTTAGCTGCAGAGTATTATGTAAGAACCATAGCGGCACAATGTGGTGTGGAAGCGGTATGTTTGCGCATCTTTAATGCCTATGGACCTGGTCAGCGCGTCCCCAATGCGCATCCGCCGGTGATTGCCAACTACCTCAAGCATGCGCTCACCAATGGCTCCATAGTGATCCATGGTGATGGCAGCCAAACACGCGATTACGTCTATGTGGATGATGTGGTCAATGCCTTAGTCACATCCGCGACCGCGAAAGGCATTGACCAAGAGATTATCAATGTTGGCAGCGGCGTGGAAACCAGCGTCCGAGAATTGGTGCGCTTGATTGTGCAGGTGACGGAAACAAAACCGGAGGAAATCTACAATCCGCATAAAAGCGGCGGCGTCTCACGCATGGCTGCGGATATCTCCAAGGCATATGCAAAGCTCAACTATTTGCCGCTCATCCCGCTGGAAACTGGCTTGCGCCTGACGATAGAACGTGACCCTCAACTCAGAAAATAAACCCAGAGGGATTCTCCCGCGCAGCTTTTATAACCGCCCAGCGCCTCAGGTGGCACCGCAGCTGGTTGGCTGCCGGCTGGTGCGCATTTTCAACGGCGAGCGCTTAGCTGGGCTGATCACTGAAACCGAAGCTTATCAAGGGGAAGAAGATTTGGCATGCCATGCCCGCGTTGGCTTCACACCACGCACCGCACCAATGTATGGACCGCCTGGACACGCTTATATTTACTTTACATATGGTATGCACTGGCTGCTCAATGCCGTTACTGATAAAGAGGGAGTACCAGCCGCAGTGCTCATCCGGGGGATATTGCCTACTGAAGGGCTGGAAAAGATGGAAGAACTGCGTCCAACGCTTGATCGCGAAAATGGATGGCTCAATGGACCCGCCAAACTGGCTCAAGCCTTAGCGCTGGATGGACAGATGAACCGGGCTGACCTGTGTGCGCCGGATTCGAGCCTTTTTATTGAAGAAGGTGTACGCATCACTCCTGAGGCGTTGCAAAGTAAACCACGCGTAGGGATAAATTCAGTCCCAGAGCCCTGGCGCTCGGTGCCATGGCGCTGGCAAATCGACCCGCAAACACTACAGAAGTTGAGCAGCGATTTACGGATAGCGAGTGATTTATAATTGACGCCGAAAGGAAAAATGCACCAATTATGTTAGGAAAAAAGAAATCCCCGCCAACATTTGACGTGGAACCCGCTGCCGTACGCGTTACCTCAGTGCTTGGACCAGGCATCAACTGGAAGGGAGACCTGCGTGGCAAGGGCGGCGTACGCATCGAAGGTACCATGGAAGGTGAGATTGCCATTCAAGGTTTGGTAGTTATCGGCGAGACGGGTAAAGTGACCTGCCAAATGCTGCAAGCTGAAACGGTGATCGTAGCTGGCGCGGTAAAAGGTAACATCCGCTGTGGTAAGCTCGAAATCCGTGCTACGGGGCGTGTGTGGGGCGATGTGGTTACGACTGCGCTCAGCAGTGAGGAGGGGGCATTCTTACGCGGGCAGGTGCGCATGGAAGAACGGGTAGATGTGCCGCCAGCCGATGCAACCCCTGAAGCCGAAGTTTCGGATAACTTTTCACCTGAAGCGCAGACAAGCGCTGACCAGCCGCCTGCTTAGAAATTCCAGGAAGAACGTGAATCGCCGGGCTGCTCGAGCAGGATCGTGACCGGCCCGTCATTTTGAATATCGACCACCATGTGGGCGCCAAAGACGCCGCTTTGGGTGGGCACGCCCATGATGCGCAGCGTCTCCACAAAAAGCTGACAAAGCGGCTCAGCCAGTTCAGGGCTGGCAGCCCCCGTAAAGGAAGGACGGCGACCACGGCGCGTATCCGCGTAGAGCGTAAACTGGGAAACCACGATGATCTCCCCATTCATATCCAAGCAGGAGAGGTTCATTTTGCCTTGTGCATCCCCGAAAATGCGCAGATTAGCCACTTTTTCAGCCATCTCGCGCACATCGGCTTCGGTATCAGTTGGACTAATGCCTAGCAGCACCACCAAGCCTAAGCCGATTTTAGCAACGACTTTATTTTCAACCCGCACTTGCGCTTGGCTTACCCGTTGAATGACTGCACGCATGTTCTTACTCCTTTTGAATAGGATGATTATACCCGCTCGGCGCCTCGCCCAAGGGCTGGGTAACCCGATGCAGTATAATGACGATATGATAATGCCTGAAATGCCAGCTCCCTTAGTGGTGGAGAACGAGGAGAGCTTTGCGCACATGTGCGCTGACTTAGCTGCTCAGCCAGCTATCGCAGTCGATACTGAATCTAACAGCTTGCATGCTTATCAGGAACGCGTCTGCCTGATTCAAATTTCCACTCGCGCGCAGGATTACCTCGTGGATACACTTGCGCTTGATTCCCTCGACCTACTAGGCGGGGTCTTTGCCAACCCAGCCATCCAAAAAGTCTTTCACGCTGGCGATTACGATCTCACTTGCCTCAAGCGCGATTACGCCTTTACTTTTACTAATTATTTCGATACGAGCATCGCAGCTGCTGCGGTGGGCGAGGAAAATTTAGGTTTATCAACCCTTTTGACAAAATACTTTGGCTTCAGCGTTGATAAAAGATACCAGCGCGCCAACTGGGGCAAACGCCCACTCGATCCGGAAATGCTGCGCTATGCCCAATCCGACTCGCACTTCCTGCTGCCCTTACGCGACCGTTTACTTCCCCGCTTGGAAGCTACGGGACGGTTGGGCATGGTTCTCGAGGATTGTGCTGCTTTGGCTCAGCAAACGCCGCCAATGAAAAACCATAGCGAAGACGTCTGGCGCGTAAAGGGCATTAATGGAATGAAGCCGCGAGCCCTCAGCCTGCTTCAGCAGCTCAACCATCTGCGCGAGGAGCTAGCCCGCCAACAGGATGTGCCGCTCTTTAAAGTGATGAGCGACGCAGCCTTGGTGGAACTCGCCACCACCCAGCCCAAACACATCCAAGAGTTGGACTTGCTGCCTTCGCTTTCCAAAAGCCAAGTGCGCCGCTATGGTAAGCAGATTATGCAGACGGTGGGTGATTGGCATAAAAGCCCGGGCAATCTTTCCCGCCCCCGCGTGCAGTATTTGGATGAAAGCATCCAACGCCGGCGCGAACTGCTAGGGGATTGGCGCAAACAGATGGCGCAGAAAGAGAAAGTCTCCAGCAGCGTGATCCTACCCAAAGACTTATTGGAAAATATTGCTGCCCAGCCCATCAAGAGCAAAGCAGAGCTTGAACAGGCGATGCAAGCCAGCCCTACCCGCTTCGAAGTTTATGGAGAGGAACTGCTGGAGATATTACGAAAGGAGAATGAATGAAATTACAAATTTTGGGCGCTGCCCGCACGGTTACTGGTTCGATGCACTTGCTAGAAGTCGATGGACATAAGCTGTTGTTGGATTGTGGACTCTTTCAGGGTAAGCGCGACGAAACCTACGCCGTCAACCAACATTTCCCCTTTGACCCAGCCGGCATTGATGCGGTGGTGCTCTCCCATTCTCATATTGACCATAGCGGTAACCTGCCCAACCTCGTCAAGCAGGGCTTTCACGGTCCAATCTATGCCACTGATGCCAGCGCGGATTTGGCAGATATTATGCTCAAAGACTCAGCACATATTCACGAATGGGATGTGCAATATGTGAATAAAAAGCGCCGCAAGCAGGGCTTGCCGCCCATGCCGCCGCTCTATAACATGCAGGATGCTCTGGCAACCATTCCGCTATTCCGCTCGGTGTGGTACAGCCAGCGTTTCGAACCCGTACCGGGCGTAGGCGTGCGCTTGATGGACGCCGGGCATATTTTAGGCTCCTCCGCTGTGGTTGTGGATGTGGTGGAAGATGGCGCGCTAAAGCGCTTGTGGTTCTCCGGTGATATCGGTCGTTATGATGCCTCTATCCTCGAAGATCCGGTGCTGCCGCAAGGGGCAGACTACTTGCTGATGGAGTGCACTTATGGCGATAAGCCCCACGAGCATATTGAGGATGCCTTTGAGGAATTGAGGCAGGTCATCTTGCGCACGGTGAGGCGCGGTGGCAAGGTCATCATCCCAGCTTTTGCCGTAGGCAGAACACAAATGCTCACCTATTATCTGAGCCAAGCCATCGAAAGGGGCGAAATCCCGGATATCCCCGTGGTGATCGACAGCCCCTTGGCAACCAATGCCTCTGAGTTGTATCGCAAGCATTCTGAGTGCTTTGACGAGGAAACCTGGCGCTTCATTGCTGAGCACCGCAACCCGGCTATCGATTTCGAGAACATCATCTACACCCGCAGTGTGGACGAATCCAAGGCGCTCAATGACTACCACGAGCCGATGATCATCATTTCCGCTTCGGGTATGGCAGAAAGCGGGCGGATACAGCACCACTTAGCCAATAACATCGAAGACGGGCGCAATACGATTGTGATTATCTCCTGGCAAGCGCCGGATACCCTTGGGCGCCGGCTGGCTGACCAGGAGCGCAAAGTGCGCATATTTGGCGAAGAGTATTACCGCAAGGCTGAGGTGGTTACGATTGGCGGGCTGAGCGCACATGCCGGGCAGGACTTGCTGGTGGAGTATGCCTTAGCCAGTAAAGAAACGCTTAAAAAGATCATCTTCGTGCACGGTGAAGAGAAAGCTTACAGTGCCCTGCGCGGGCGCTTGGATGAGCACGCAGGCTTGCCCGAGATGGCATACCCGCAAAAGGGCGAGGTGTTCGCGCTTTAACTCAGGTATAATTTACGCGTACGGAGAGATGCCAGAGCGGTTGAATGGGACGGTCTCGAAAACCGTTGTAGTCCTTGTGGCTACCGTGGGTTCGAATCCCACTCTCTCCGCCTGATGAATACTAATTGCAATACACAAAGAGCCCTCCAGCGAGGGCTCTTCGCTCTTAAATGGTTGTACTGTTCACTTAGAATTCCGGATGGTCGCCCTTTTGGATCATCCCGTTCAAGAGGATTTCGAGCGCCATGGTGTGCACGCATACGCCGCGCGTCTGAAAAAAGCTGCAATCACAATCCCACTTGCCATCCACATAATGCACCACGTGGTCGTTATTATCCCCTTTGATGGTGGCTTGGAAATTGTTGAGCGTAAAGCGCTCCTTTTCTTGGGCGTATCGTTTAGCTTTTTCAATCTTACCGATCATTCCACTGTCCATGTTGTTCTATACTCCGTTTCTATGGATATTTAAACAAAAACACACGCGTAACTTACGGCGTGTGCCCCGCATACCAATCCGCTGCGCCTGGCTTGCGCGGATCATCTCGGATTAAGCCAACTCCTTCATGGTGTTTTAATTATATCTTATTCCGCTGTTAATTCAACCCCAAATTTGCTTTTTCTCATTCTGTTTGGACGAATGCTCTCCCAAACTCTCCAAGAAACGCTTCTCGAAGATTAAGCCATCCTCACCACCGACGTAATAGCGCGGGGAGACGCCCACCTGATGGTAGCCGGCTTTCTGGTAGAGGGTAATGGCGGCTTGGTTAGAGGCGCGTACCGTCAAGCGAATGGCGGGCATGTGCATAGCCTGTTCGGCAGCTGCGAGCAAACGCTCGCCCAACCCGATAAGACGCCAATCCGGTGCCACCCCGAGGGTGATAATCCAACCGGCACCCTGATTCAGGTGCGTATCGCCTGCCACGAAGGCAATCATTTGGTTGTCATAATCTACCTTTAGGCGCACGATATGAGGAGAGACCAAGACGAACAGCAATTCCACCAGCGGCCAGGCATCCTCGCGGCTAAAAGTGAGCTTCTCGAGCTGGCGCAGCCTCCATAGGTCGCCCAAGCTAGCCGGCGTGATGGGCAGCGTGCTGGCTTGTTTCTGCACTTGAGCGCTCATGCTTGGTCCTCCTGCAGAAGGGTGGCGAGCTGCTCCCATTCCGTGAGCAGCGGTTCGAGCTTGGCGTGCAGATGATTATACTGAGCAGCTAACTCAGCGGCTTTCCTGCCATCGGCTGGCGGGTTAGCTAATTTGGTTTCCAGCAGTGCCTTTTCGCTCTCGAGGGCATGAATACGCGCCTCAAGCGCGGCGAGTTTCTTTTCCAGTTGCTGACGGCGGTTGCGGCTGAGCGTTTCTTGTTTTGATCGGCTTCCAACTTGTTTGGGCTGTTTCGCTCTCGTTTGCGTGCCAAGCCCTGGAGCGGATGCGGTGAGTTTAGCCTGACGATATTCAGAGTAGCTGCCGGTAAATACGCGCAGTGCTTCCTCTTGTGGCGTTACCTCCCAGATTTGCGTAGCTAAAGCGTCAATCAGATAACGGTCATGCGAAACAAGCAGGATGGTGCCGGGGTACTCAGCGAGCACCTGTTGCAGTACCTCCTGGGTGGTCAGGTCCAAGTGATTGGTAGGCTCATCCAGTAGCAATAGATTGGCATCGGAGAGGGCTAACTTTGCCAAAGCCAGCCTGCCGCGCTCGCCTCCAGAGAGGGTCTCTACGCGTTCAAAGACCTCATCACCCGTAAAGCCGTATTTAGCCAGGTAATTGCGCACCTCTGCTGGCAGCATAGCCGGCGCCACGCTATTGATTTCTTCGATGAGTGTGTTGGCAAGGGAGAGATCCTCGTGCGCTTGAGCGAAGTAGCCTACCTTAAGGCTGGCGCCCAGCTCCAATCGACCGGCGAAGGGTGGAATCTCGCCTAAAATCGTCCGCAAGAAAGTGGTCTTACCGGCGCCGTTAGGTCCGATGATAGCCACGCACTCCCCGCGCTTGAGCACTAGATCCGGTGCGCTGAAAAGCGGCTTGCCTTCATCGGCATAGCCTACCTGCAAGCTGTAAGTGCGCAAAACGAGCTCGCCGGAGCGGCTGGCAATGGCTAATCGCAAGTGCATTGGGCGGAGATTATCTGTCGGGGCGCTGAGGCGTGACTCGGCTAGCAAGCGCTGCAATCGGCGCTGCCTTCCAACGGCTTGGGCGTTGTTTTGTGTGCCTAAATTTTGGCGAATGTAATCTTCTTGCTTGCGGATAAACTCGGCCTGAGCTTCGTACTCAGCCAGGCGGCGCGCGTAACGCTCCTGACGCTGACCTAAGTAGTCGGTGTAATTGCCGCGGTATATCTCCAGCGCTGGGGTCATCTCCCAAATTTGCTTGGCTGTTTGATCAAGAAAATAACGGTCATGAGAGACAATCAGCACCGAGCCGCTCCAATCCTGGAGGAGGGCTTCCAGCCACTCTACCGCGTTGATATCGAGGTGATTGGTGGGCTCATCCAAAAGGAGCAGATCAGGGCTTTCGAGAAGCAGGCGGGCAAGCATAGCGCGCGTGCGCTGCCCGCCCGAGAGCTGCGCTAGCGGACGCTCGTAATCGCCAGCCTCGAAGCCCAAGCCGGCAAGCGTTTGCTTGATGCGCGTAGGGTAAGTGTAGCCGCCGGCTTGCTCAAAGCGGGAGAGCACAGATCCGTATTGCTCCACGAGCTTGGTGTCAGCCTCATGGGACTGCATGGCTTGCTCGAACGCTTTGAGCTGCTCAGCTTGCGCGAGCAGAGGTTTGAAGGCTTGCAGGCAATACTCCCACAGTGTGCCCCCGCTAATTTGGGTTGCTTCTTGCGGCAGATAACCTAAGCGCAAACCGCGGGCGCGGTGCACGCTGCCGCTGCTGGGCTCTTCGAGCCCTGCCAGGATGCGCAGGAGGGTGGTCTTGCCGATTCCGTTGGGTCCGACGATGGCAATGCGAGCCCGCTCCGGGATAGAGAAGGTAAGCCCGGCGAAGATATCATTCGCGCCAAAAGCTTTGCTCAGGTTGGTAGCGGTGAGTAATGGCATATTATGAGTATATCAGCAGAAGCACAGAGTATTTTGATTGTTTAAGTAAAAAAACGAGGGCTAAGCTAAGATGGTAAAATTACCTCTATGAAATTGAAAAAATGGCATATCTGGTTAGGATTTGCGATTAGTGCGGTCTTCCTCTATTTAGCCTTCCGCAAGGTAGATTTCTCCCAAGTATGGTCTTACCTGACCCACGCGCAGTGGAGCTGGGTACTTTTGGGGTTGGTGTTCTACTTCATCGGGGTGTGGCTGCGCGCTTTCCGCTGGCAGATCTTGCTCAACCCCTTGAAAAAGCTGCCGATCCCGCGTCTGTTTCAGGTGGTTGCAATCGGCTATATGGGCAACAATGTTTATCCCGCGCGTGCCGGCGAACTGCTGCGGGCAGTGCTGCTCAAGCAAAAAGACCATATCTCGATTTCCGCGAGCCTCGCCACGATTGTGGTGGAGCGCTTATTCGATGCGCTGGTGATTATGGGTTTGGTGCTATTGAACCTTTCGCAACTGACGGCGCTGCCCGCCGCGCAGAGTTACGTCAGCGCCATCCGTGCCGTAGCCACCTGGGGGGCGGTGATTTTCCTAGCTTTGTTTGCGCTTTTCCTGGCTCTCGTGCTCTTCCCCAAGCCGACCCAAAAAGCCTTGGATTGGGTCATCAACCATCTCGTCATCGCTCGCTTGCGCAAAGGCATCTCCGACTTTATCACCCGTTTTATTGAAGGGCTCTCCAGCTTGCGCTCTGCTGGTGAGACGCTCAAGGTGCTGCTGTTTTCGATTGCCATCTGGACTTGCGAAACGGGACTCTATTGGGGTGTGATGAAAGCCATGGGCATCCAGCTCAGCTTTATGAGCTTGATGCTGATCAATGGCGTGGTCAACCTGGTGCTTCTGATTCCAGCGGCGCCGGGAGGTTTAGGCACCTTCGATGCAGCTGGCAAAGCCATGCTGCAAGTCTTTGGGGTTGGCTCAGAGTTAGCTTTGGGTTACACCTTGTTACTGCGGGTGGCGCTGTGGGTGCCGATCACGGTGCTGGGTGCCGTTCTCTTTGTACGCGAGGGCTTCTCACTCACCACTGATGTAAGTAAATTACAAACCGAGTATGCGGATGCTTCGCATGAGCCGCAAGTTTAATTGAGAAAGTAAACACCTATAAAGGAGCAACTATGTCAGACCAAAATTATCAAGAAATCGCAGAGATTAATCAGAATGTTAAAAGTATTCACCGTTGGGTCAGGTTTTTTGGGATTATGTATGTTGTGTCCATGGTGGCGGTAATCCTCATTGTTATTGCAAACGTCGCCTTAGTCGGAGCACTTCTGCCGTAATCAATAAGAATACACTTGCTTTTTGGTTAGAATAATTTAATCTGGAGAATGGAATTAGGGTAATGGAAACGAGCAAACGCATCGCGATAATTGGCGCTGGGATTGGCGGGATGAGCGCGGCTTATGACCTGAGCAACGCTGGCAAAAATGTGGTCATCTACGAAGCCTCGGATCACCCTGGTGGCTTAGCTGCGGGTTTTAAGGAACCGCATTGGGATTGGTCTGTAGAGCGCTATTACCACCACTGGTTCACCTCGGATAAATACATGCTCGGCTTGATCGACGAATTGGGCTGGTCGGACCAGGTTATCTTCCCCAAGCCGATTAGTGTGATGTATTACAAGGGCAAGTTTTATCCCTTTGATTCCATTCCAGCGGCGATAATGTACCCCGGCTTGGGCTGGGGCATCAATAAAATCCGCTTTGGGTTTGTGGGGCTTTACTTGCGCCTGACGAATAACTGGCGTGAGCTGGAAAAAACCACCACGGAAGCTTGGATGCGTGCCAAAGCCGGCGATAAAGTCTATGAAGCGATGTGGGAGCCAATGATGGTAGGCAAGTTTGGCGAGCGCTATGCCAAAGAGGTCAACATGGCTTGGATGTGGGCGCGCTTGCATTCGCGCAGCACGCGCCTGGGCACATTTACAGGTGGCTTCCAGGCTTTTGCCGATAAATTCGCTGTTGAGCTGCAACGCCGCGGTGTAGAAATCTATTACCAGAGCGCGGTGCAAAGCATCATTCGGCAGGAAGATGGCAAATTGCAGGTCCAGCTCAAGGACCAAGCGCCACAACTGTATGACCAAGTGTTGGTGACACTTTCGCCAGGGATGATGGCAAAGCTGGCCCCGGATTTGCCGAAGGATTACCTCAATGGATTGCTGAGCCTCAAAAATATGGGCGCGGTGGTGATGACGCTTTCGCTCTCACATGCGCTCTCCCCAGAAGGCTACTATTGGTACAACATCCCCAAGCAAGTCGGTTTTCCGTTTCTTTCGTTGGTAGAGCACACCAACTTCCTTAAACCGGAATACTTTGGCGGGGATCACATCCTTTATATTGGGGATTACCTCGAGGTGGATCACCCCAACTTCCAAAAGAGCGATGAGCAACTGCTGGCTGAGTTTCTGCCACACCTCACCAAAATCAACCCGCAATTCAGCCCGGACTGGGTCAAAAAGGTGTGGGTCAGTAAGACCCCCTATGCCCAGCCCATTCCGCTGGTGAATCATTCCAAGAATATCCCTGCCATCAAGACCCCAGTGCCCGGGGTTTACTTTGCCAGCATGAGCCAGGTTTACCCCTGGGACAGGGGCACGAATTTTGCGGTGGAAATTGGGCGCCGTGCTGCGCGCATGATGCTCGAGGAATAAAAATCACTCGGCGCATAGGTTATTTTTTCACCTAATCTTGATTCCTAATTGGGGTTTACTATCTAGAAATAGGGCTAAGCTTGGTTCCTCAGCTCCATTTTTAGTAATACATAGATAACGGCTGTCACTGGTTAAAATCGAATGGATACACCTATATATAGGGGGTATAACGGATGTGCATTCTGCTAATTAGGCTGAGAATAAAGTGAATTTAAGATTAAATTAATAGTATTAACAAAAGTTTAGCTTTTTAAGGTTTTTGAATCTTAAAGAAACCACAAATTTTAAGCAACAGCCCAACTGTTTTTATTGTTTCTGAGTTGAGTCGGTGTTAGAATTTATGCACCGTTTTCAATCTAGACATTCGATCGCATTTCACCAGCGGATCGAAAGTGATAAGTTACCTTCGATGCGCTCTGTTAAATATTAATTTTTTTTGGACAACTCTCCCCCTTATAGGCGCGGGAAATTAAGGAGAAGGCATAATGAACGCTCAACAGGCATGGCAGGCTACCCTCGGACAATTGCAGATGGAACTTTCGCGTGCAGCTTATGATACCTGGGTGAAAAACACACAGCTGATCGCTTACGA